>ERZ802827.3-NODE-3-length-121433-cov-19.4793_pt1 | contig 121433 bp, 130 predicted proteins | sample MGYA00345652_ERZ802827 | MGnify/ENA primary metagenome ERZ802827 (study PRJEB30503, sample SAMEA104212372) | marine metagenome | biome: Westerlies Biome; feature: [SRF] surface water layer (ENVO:00010504) within the epipelagic zone...; material: water... | reverse complement strand
GGGCCTCACGACCAAAGGGAGTAGCCCTTTAACTTTGACTTTTTCTTTCCCCAAATAGGTAATTCTTTAGGGAATATTATCTTTACAAAAACAATCACTTTGATATTTGGATTTTGTGGTGGGACAGGAGCAGGAAAATCAACATTGGTTGAGTATGCTGCTCAATTCTTGGGCGAACACAACACTCTAGTTTTAGGACAAGACCACTACTACAAACATTTACCGAACCTCACTTATGAGCAACGTTGTGAAATTAATTTTGATCATCCAGACGCCTTAGATTTTGAGCTGATGACGTCGGATTTACAAAAACTTAAGCAAGGAGTTTCGATTAAACGTCCTGTGTACTCCTTTGCGGAGCACCTTCGCATGAATGAAACTGTTACCATCCATCCTAAAGAATTCATTTTAGTAGAGGGTATTTTAGTTTTTGAGCACGAGCCTCTACACTCGCTTTTTGATTGTAAGGTGTTTATCGAAGCAGGTGAAAAAATAAGGGTAAGGCGCAGATTAGAACGAGATGTACGTCAAAGAGGGCGAACCAAAGAGGAAGTGCACGAACGTTTTAAAACTACCCTACACACCATGCACCATTTATATATTGCTCCAAACAAAGAAATAGCCGATATTGTGATTCAAAACAACGGACTTATTGAGGATGCAGCAGGGGCGCTTAGAAAATGGTTAAAAAACACTATTCAATGAAAAAACTTCGTGATAATCCTTGGTTTAAGCTACTTACAAACGTGTATGCCTTAATTGGATTATTTTTTGTTATTTGGATGGTGTTTTTAGATACCAATTCACTGCTTATTTACCTCAATCTTGAGCGTAAACTCAGTGAGCTAGAACGTCAAAAAGTAACGCTGGAACGTGATATTGCTGCCGATAAAAAAACCCTCTTGCAATTGAATGATTCTATAAAACTGGAACGCTATGCAAGGGAAAGGTATAATATGAAACGAAAAAACGAAGATGTGTATCTCATTGAGTATGCGGATAGCGTTCAATAACTTGAAAATATAAAAATATGAAATACGCAGAACAAATGCTTCGTGAAGATGCGCTACAAGATAAAGTTATAGTGGTTACAGGTGGTGGTAGTGGATTGGGAAAATCCATGACACGCTATTTTTTACAGCTTGGAGCAAAAGTGGCTATTACTTCCAGGAATTTAGAAAAACTAGAAGGTACTGCAAGCGAACTTTCGGATGAAACAGGTGGGACTTGCTTTGCTGTTGCATGCGACGTTCGCAATATAAATGAGGTAGAATCCATGCATGCGCAGGTAGTTGAAAAGCTTGGAGCAATAGATGTATTAGTAAACAATGCGGCTGGTAACTTTATTGCCCCCACAGAGCGCTTGTCTTCAAATGCCTTTGACACTATTTTGGATATTGTTCTTAAAGGAACCAAAAATTGTACATTAACTTTTGGTAAGCACTGGATAAAAACCAAACAGAAAAATACAAACGTCCTGAATGTTGTAACTACCTATGCATATACAGGGTCAGGCTATGTGGTTCCGTCGGCTTGTGCTAAGGCTGGTGTACTTGCCATGACACGCTCGTTAGCCGTTGAATGGGCTAAATACAGTATGCGTTTTAACGCAGTAGCACCGGGTCCATTTCCAACAAAAGGCGCATGGGATAGGCTCTTGCCTGGGCCGCTTAAGAAAAAGTTTGATCCAAAAAAGCGCATTCCATTAGCCAGGGTGGGAGAACATCAAGAATTGGCAAATTTGGCTGCCTACATGGTTTCTGATTTCGGTGCATACCTTAATGGAGAAGTAATTACCCTTGACGGTGGTGAATGGCTAAAAGGTGCCGGGCAATTTAATAATCTAGAGCAAGTGTCCAAAACGATGTGGGACGTGTTGGAAATGGCTATTCGTAAGAAAAAATAGTTAACAAAAATTTGATTCTTTGAAAGACATATTAATGTTATTTTTACACTTTACAACAAACCATGAGCAAAATTATAGCTGTAGCAAATCAAAAAGGCGGAGTTGGTAAAACGACCACTTCTGTAAACCTCGCTGCATGTCTTGGAGTCTTAGAAAAAAAGGTGTTACTTGTTGATGCTGACCCACAAGCAAATGCCACGTCAGCTTTGGGAATTGAAGTTGATAAGGTAGAAAAAGGCTCATATCAAGTGCTCGAGCACACTGTCTCCGCAAAAGAAGCAATTGTGCCTACAAATTCTCCTAATTTAGACATACTGCCTGCACACATTGATTTGGTAGCTATTGAAATTGAATTGGTGGACAAGCCCAACAGAGAAAATATGCTTGAAATGGCTCTTGAACCTATCAAAGATGCTTACGATTATATTTTTATTGATTGTGCACCTTCTTTAGGACTCATTACGCTAAATGCACTCACAGCTGCCGATACGGTCATTATTCCGATTCAGTGCGAGTATTTTGCACTTGAGGGACTTGGAAAACTATTAAATACCATTAAAAGTGTACAAAAAGTTCATAACCCATCTTTAGGAATTGAAGGTATGTTGCTTACTATGTACGACTCTCGCTTACGGCTATCTAATCAAGTTGTTGATGAAGTAAAAAAACACTTTAATAGCATGGTGTTTAATACCATTATTCAGCGAAATGTAAAAATTAGCGAAGCGCCAAGTTATGGCGAAACAATTATCGACTACGATGCCTCCAGTAAAGGAGCGTCTAGCTATTTAAAGCTCGCGCAAGAGTTTATCACTAAAAACAAATAAATATGGCAAAAGCACAAAAACGTCAAGCCATGGGACGCGGCTTATCGGCTCTGCTACCAACTGATGAAAATCTTAGCAAAGGAAAAGTTGAGGGTCGCGTGTTAGATGTACCGCTAAGTCAAATTGGAACTAACCCGTTTCAGCCCAGAACACAATTTAACCCAGAAACATTAAAAGAACTCGCGTCATCTATAGCTGCGCTGGGTGTTATCCAACCCATAACAGTTCGCAGAATGGGCCCTGAAAACTACCAATTGGTTTCTGGTGAACGCCGTTTCCGCGCATCTCAATCGCTAAATCTAGAAACCATTCCGGCGTTTATTCGTGTGGCTAACGATACCGAATCGCTCGAAATGGCGTTGGTAGAAAATATTCAGCGAGACGATTTAGATCCCATTGAAATTGCTTTAAGCTACAACAGGCTTATTAACGAGATTAAGCTTACACAAGAAGAAATGAGCAGTCGTGTTGGTAAAAAACGCTCCACGGTTGCTAATTATCTCCGGTTACTAAACCTAGATCCCATTATCCAATCTGGGATTCGCGATGGATTTATAAGCATGGGGCATGGACGTGCGCTTCTTGCCGTTGAAAACCCAAAAGAACAGCTAAATCTATACAAGAGAATTGTGGCTACTGGAATGTCAGTGCGAGCAACGGAACAAGCGGTAAAACCAAAAAAAGAATCAACTCAACCCCAAATTGAAGACTACACAGCAAAACACATTGATGCCTTTAGTGACTTTTTTGGTGCTGCCGTACAGTCTGCCATCGATAAAAATGGAGGAGGTAAAATTATTATTTCGTTTGGTTCTGAAAAGGAGTTTAAAACGATTCGAAAAAAGATCAAGCCGTGAAACCTTATGCTATTGTCTGGTTATTGATTCTTGCCAGTGGTGTGACCACAGCGCAAAAAATTGAGGCTGAGGACATTAGAAAAATTGAAAATGAAGACCCACTTAGACCTGCTAGGGCAGCCTTTTATTCTGCTGTATTGCCAGGTCTAGGTCAAGCCTATAACAAGCGCTATTGGAAAATTCCACTAGTATATGGCGCTATTGGGGCATCTATTTATACATACGATGTGAACCAAAAAAATTATATCCGTTATCGAAATGCATACAAAAGAAGAATTGCTGGTTATAATGACGACGAATTTCAAGGTCTTATTGCAAGTACCGACAGATTAATAGACGGTCAAGATTTTTATAAACGTAACCGTGACAGGTCAATGCTTTTTATATTGGGGTTTTATTTTTTAAATATTTTAGATGCCAATATCGATGCACATTTAAAACAATATAACGTAAATAGCGATCTAAGTTTTAAACCCTACTTTGATGTAGAACCCACTGATGCTTCGGCAGTAGCGGGAATAAAAGTCGCACTAACATTTTAGTATGAAAATAGCCTTACTTGGATACGGCCGAATGGGTAAAGCCATTGAAGTAATTGCAAAAACACGAGGACATGAAATTGTGGCAGCCATTGACAAAGACAACCCAAACGACAATTTTAATCATGCCGATGTCGCAATTAATTTTAGTGTTCCCTCTGCTGCGGTTGATAATATCACCAAAGCCTTACATCAAAGCGTACCGGTGGTATGCGGTACGACAGGTTGGCTGGAGCGTAAAACAGAAATTGAGCAATTGTGTACAGAAAAAAATGGGGCATTTTTATATGCATCTAACTTTAGTCTGGGCGTTAATATACTTTTTGCATTTAATAATAAACTTGCTCAGACTATAGGACAATATGAGCAGTATAGAGCAAGTATGGAAGAAATTCATCATACTGAAAAACTAGATGCTCCGAGTGGAACTGCCATAACACTTGCTGAAGGAATTCTTCCACACTCAAAACAACAGTCGTGGAAACTCGTGAATGAAGCAAATGAAGACGACCTTGCCATTACAGCAAAGCGCGAACCAAATGTCCCTGGAACGCATACGGTGACTTACACATCTGAAACAGACACAATTTCTATCGAACACATTGCACATAACCGTGATGGTTTTGCACTTGGTGCCGTACTTGCCGCAGAATGGATTGTTGGAAAAAGCGGTATTTTTAGCATGCAAGACGTTTTAAACATAACCTAATCTTTTCTACTATGACATTTTCACAATGGGTTTTATTCCTAGTCCTTTGCCAAGTTTTTATTTTCGTAAAGCTTTGGAAACTGTATAAAAAAGCAGGGTTTTCTCCTTTGTTAGCACTTATCCCCTTTTACAATTCTGTTGTCCTCTTACGCATTATTAAAAGACCTCAGTGGTGGGTTATCTTGCTGTATATTCCCATTGTCAATCTACTCATGCTTCCCGTTGTATGGGTAGAAACCGCGCGAAGTTTTGGAAAAAACAGCTTTAGCGATAGCTTTCTTTCCTGGGCAAGTTTAGGGTTTTATGGGTTTTATCTCAACTATGTAGCCGATGTAAACTATCAACCTGGCCGTTCGCTAGAACCCAAAAGCGGTTTTGGACAATTTGTAGGCTCTATTATCTATGCCGTTGTTTTTGCTACTCTAGTACACGCCTATTTTATGCAACCTTTTATTATTCCTACCAGCTCACTTGAAAAAAGCTTATTAGTAGGTGATTTTCTTTTGGTTAGTAAATTTCATTATGGCGCACGAACTCCTCAAACAGTGGTGTCATTCCCCATGGTGCATGACACAATTCCTATAGCTAAGGTACGCTCATACTTAAAAAAACCTCAGCTCCCCTACTCGCGAATTCCTGGATTTCAAAAGATAAAACGCAACGATATTGTGGTGTTTAGCTGGCCTGCAGATACCGTTCGCCAATTTTTCAAGAAAGAGACAGGAGTCGAAAAACCTATTGATAAAAAATCAAATTATGTAAAGCGTTGTGTGGCCGTTCCTGGTGACACTTTGGCTATTATAGATGGTATTATTCATATAAATGGTAAAAAATCCGTCATGCCTGACCGCGCAAAGCCGCTTTATGGCTATACGGCATACAACGGCAAAGGGATTTCTGCTCGTAAGCTAAAAGACCTCGGCTATGACGATCTTAATAGAAAGTTTGTTATAAAAAATATTACTCAGCCTATACTAAACGCTCTTATTCCATACATAACTGGGTTCGCAAGCCAAGACCCAAACAACTATCAAATTTATACGGGGGCCAAAGGGTTACCCATAGAAATTGTTCGCACCTATCGTATTCAAGCAAAAGAAATACTTGAAACTCAAAAGACTTTGTTTTTGACCCTGAAAGAAGCTAAGCAGCTTTCAAAGGCTATAAAAATGGATAGCTTAAAGAGAAACATTAATACAATTAAAACATACAATACGGATTATTTCCCCAACAACATTCTGTACAATTGGAATATTGATCAGTTTGGACCCATCGTGATGCCCAAAAAAGGTACAACAGTTTCCTTAACTCAACGAAACTTACCACTCTACAAAAAAATCATTCAAGATTATGAAAGCAATACGTTAAGCAATAGTGGTGGTCAGATTAAAATCAATGGAAAACAAGCGAACGCATATACGTTTAAAATGGATTATTACTGGATGATGGGAGACAATCGCCACCGTTCAGAAGACAGTCGGTTTTGGGGATTTGTTCCGGAAGACCATGTAGTTGGCAAACCCGTATTTATTTGGATGAGTATAGACGGGTTTACAGAAGGATTGCGCAATTGGAACGTGCGCTGGGACAGGGTGTTTACAACTGTTGGCAGTTCAGGAAAACCAGTTTCATATCGTTGGTATTTTGTGGTGTTTGTTGCTATTTGGCAAGGAATTGTTTGGTACAGAAAACGTAAAAAAAAGGCATAAATGAATTCCATTGTTGCGACACTTCCATATGGAGGTTCGATTACACTCTGGGCTTATATGGTTCAAGCAACTCATGTGATTTTAGAAAAACACGATCACTATCAAAAGCAAACCCAACGCAACCGGCTTTACATTCACGGGGCAAATGGAAAGTTATTGCTTTCGATACCTGTAAAGCATCTTGGTAAAGAGGGGCACCAGCACTACAAAGACGTACAAATAGACAATAGCTTTTCGTGGCAAGGACAACACTGGAAATCGCTAGAAGCTGCATATCGCTCGTCACCTTATTTTGAATTCTATGAAGATGAAATTGAATTTATATTTCAAAAACGCTTCACAAATCTTTATGCATTCAACAATACATTTTTTAAGATCATACAAGGCTTGCTGGGGGTATCTTTTGAGCTATCCTTTACCCAATCATATGACAAAGAAGTGGGGCATCATGACATACGACCGCAACAGGAGGTTAAAAGTAATCCAACAGTTGCTGAAGTGTCCTATACGCAAGTGTTTGCTGACAAGCATGGGTTCATTCCCAACCTATCCGTGCTAGATTTACTTTTTAATAAAGGTCCTGAAAGCTTATACTTATTAAGAAACTGTTCCTTATCAAAATAATTGTAACTTGAAGGTTCTAAATCTTGCAATATGAGCACTCCTAAAATTATTGGCATAGGTGGTATTTTTTTTAAGTCAGAAGCTCCGGAAAAATTAAAAAAGTGGTATGCGCAACACCTCGGCTTGGTACTGAATCCATACGGCGCCACATTTGAAATGAGGCATATCGAGGAGCCCAAAAAAGCAAAGTATATTCATTGGTCTGTATTCCCTAATGACACAGACTATTTTGAACCCTCAGACAAACCATTTATGGTAAATTACAGAGTCCCAGAAATCGAAAAATTGGTGGAAAAGCTTAAAAAAATTGGTGTTGAGGTAATAGACAAAATCACAAGTTTCCCATATGGGAAGTTTGTGCACATTCTTGATCCTGAAGGAAATGCTATAGAACTTTGGGAACCAAAAGAAGCTTTTTTCGATACGATGGGAATTCCAACAAACAAATAAAAAAGCAGGCCATAAGCCGGATTCTGTCGTGTCTTATCATTAATCTAGACGCTGCATTACTGCATCGCTCAATCCGCCTACCCTCCAACTTGGGCGCGCAACCCTTAATGTTGGTTTACATGGCGTTTCACCGCATAGAGTTTACATGATTTCACTACAGCCGAACTGTACTTGCTTTCTGTTGCACTTGTCCTACTCCAAAAAAATCAGAGTGACGGGTGTTACCCGCTATGCTGCGCTATGGTGTCCGGACTTTCCTCTCCGCAAGCGGAGCGATAAGATGGCCTGCGCAGCAAAAATACACTATTCTTACATGTAGATCGAATTTTTACATAGGTCAAAAAGATGAGTTTATGTATATTTACCTCATGGGTGAATTTGTTGTGTCAGCTTTAAAGTACAGACCGCAAACTTTTGCGGATGTTGTGGGGCAAAAAGCTATCACACAAACTTTACAGAACGCTGTTGACCAAGGAAAAATCGCTAAAGCCATGCTTTTTTGTGGCCCAAGAGGAGTTGGCAAAACAACATGCGCCCGCATATTTGCTAAAAAAATAAACAGCGGCACAGCGCCTATTGACCCCAATGAAGACTTTGCCTTCAATGTTTTTGAGCTTGACGCGGCGTCAAACAATTCAGTTGCGGATATTCGCAGCCTAATTGAGCAGGTACGTATCCCTCCACAAAAAGGAAACTATAAAGTATATATCATTGATGAAGTGCATATGCTGAGCTCAGCAGCTTTTAATGCCTTTTTAAAAACCCTGGAAGAACCGCCACAGCATGCTATTTTTATTTTGGCTACGACTGAAAAACAAAAAATAATACCTACTATTTTATCACGATGTCAAATTTTTGACTTTAGACGTATTAGCATCAAAGATGCCCAAGACTACTTAAAAACCATTGCTGATCGTGAGGGCATTACTTCCGAAGACGACGCGCTCCATTTGATAGCGCAAAAAGCTGATGGTGCTATGCGCGATGCATTGTCCATTTTTGACCGAATGGTTAGCTACTCTGGAGAAAGACTCACGGCAAAACATGTGTCGTTAAACCTAAATATTCTTGATCACGACAGCTACTTAAGCCTGACTGATTTACTTCAAAAAGGAGATTTGCACGGTAGTATTTTGCACTTTAATTCCCTCATCGATTTGGGTTTTGATGGATATCATATTATTAACGGGCTATCGAAACACTTTCGCGATTTATTGATGTGTCAGAATGATGGTACATCAAAGTTATTAGAAGTTGGGCAAGAAACAGAAGCAAAATTTCACACCCAAGCTAACGACATTACTACTGCGTTTTTGCTTCAAGCGCTGGAACTTTCTAACAGCTATGCATTGCAATACAAAAGCAGCTTACATCCGCATTTGCAAGTGGAACTCTGTTTAATGCAAATTGCCTCGCTTCAAGAAGGTGAAAAAAAAAAGCATAAGGCTTACATAAAGCCAAAAGAAACGGCAGCATCGACAGCCTCAACTACAACTACTAAGATTGATGAGCAGCATGTATCGTTGGTTAATAAGCCTTCTGAAGATAGACCTCCTTTACAAACCGAAACAATCAGTACTGTTTTAAATTCAACTACTAATAACAAAGATGTTTCGCCTCCCAAATGGTCAGCCAACACTCCAGAAGATGCTACTGAAACTGATGAATCAACACCTATCCAATTAGACTTATCTGCACAAGGGGTTTCTGGGCTTTCACTATCTAGCTTACGGGTACAAAAAGAACATCAAACAAAAATAGTTGACGCTGCCGATGAGGATAAAGTTAACGCGCAAGAAGTACAGCAAGAAGCGTTAAATAAACAATGGGAAGTCTACACAAAAAAAATGTCAGATAAAGGGGAGCGTAACATGGTAGCTTTACTGCAATTAGATACGCCAAGACTTAAAAACAAAACGGAGATTCACATTAGTATACCCAACGAAACAAATAAAGTAGAACTAGAAAAAAACAGTACGTTGTTATTACAATTTTTGAGAAAGCAATTACTTAATGATCACTTAAGTTTACAGCTTCACGTAGACGCTAAAGAGGAAAAAAAGTTTGTGTATACGGCTGAAGATAAATACCGAGAATTGATACAGAAAAACCCCATGGTTGAAACGTTCAAAAAGAATTTTAATCTAGAATACTGAAGTACTCTCCCAACCTACTCCACTAATGCAATTCTTTATAAAGCAACTTTATCATGCCATCGGCAAGGCCAACTTTTGGGACATAAATTTTGTTTGAGCCACTACATTTCATTGCCGTTAGATAAATTTGAACTGCTGGCACAATCACGTCGGCTCTATCTGGATTAAGTTCCAAATCCACCATAAGTTCTTTTTGAGTACGTTTTTTTAAATACTCGCGTTGTTCTGAAAGCAACATAAACGAAAGTGGTTTTCCGATCTTTCGTCCTGTCATTTTAAATACTTTATTGATAGTACCGCCAGAACCAACTACTGAAATACGACTTATTGAGCTGGCATGGTTTACAATCCAATTCTTATACTTTTCCAATTCGCTGTCTTGTACCATTTTATTAAGTAATCGCACTGTTCCAATCTTAAATGATTTTGATGCAATCGTTTTCCCTTGATGGACAAGGGTAAGCTCTGTGCTACCCCCACCAACATCAACAAAAAGATAGGACTTGTGTGGTTTCACAATATCGTACAAATCGGTCATGGCAATGATTTCTGCTTCTCGTTTTCCATCAATAAGCTCTACTGAAACTTCGGTTTCTTTATGAATACGCTCAATAAGTTGCTTGGCATTTTTGGCTTCACGTAATGCAGATGTAGCACACGCCATATAGTGCGAAACGCCGTGTACACCCATCAATAACTTAAAGGAATGCATCGCATCTATCAAGCGTTGTTGATTTGGCATTCCAATAGAACCATGTGTAAAAGTGTCCTGACCTAACCGAATGGGTACCCGTATCATGGCGTTTTTGGTGTAAATAGTAGGTTTGTTTTTTCGCTCAATTACATTGCTGACCAACAGTCTAACAGCGTTTGAACCTATGTCTACGGCAGCGTATTTGGATAATCTCACGTAGTTTCAATTTTATTTTTATAATAAGTATAGGAGGCTTCTTGAGAACGCAACGGTGCAGCACCATTAGTTCTATAAACGATAGCATCATTGTTATTTACCCAACGAGATTTAATGTTGTCATTCCAACTTAACTCAAAAGTATCTACTAATTCTTGTTGAATGTCTTTGTCATATATTGGACAGGAAACTTCAACACGATTGTCTAGGTTTCGTGTCATCCAATCAGATGAAGAAATAAGAATATCGCGTTCGCCATCATTTTCAAAAATGACCATCCGAGGATGCTCTAAAAATCGATCTACAACACTTATGACTTCAATGTTTTCGCTAAAGCCTTTAACACCAGGTACCAAGCAACAAATTCCACGAACAATCATACGAATTTGGACGCCAGACTGACTTGCTTTATACAACGTCTTTACCATATCATAGTTTGTCAAATTATTGATTTTAATACGAATAAGTGCATTTTTTCCTTTGTTGGCAAAGGCAACTTCTCTTTCAATACGCTCTTTCAAGCCAGTGGATGTTGTGAATGGCGAAATTAGTAAGTGCTTATGTGACGGTACTTTAAAACTTTTTTCCAAAAAGGTAAACACACGATTCACTTCTTTTAGAATAGATTGATTTGCCGTAAAAAGCGTGTAGTCGGTATATATTCGAGCCGTCGATTCGTTGAAATTTCCCGTACTGATAAACCCATACCGCATAAGCTTATCACCATCTTGGCGTTGGATTAGGCAAATCTTAGAATGTACTTTTAGGCTCGGAACACCAAAAACCAAGCGAACACCTTCATTTTTTAGCATCTCAGCATAGCGAATATTAGACTCCTCATCAAACCTGGCTTGAAGCTCTATTTGTACGGTAACTTGCTTTCCGTTTCGTGCGGCTTGAATAAGGGCATTTGCAACTTGAGAATCGCTAGACAAACGGTAAATGGTGATAAAAATACTTTTAACCTTTGGGTCTAGAGCGGCCTCACGCAAAAACTTCATAACGTATGCAAAGGTGTGGTAAGGGGTATATTGCAAGTAGTCACGACGCGCGATTTGGCTCAGAACACTATCGTCTAACGAGAAATCTTTAATCGCGAGTGGTGGCATTTTATCATAAAGTAAATCAGTCCGCCCTAAACTTGGAAATTTCATATAATCACGTCGATTGTGATAGCGGCCTCCAGAAATGATACTATCTCGTGACCCAATTTGAAATTTATCTAATAGTAGTTCCAATATATCTGGCTCGATATTCTTGTCGTAAACAAATCGTACTGGATCGCCACCAACACGGTCACGAACACTTGAAGCAATTTTATCCACATAACTTTTGTTAATATCATCGTCGAAATCCAATTCAGCATCGCGAGTAAATTTAACCATATACGCCAAGATAGACGTAGGCGAAAAAATAGAAAAAATGTACTGCATTTGATGCCTTATCAGATCGTCTAAAAGCATCACATATTTTTTTTCTCCACGAGCTGGAAGTACTACAATTCGATCTAAGTGCGAAGGGATTTCTATCATCGCATACAAAGGCTCCTTATTGCTTGATTGCAGCAGCTTAACACCAAGAAACACGTTGCTCCCTTTCGTGTTTGGCATTCGTGTTTGCTCGCTGATTATTACCGTTAGTAATGAGGGGCTTACTTTTTCATTAAAGTATTGATGTACAAATGCAGCGTGTTCTTGATCTAACATTTGCTCATCTAAAACAAAAATTTGTTCACGTTTAAGCTGTTCTGTCAGCTGTCTAATGGTGGCAAAGCTTTCGTCTTGCAATGCCCTGGTTTTTTGAGTGATCTCCTGTAAAAGTTGCTCTGCTTTTTGTCCAGCCTCTGAGTCTAGCTCCGCCTCCATTTGTGCTATGCGCTTAACGGTAGCGTAACGGACTTTGTAAAACTCGTCTAGGTTATTGGAAAAAATGCCAATAAATCGAATGCGCTCAATGAGTGGGACGCTCTCGTCTTGGGCTTCTTGAAGTACACGACGATTAAAGTCCAGCCAGCTTAATTCACGATTTACAAATGGTAATTCCAACTTATGCTAACATTTTAGGGGAAAAGCACTCAGCTACTCCTGTTGTTATTGATGACCACAAAGATACGTCAAAGCGAAAAAGAACAGCACTTGCCGTTGGAATGTTATTACCATCAAAGCCGCCTAACGAATGTGCTAGTGCTGTACACGCGTGATTATGACCAAATGTAATGATCGTGTTTTGCTCATCGGGAAGACAACGCACAAACTCCAAAACATCATCTCCACTAAAGTCATAGAGCATATTACTTACCGTTAGCTTGTGAAATGGCAAATTCAACTCCCTTAAAACGATAAGCCCAGTATGCGCAGCACGGTTGGCGGGACTGGTATATGCAGCATCAATAGTAAGCTGCTTAGTAGCCAAAAATGCGCCCATTCGATGGGCATCATTAATTCCGCGTTCGTTTAGAGGACGATCACCATCTGAAACTTGAAGCTCCCAAGACGATTTGCCATGACGCATCATAATCCACGTTTTCATAGCTGTAGTTTTTAAGGTGCTAAACGTTTTCGTGACCATGAGGTATCATCTTCTTTGGTGTACATAAATCGGTCGTGTAGGCGATTTGGTCTTCCTTGCCAAAACTCAATGCGTTGAGGTTTAACCACAATTCCACCCCAGTGAGATGGTCTAGGAATATCTTTTCCTTCAAATTTTTTCGTTAACAAGGCAAGGCGCTCCGCTAAAATACCTCTAGAATCTATAGGTTGACTTTGTGGAGAAACATGTGCCCCTAATTGACTTCCACGTGGTCGGGAAGAAAAATAGGCATCTGAAATGGCGTCTGATACTTTTTCAGCAATTCCTGAAACAATAACTTGACGCTCTAAATTAGGCCAAAAAAAAGACAAACTCACTTTTGGATGTGTAAACAAAGCTTGGCATTTAGCACTTTCATAATTTGAATAAAATACAAATCCATCTTCAGAGAGATCTTTAAGCAACACTACCCTACCGCGAATTTCTCCTTTGACATCAATTGTACTCAGTGTCATAGCGTTAACTTCTTCAATTCCGCCTTGCTGAGTTACTTCATCAAACCACGCTGAAAACAATTCAAGTGGCATATCAGGAATGTTGGTTTCATCTAATGCATTTACTGTGTAATTTTTACGTAAGTGTCCTAAATCTTTTTTCATTCTTGTAAAAATACAAATAAAGCTTAGGTAATCACAGCGCCATCTGCGGCAAGTATTACATTTGGGTATATTGGAATGGCCTCTTGAGCAAAAAGATCAAGATTTTTGTAGCGTGCTGAATAGTGCCCTAAAATCAATCGTCCTACGTTAGCATCTCGGGCGATTGTTGCTGCTTCTTGAGCGGTACTATGCTTCGTTTTTTGAGCAAGGTCTGCATGCTGTTGTAAAAACGTTGCTTCGTGATATAGCCAGTCTGCGTCTTTAATGATAGGAACAACTGATGGAAAATAAGCAGTATCGCTACAGTACGCATATTTCTTTGGAGGGTTTGGGTTGTACGTTACAGAACTATTTTTGATTAAAACATCGTCTATCAAAACATCTTGCCCCAATTGTAACAATCTATATTGACTTTTATCAATACCTGCCGTTTCAGCAGCATCCGCGTTTATACGTCGATACCCTTCTTTTTCAGCAAATAAAAACCCGTTGGTGTATACACGATGATTAAGCGGAATAGTATGGACGACAACATCGTCATCTTCAAAAACACATACAGAAGCGTTGCTACCGAGCTCATGAAAATGAAGAGGAAAGTTTGTCCATGAGTTAGCCAGTTTTAATAAAAGACTTAGCGCTTCTTTAATGCCCTTTGGCCCGTAAATATGAAGTGGTGCCTCACGTCCTAAAAGTCGAAAGGAAGACACCAACCCTGGTAATCCGTAAAAGTGATCTCCATGAAGATGCGATATAAATATATGTTTGATGTGTACAAAAGATACTTTTGCTTTTCGCAGTTGTACTTGAGTTCCTTCGCCACAGTCAATTAAAAAACGATGCCCTTTAATATCCAAAAGTTGCGCGGTAGGATTTTTATTTTCGTGAGGACTAGCTGAGTGGCAACCTAAAATTGTGAGTTTCATCAGTAACCTAAATCGCGTTCAATCTCTTCCATATCAATCAAATCCAAGGCTTCTTGTAGGGTTGGTGCTACAGAAATAGTATCTGCTAGCGTATTAATATCTAAAGACCCAATAACCACTACAAAGGATTTACTGACGTGCTCTTTGTTATAAACGCTAAGCTCTGAAAATTCCATTACATGACCTGCAGTAATTTTTTTAAGGGCTGATAAATCCACTACAATGTTTTGATTTTCCATATTCTTGTAATGTGCCTTAACAAGGATTCTAAAATCTGTACCGATTGGATCAGTCGTTTCCCACGAAAATATGGTTGTATTCTCTTGTTGAGTAATCTGCATAGGTTACTTTTTTGCTGCAAGAAGATATAACACTGCCATACGGACAGCAACGCCATTTTCCACTTGGTTTAAGATTATAGCTTGATCTGAATCTACGACTTCGCTCGAAAGTTCCACACCCCTGTTAATGGGTCCTGGATGCATGATAACAATTTCTTTTTCTAGCGAATCCAACATAGGTTTGGTGATACCATAAAAGGCGGCGTACTCTCTGTTCGAGGGGAAATAACTTGCTGACATACGCTCAAACTGTACACGGAGAACATTTGCTACATCACACCATTCGAGGGCCTTTTTTACATCTGTTTCTACAGTAACGCCCAAGCTTGTTATGTGTTTTGGCATCAAAGTAGATGGGCCGCAAACTTTCACCTGAGCACCTAATTTTTGAAGTGCAAAAATGTTTGAAAGGGCTACCCGTGAGTGTAAAATATCACCAATGATAACAACTTTTTTCCCTGCCACATCTCCCAAGCGTTCAGCTATAGAAAAAGTATCGAGTAATGCCTGAGTGGGGTGCTCGTGGGCGCCGTCACCTGCATTTATAATGGTAGCATCAACATGCTCCGCCAAAAAACTAGCTGCGCCTGCACTGGAGTGACGCATGACTACCATATCCACTTTCATAGACAATATATTGTTTACAGTGTCTATGAGGGTTTCCCCTTTTTTCAAAGAGGACATTGATGCTGCAAAGTTGATAACATCTGCAGAAAGGCGCTTCTGGGCTAGTTCAAATGAAAGCTTAGTTCGCGTACTGTTCTCAAAAAACAAATTGGCAATGGTAATATCTCGTAATGAAGGTACTTTCTTTATAGGTCGATTAATAACCTCCTTAAACTGGGTTGCGGTTTCAAATATCAAACGAATATCTGCCTCGTTGAGGTATTTGATTCCCAATAAATGCCTTACACTTAGTTCACTCATGCTATTTGTTTACAAGATAAACTGCATCTTCATTATCATCTTCTTTCCAGCACACTACCACGCGCTCATTTTGGATGGCATCCACTTGATGACCGCAAAAATCAGGTTGTATGGGCAGGTGCCTAGAAAATCTGCGATCGATTAAGTTGAGAAGTTGGATTTCTGCTGGGCGGCCATAAGAGTCTATGGCAGTTAGTGCCGCACGAATACTGCGCCCTGTATATAACACATCGTCAATCAATACGATACGCTTATTTTCAACACCAAATTCCATGCTGTTGTCACTGGCATTTAGCACTTTACCACTTCGACGGAAGTCATCTCTAAAAAAGGTAATATCAAGCTTGCTTAATTGAACGTTGGGCACTTCGTAGTGATTTGTTAATGTATGCAGCAAACGTTCGGCCAGGCGAACACCGCGAGGTTGCAATCCAACTAATAGGGTTTGGGTAAAATTCCCGTGAGTTTCTTTAAGTTGACAAGCTAAACGAAAAAGGATGATGCGGAGGTCTTCGGCACTAAGTAGTAGCTTTTTGCTCATCCCATAATTTTTACAAAAATAGAAAAAATTGATGGTTTTCGGTGTTTTTTCTGATTTCAAATAAATGACTACTTTTGAACTAACCTTTAATCTTACTGTTATGTATTCAAAAGCCTATCGTCTTTTTGCTGGGAGTTACTACCAGCTTATTCCACTTACCATCATTATTCAAGCTTGCATCGGGTATATTGTTGTGTATTTTTTGCTACAAGGAAAACCCACTTTTTGGGATATGATTCAGTTGTTTTGTTGTGTAGCTGCAACCAATATGTATCTCGGTGCTATTTTGGGACAAATCCATGTAAAAAAGATATTCGCGCTTTTCTTTATTGGTCTTGTGGTGAATATCGTTTTATTAGCCATTCAACTTATCTGACGATTTTACTAACTTGAATGAAAATTTTATTATGTTTTTTCGCTTTTTTATCCTATTTGTAGGCAGTATTTTATTTATGAATTGTACCTCTATTTCATCAAAAAAATCACCTAAAGCCGTGTTGGTTATTCACGGAGGTGCAGGCTGGATTTCGCGCACGAGCGTAACCGACAGCATGGAGCATGCCTATGCCGAAACCCTCAAGGAGTCGTTGTTAAAAGGAAGAGAGATAATAAAGAGTGGGGGCTCGAGCTTAGATGCCGTACAAATTGCGATTGAACACTTAGAAGATTCCCCCTTATTCAATGCGGGTAAGGGGTCCGTTTTTACCTACCACGAAACAAACGAGATGGATAGTGCTATTATGGACGGCGCGACTGCAAATGCAGGTGCTGCGACTGGAATTAGTACAATTAAAAACCCCATTCAAGTGGCAAGAGCAGTGCTCGATCATTCGGTACACGTTTTTTTGAGTGGCTCGGGCGCCGAAGAATTTGCCATTGAGCAAGGACTCAAACAAGTGGACTCGTCCTATTTTTTTACACAAAATAATTTTGATAAACTTTTGGAAGCAAAAACTTCTATGAAAGAGGTCAAACAGGATAAGTTAGGCACCGTAGGTGCAGTAGCATTAGATCAAAATGGGAATCTTGCAGCGGGTACCTCCACAGGAGGTATGACAAATAAACGTTACGGTCGCATTGGTGATGTTCCTGTAATTGGAGCTGGAACCTATGCGGAAAATGGTGTTTGTGGCATTTCAGCAACAGGTCATGGCGAGTATTTTATTCGTTATGTGGTAGCTCACGATATTGCTGCTCGTATCAAATACGATCATCAAAGTATTGAACAAGCATCAACCCAAGTAATTCAAACACTAAAAACCAAAGGTGGCTTAGGGGGTGTTATTGGATTAGATGCTACTGGAACGGTAGTTATGCCTTTTAATACCATAGGCATGTTCAGGGGGTATATTCCACTAGAAGGGGAACCTGTAGTAGCGCTTTACGGAGATGATTAGGCGTTTACTGCACCCATAAGGCTTTGAGAAAGACGCTCGTATACGCCTGAGGTAAGCTTTTCACGAATCGCAGAAAATGCGGTTAGCGTTTCTTCAACATCATCTGGGGTATGTGATGATGTAGGTATCAACCGGAGTAAAATCAATCCTTTTGGAATAACAGGATATACTACGATAGAGCAGAAAATACCATAATTCTCACGAAGGTCTTTAACCAGTACCATAGCTTCTGGAATGCTGCCTTTTAAATATACAGGCGTTACGCAACTTTGGGTTGTACCAATATCAAAGCCACGTTTTTTAAGACCATTTTGAAGAGCATCAACATTTTGCCAAAGCTTAGACTTTAATTCTGGCATGGTCCTAAGCATGTCCAATCGCTTCAAAGCACCTTTCACAAGAACCATTTGCAATGATTTGGCAAATACTTGAGAACGCATGTTGTACTTCATGTAGTCCATAATTTCTTTGTCACCAGCAATAAACGCACCTGTACTTGCCATAGATTTAGCAAATGTGGCAAAGTATACATCAATATCATCCATAACCCCTTGCTCTTCGCCTGCTCCAGCGCCAGTAGCACCTAAAGTACCAAAACCGTGTGCATCATCAACTAAAAAGCGAAAACCGTATTTTTCTTTTAGTGCAGCAATTTCACGCAGTTTACCCTGCTCGCCCCGCATGCCAAAAACACCTTCCGATATCACCAAAATACCGCCACCAGTTTCATTTGCAACTTTAGTAGCCCGAACTAGATTCTTCTCTAAACTTTCAATATCGTTATGGCGAAATGTAAAGCGTTTTCCAATATGTAAACGAACACCATCAACAATACACGCGTGAGAATCTACATCGTATACAATAACATCATTCTTAGATACTAAGGTGTCAATAGTAGACAGGATCCCTTGATATCCAAAGTTTAATACATATGCTGATTCCTTACCCACAAAAGCAGCCAACTCATCTTGCAGCTGTTCGTGAAATGAAGTATGCCCTGACATTAATCGAGCCCCCATAGGATATGCGGAGCCATGCTCAGCTGCTGCGTCGGCATCAACTTTACGCACATCTGGATGATTGGCAAGCCCCAGGTAGTCGTTTACACTCCATGTGATAACTTCCTTTCCTTGAAACTTCATGCGGTTTCCAATAGGTCCTTCAAGTTTTGGGAATGCAAAATATCCTTCCGCTACTGAAGCCCACTTTCCAAGCGGTCCTTTATTTTCACGAATTTTGGCAAACAAATCGGTTGTCAATGTATTGGTTTTAAAGTTGTTGCAAATATAGGAGATTAGCCGTTAATACTGAAGCTTTCAATTAACGAATGTATTCTATCGGTTTCTCTTTTTCAATGTTCTTCGCATCAAAAAATCCTTGCTCTCGCATCCATTTGTCGCTATATATTTTACTCATGTAGCGCGAACCGTGATCACAAAAGATAATTACGACGACACTATTTTCATCAAAAAATGTTCCTTTTTTGTCCAATTGTCGAACTGCTTGAAGAGCTGCTCCAGACGTATAGCCAACAAAAAGACCTTCTGTTTTGGCAATATCGCGGGCTGCGTGCGCGCTCTCTTCATCAGTAACTTTTTCAAAATGATCAATCACATCAAAATCAGTGGCTGTAGGTATCAAGTTTTTGCCTAGTCCCTCAATTCTGTATGGATAAATTTCATTAGGATCAAACTCTTGGGTCTCGTGATATTTTTTAAGCACAGATCCATAGGCATCTACGCCAATAATTTGAATGTCTTTATTTTGCTCTTTCAAGAACCGACCGATACCCGAAATAGTACCACCTGTACCACTACTTGCCACCAAATGTGTGATTTGGCCTTTGGTTTGCTCCCATATTTCAGGCCCAGTGGTGAGGTAATGTGCATCGGTATTAAGTTCATTGAAATATTGGTTAATATAAACTGAACCTTCAATTTCGTTGTGCAATCGTTTTGCCACTTGATAGTATGAACGAGAATCGTCTGCGCTGACATGTCCCGGACAAACATATACTTTAGCACCCATAGCGCGAAGCATATCAATTTTATCTGGTGAAGACTTTGAAGTAACTGCTAGAATACATTCATAACCTTTAATAATGCTAACCATAGCAAGACTGTAACCCGTATTGCCAGAAGTCGTTTCAATAATAGTACTCCCAGGCCTAACGATACCCTTTTCCTCGGCCTTTTCTAAAATATGTAGTGCTATACGATCTTTGTTTGAGTGCCCCGGGTTAAACGCCTCAACTTTTGCAAAAAAACTTCCTGAAAAGTCTTTGGTGGCTTTATTAAGCCTAACAAGTGGTGTATTACCTATGAGCTCTAAGGCACTATTATATGCAGCTATTTTGTTGGTTGTCATACCTTAACACCAAAGGGTGTGAATAGTTTGTTGGCGAATTTACAAAAATTCATCAAAATACATATTTTCAAGGCTCTTAGTTCTGCTCTAAATTCAATAAAAAAGCATATTCCATAGCTATTTCTTTAAGCGCCTCAAAGCGTCCAGATGCACCGCCGTGTCCAGCATCCATATTGGTGTGCAGTAATATCAAATTGTCTCCTTGATGCATATCCCGGAGTTTTGCTGTCCACTTGGCAGGTTCCCAATATTGCACTTGTGAGTCGTGTAATCCTGTGGTTATAAGTGTATTAGGGTATGAAACCTCACGAACGTTGTCGTATGGTGAATATGATTTGATATAATCGTAATATTCTTTTTCGTTTGGATTTCCCCACTCGTCATATTCTCCTGTGGTAAGCGGGATGCTATCGTCTGACATAGTAGTAACCACATCAACAAACGGAACGGCGGCTACAATTCCGTTATAAAGTTCAGGCGCCATGTTCATAATTGCACCCATCAATAATCCTCCCGCAGAACCGCCCATTGCATACAAATGCTCCGAGGATGTGTAGCCGTGCTCAATTAAAAATTTTGAACAGCTAACAAAATCTTTAAATGTGTTTTTCTTTGAAAGCATACGCCCATTTTCATACCACGGACGACCAAGATATTCGCCGCCTCTTATATGTGCAATCACAAACACAAAACCGCGGTCAAGCAAGCTTAATCTGACAGATGAAAAGTACGGGTCAATAGTGTTACCATAAGAACCGTAGCCGTATTGTAGAATCGGTGTTTTTGGCGTCAACTCAGTATTTACGTGACGTACAAGTGAAATCGGAATTTTTGTACCGTCATCACCAGTTGCCCAAAGTCGTTGAGCGGTGTAATTTTTTTTATCAAAGGTGCCACCCAAAACTTCTTGCTCTTTTTTTATTTCTTTGGTTTTGGTTTTTGTGTCATAGTCAATAACACTAGAAGGTGTTGTTAATGAAGAAAAATTATAGCGGAATATAGGCGCGTCAAAGTCTAGGTTAGTACTCAACGACGCGGTGTAGGTTTCGCTATTAAAATCCAAATAATAGTCCTCTGTTCCGTCCCAATGCATCACTCGAAGCTGCAGTAATCCGTTTTGACGCTCTCCCACTACCATAAAATCACGAAACAATTCCACGTCCTCTAACAATACATCAGACCTGTGTGGCAACACGTCTTCCCAGTTATCTTTATTGGGTGAAGAAGTGGGTGTTTTAACCAATTTAAAATTGGTGCTGTTATCTGCATTCGTTGAAATATAAAAAGCATCGCCAAAATGCGCGACACTATACTCCAATCCACGTTCTCGTTTTTGAATGGTTGTAAATCTTTTTTTTGGCGTGTCACTCGCTAAAAACTGATATTCAGAAGTCATGGTACTTGTGGAACCAATCATGATATATTTTCTTGATTTAGATGGATATACAAACGTGTAAAACGTTTCATCTTTCTCCTCAAAAACCAAAGTGTCGTCCACTTGAGGTTGTCCCAACTCATGTCTGAAAATACGATCAGTACGTAGGGTTTCCTCATCTTTTGATGTATAGAACATAGTGTTGCTGTCGGCAGCCCAAGCAGCATAAGAGCTTACCCCTTTTATTTCATCTTGAAGTATCTCACCCGTAGTCAAATCTTTAACTTTAATTGTGTAGATTCGCCTTGAGAGCGTATCAATTCCGTATGCGAGTTTTGTGTTATCTGGGCTAACACTCAAGCCCGAAACTTGGCAATATGCCAAATCCTTGGCCAATTCATTTACATCTAAAAGAATCTCTTCATCGGCTTCTAAGGTTTTATGTTTTCGCGTATAAACAGGATAATCTTTTCCTTTTTCATATTTGCGGATATACCAATATTCGTTTAAAAAGTATGGCACTGAACTATCATCTTCCTTTATCCGTCCTTTCATTTCCTCAAAAAGATCTTTTTGAAGTTTTTCAGTGGGTTTGAGAATGGCTTTGGTGTAGGTGTTTTCGTCTTCAAGATATTGTATAACTTCTGGGTTTTCCCGGTCGTTAAGCCAATAATATGGGTCGACGCGAGTATCACCATGCTTAGATAATTTTTTTTCTTTTATAGAAGCATCAGGCGGTGTGTGTGTCATGTGGGTACAGCTAAAAAATAAACAACAAAAATAGGTAGCTAAAAGAACTTTTGAGGTCATAATAATGTATTTTTGAGCATTAAATGTACTAAAAATTGACACAAGACCAACTTAAAAGTCTTATTGAGCGCCTGGGTGCGCTGAGGAGGTATCTTTGACGTAGATGCCAAACGCATTGAGGTATCCAATAAGGAAGAGAAAACATTAGACCCAAACTTTTGGAACGACTCCAAAGTAGCAGAGCAATATATGCGCGAACTACGAAGCGTAAAACAATGGGTATTAGATTACGAAAAAGCAGCCCAGTTTGTCGAAGAACTTGAAGTGCTTTACGAATTTCACAAAGCAGGTGAAGTAGATGAGACAGAACTAAAGTCGCTTTGGGATGTTACCATTGCCCATTTTGAAGATTTGGAGTTTAAAAACATGCTCTCTGACGAAGGGGATGGATTAAGTGCTGTGCTACAAATCACCGCTGGCGCAGGCGGTACCGAAAGTTGTGACTGGGCCGCCATGTTAATGCGCATGTATCAAATGTGGGCAGACAAAAGAGGATTTAACATTAGAGAACTCAACCATCAAGAAGGAGATGTTGCGGGCATCAAAACGGTTACTCTTGAGATTGATGGTGACTTTGCATTTGGTTGGCTCAAAGGAGAAAATGGCGTACACCGACTGGTGCGCATATCCCCTTTTGATAGCAATGCCAAGAGGCATACAAGTTTTGCATCTGTTTATGTATATCCGCTTGTGGATGACACCATTGAAATCGAAATAAACCCAGCAGATATCGAAGTTACAACTGCTCGCTCCAGTGGAGCTGGAGGACAGAATGTAAATAAAGTAGAAACCAAAGTGCAGATGGTACATAAACCCACAGGCATTCAAATTTCATGTTCAGAAACGCGTTCACAGCACGATAACCGAGATCGCGCCATGCAAATGCTTCGCTCGCAATTGTATGAAATAGAACTTCAAAAACGCATGGAAGCCCGTGAAGATATCGAAGCTGGTAAAATGAAAATTGAGTGGGGTTCACAAATCAGAAACTATGTGCTTCATCCCTATAAACTCATAAAAGACGTACGAACGCAACAAGAAACCGCTGCAGTTGACGACGTATTAAATGGCGATATCGATCGTTTTTTAAAAGCATATTTAATGACACAACAACAAAACACAAACGAAAGCCCATGGGAAAAATAGATACTGTAATTTTTGATTTTGGAGGCGTTCTTATTGATTGGAACCCAGCCTATGTATATCTCAAAGAATTTAGAGGTGATGAACAAAAAATGAATCACTTTTTGGAACATATTTGTTCTTGGGAATGGAACGACAAACAAGATGAAGGGTGCCTAATACAAGAAGCCACCGAGGAACGAGTAGCCCTATTCCCAGAGCACGAACGCCTCATAAGAATGTATTATAGCCGTTGGAAAGACATGTTAGGCTACGAACATACCGAAACTGTAGAAGTGCTAAAAAAATTAAAAGAAAACGGAAAACACAAGTTACTGGGGCTTACCAACTGGAGTCATGAAACCTTCCCTGTGGCGTTGGAGCGTTTTGACTTTTTGTCGTGGTTTGATGGAATTATCGTATCTGGAACAGAAAAAATGAAAAAACCCGACTCTCGTATTTATCAACTAACACTTAACAGATATGATGTTACAGCAGAAAATGCAGTTTTCATTGATGATAAAAAAGAAAATATCGATGCTGCCATCATGGAAGGGATACATGGAATTCATTTTACTTCTGCCAAAAAACTAAATCGAGAATTAGAACGACTAGAAGTTATATAGCGCTAAAACCGATTCATATATTCGATGCTTAACAATATATGAACTCAAAAAAGCAGTTTTTTAACTCTATACTAGACGCAACAACCTAAATTTGTAAAAAAAAGTGCATGTTTAAATTCGCATTATGTCAAATCTTTGTCCTACTTGTGTTTGTTGGCTATAGCCAAGAACGTTATACATTAACAGCAACAATTATTGACAAAAACACAAAAGATAAACTTCCTTTTGCCACGGTGTCATTAAAAAACCCGGATTCAAAAGCAATTATAGGAGGAGCTGTTTCAGACGAAAACGGTTTTGTTTCGGTCAAAAGTCCACTTGCAAACGTTCAGATACAAGTAGACTATGTTGGATACGAGACCTTGATTTTTGAAAAATCAAATATTTCCCGAAAAACAGCACTAGGAACGCTTGGGCTCATACCAAAAGAAAATCAATTGGCAGGTGTGGACCTGGTTGGAAGACATTCAGATGTAGAAATTAGACTTGACAAACTAGTTTATAATGTAGGTCAAAACTTAAATGCTAAAGGAACAAATGTTGCCGATGTTTTGGATAATATTCCTTCGCTATCTCTAGACATTGACGGGAATTTAGAACTTCGCGGAAGCACAAATGTTCGTATTCTCATTGACGGTAAACCCTCAGGCCTTGTTGGGCTAAATGGGATTGATGCACTTGCCGATTTACCCGCAGAGTCCATTGAACGCGTTGAAGTTATAACGGCACCCTCTGCTCGATACCAAGCCGAAGGAAGTTCAGGGATCATAAATATTATTTTAGCAAAAAATACACTCAAAGGGCTCAATGGTGTTTTTAACATGTCAGCAGGGAAATTTGACAGCTATGATGCTAATGCGAGTTTAAACTACAAAACAGGTAAGTTTAATTTTTTTACCAACTCGGGTTATCGCGACAATACTGACATGGGTGGTGCTTTTCAAGATACTAGATATACAACCAGTAAAAATTATGATCAATTTGTAGAAACCCGAAGTTTTGACCGAAGAAGGCAAGGTGCAAACGTCAATATTGGTCTTGATTTTAGCCTGACAAATAAAACAAAAATCACGCTATCGTATGTTCAAAACAAACGAGATGGTGATGACCAAACACGAAATGACCAGAATCATTTTTTAGCAACAACTACAATAACAAAATCTCTACGCTCAGAAATTGAAGAGGATTTTGACTTAAACAAACAACTTAGTTTGTCGCTTACTCATAAATTTAATGAAAAAGGCCATAAACTCGATGTTATCTTGCAAGGAGAACGCAACATAGAGGATGAATTTGCAGACCTTCAAACGCAACAATTGGTACCAAATAAGCTGTTGGGCTTTTTGGAAGAAAATAACACGGAAGAAAACCAAAAACAGTTCTTAGCTCAAATCGATTATGTTTTTCCCATGGACAAAAACACACAATTTGAGGCAGGGTATCGCACCACAAACGAGAATCAGAACACAAGCTTTATTGTGCAACAAGAGGATATTAACGGGAATATGATTGTAAATGATGATTTGACCAATTACCTTGATTTTAACCAAGAAGTTCATGCCGTTTATACACAATTTGGTAAAAAATGGGGTGATTTTTCTTTGCTCTCAGGTCTCAGATACGAGCACACTTCAATGGTCGTAATTCAAAAAACCACTAACGAAGACGGTAATAGTAGTTTTGGCGACTTTTTTCCCACACTAAATTTAGGAATTGAGTTATCTGAAACGGCAAATATCACTATTGGTTATAACCGTCGTGTTTCAAGACCGCGGTCACGTTCATTAAATCCGTTTCAATCGCGTTCAAGCGAAACCAGCTTTTTTCAAGGGAATCCCTATTTAAAGCCAAATTACAGTAATGGTTTTGATGTTGGTTATTTAAAGCAGTTTAAAAATTTTACACTTAACAGTTCCTTATACTTTAGGCGAACAGAAAAGCCAGAAAATCGCATCTCAGTAGAATCTGGTGATTTTGCTACGGTAAATGGCGAACTTACTCCCGTTATTAAGCGGTTCCCTGTAAACCTTGGCCGCCGAGATCAATTAGGTATTGAGGCAAATAGCACAATACGATGGTCGTCAAAATGGCGAACAAATCTTAGCTTTAACCTCTTTAGAAGTGTTGAAACAGGCTCATATGAAGGTTTGAGTTTTGATAATGAAAACGAAAGTTGGACGGGAAATTTTAGAAATAATTTAACCCTATTTGGAAATTTTAATACTCAAATGAATGTTTTTTTAAGAGGTCCGTCGCAATCGGCATTTGGAAGCCGCAAGGCATTTGGGGGTGTTAACATTGGAATGAGCAAAGATTTATTTAATGAAAATGCAACTTTGAATCTTAATTTTAGTGATGTGTTCAACACTCAAATATTTAAGTGGAAAACAATCACAGAAAACACTACAACAACGGGTGAATATCAAAGAAGAAAACCTGTCTACAGGTTAACATTTACCTACAGATTCAGACAAGAGAAGGAACGCCAACGAGGAAGCCAAGGGTATGAGACCAGCAACGGATTTGAACTCTAATTAAGCCTTAGTTTTATTGCGCTTTTCTTTAAGCCATTGCATCAAATTTCCTGTTAACCAAAACGGAACAACAAAAGTGATAAGGAAAATCATCAGCCAAAAACCAATGGTAAGGATGGTCAAAAAAGCAAGAAAGCCGAGATATTGATCAAATTCAATCATGGTCGAAGTTTTGACAAAGGTACATATTGGTTCTTTACCTTACAACAAAAGAAGTGCATATGCTTTTGTATTTTTGCACAAAATAACCACATGAAATTTAGGGAAGAAAAAGACACCATGGGTGTTGTACAGGTGCCGGCAGACAAATATTGGGGTGCACAAACAGAACGCTCAAGGAATAATTTTAAAATTGGTCCAGCAGGCTCAATGCCTATCGAAATTGTGTATGGCTTTGCCGTACTCAAAAAAGCAGCTGCATTTACTAATGCAGAACTTGGAGTACTCGATACAGACAAGCGAGATTTAATTGCCAAAGTATGTGATGAAATATTAACAGGTACGCTAGACGATCAATTTCCGTTAGTTACCTGGCAAACGGGTTCTGGTACACAATCCAACATGAACGTTAACGAAGTCATTGCTAACCGTGCGCATGTATTTGAAGGAAAGACGCTTGGCGAAGGGGAAAAGACGCTAAAACCCAATGACGATGTGAATAAATCACAATCTTCAAATGACACCTTCCCAACGGGTATGCATATTGCCGTTTACAAAAAAATTATAGAAACAACACTTCCCGGTGTGCGACAACTCCGCGATACACTCAAACAAAAAGCTGCTGATTTTGATACGATTATCAAAATTGGTCGAACGCACTTTATGGATGCTACTCCACTTAGTTTGGGGCAAGAATTTTCGGGCTATGTGGCACAACTCAATCACGGAATTAAAGCACTGGAAAACACCTTACCCCATTTATCTCAATTGGCGCTTGGCGGAACAGCCGTTGGAACAGGAATCAATACGCCAAAAGGCTATGCTGAAAAAGTAGCTGCTTACATAGCGAAGTTTACAGGACTTCCTTTTGTGTCGGCAGATAATAAATTTGAAGCATTGGCTGCACACGATGCGCTTGTAGAAACTCATGGGGCATTGCGTCAATTGGCAGTGTCGTTATTTAAAATTGGAAATGATATTCGTATGATGGCTAGCGGGCCACGCTCTGGAATTGGAGAACTCATTATTCCTGCCAATGAACCGGGAAGTTCCATTATGCCTGGAAAGGTAAATCCGACGCAATGTGAAGCATTAACAATGGTTTGCGCTCAAGTTATGGGTAACGATACAGCCGTCGCATTTGCTGGATCTCAAGGGCATTTTGAACTCAATGTATACAAGCCTATTATGGCAGCTAATGTCTTGGAGTCGGCGCAATTGCTTGGTGATGCTTGTGTAAGTTTTGATCAGAACTGCGCACTCGGCATCACGCCTAATTTGGAAACCATCAACGCCTTATTAAACAATTCTTTGATGTTGGTAACAGCACTAAATACTAAAATTGGATACTACAAAGCTGCAGAAATTGCCAATTTAGCTCATGAAAAGAAGCTAACGCTCAAAGAGGCTGCACTTGAAACAGGTTATCTAACTGCAGATGAGTTTGATGCATGGGTAAAGCCTGAAAATATGATTGGTCGTGGCTGAAGGCTTTTTCATTATTCCGTTTGAAAAACACCTAAAATCACATTTTAAGAGGCTTAACGAAGAGTGGCTTGAAAAATATTTTGTTGTGGAGCCCTATGACGCACAATTACTCGAAAATTGCGAAAAAGAAATTATTGAAAAAGGAGGACATATTTTTTTTGGATGTCTTGAGGATTCAATTATTGGAACCTATTCCATTCTTCCGCCTAAAAACAATGTTGTAGAACTTGGCAAAATGGCCGTTACGGCCTCTTTTCAAGGTAAAGGTTACGGACAGCAATTACTGCACCACGCCATAAAAACAGCAACAGAAAATGGATATAAACAAATGCTATTATATTCAAACAGAAGATTAGAAAATTCGATTTATCTCTATCGAAAATTTGGTTTTATTGAGGAACAAATCGAAAAAAGTCCTTACGAAAGAGGCAATATCAAGATGAGGCTTAAACTTTAGATGAGCCCACTAAATGAGTGGCGTAATTTTTCCACTTATATTTTTTAGCATAAACCAAAAATAAAACGCTGTACATAATCAGCGGTCCAATAATATAAGCTGCAACGTTGGGCTCAGACATGTTTATAAAAAGAGAATCGGTTTGAAAAACCGTCCAATCTGAAGTCAGGAATAGTGACAAGAAAAGGTTGTTTCCAGCGTGAAAACCCAGCGCCAATTCCAAACCTTCATCTATTAATGTAATCGCACCTAGAAAAAATCCTGTTGATAAATACGTGATTAAAATAATGTCCCCTAGCTTATCAACTTCTGGATTGGCAAAATGCAACAACCCAAATAAGGTTGACGTAATTACAAAAGGCAACAAGCGCATTGGAAAAATTCGTCCTAATCCTTGCATAAGGTAACCTCTAAAGAAAAGCTCCTCGGCACTGGTTTGCAAAGGCACCATGATGACACTAATAAGTACTAATAAAGCAAATAATTTGGGTTTAAAATTCCACTGAACCGATTCAGGATCAATAAAATAGCCCACAACAAGCATTGCAATAAAAGATAACGCTACCGTTCCAAAACCAAAACGCACACGTTTCCAGTCCACTTTTGAGCGTGACGTAATAAGCTCTCGTAACTTAAGTTTATGAAGTAATTTGGTAATTAGTAGAATGGCCCCAAAAACAAGTGCGAAGGGCAGAAGAAGTAAAAAAAGTGTGGTGTTTGAAGGTAGCACTTTCATCTGTTCTGCCAAGGTGAGTTGAGCCGCATCAACACCAGCCTCAGCTAAAATCAAAAACCCAAAAGGAATATTTCCAATGATGATAACTACTCCCAAAATAAAAACCCCAATAATATAGAGCCAAAATGAATTGGTAGAATTACGTACTTGTTCGATATACATTTCCGATTTTTTTGAAATGTACAAAAACTATTTTTTCTTAGGAAGAATCAATGTAGTAAGCTTGCAAGAAGAAACCAATTTATCGGAGTCGTCTGTAATCTGAATAGACCAATGCTGCATGGTCTTGCCCATGTGCGTGGCAGTAGCCTTTGCATATACAAATCCATCGCGAACACCCCTGACGTGATTCGCTGAAACTTCAATGCCTCGCATAATAACGTCGCCAGACTTACAAAAGATAGAACAAGCTGCACTGCCCACAGTTTCGGCTAACGCAGCTGTAGCTCCGCCGTGCAATACGCCGTCGACTTGATGTACCGCAGAAGTGACAGGCATTTTGGCTACCAAATAATCATCACCTAACTCCACAAAAGTGACTCCAAGGGTATCAACAAGAGTATCGATACATCGTTCTTGAAGCAGGTTTAAAGTGGCTTGTTTGTCCATAAAAAATAGATGCGCCCCGCTAAGCGGGGCGCAATAAATTGTAATTTATTTTACTTCTTCAAAGTCAACGTCTTCCACATCGTCATCGTTTGATGAAGAAGATGCATCAGCGTCATCTGTTGGAGGAGCTTGCCCACCTGCTTCTTGCTGTGCTTTATACATTTCCTCGGATGCCTGTTTCCATGCTTCGTTGATCGTATCAAGCGCAGGCTTGATCGCCTCTAAATCTTTAGATTCATAGACTTTCTTAAGTGCCTCGAGTGCTGATTCGATTGGCGCTTTTTTATCTGCTGAAAGCTTTTCACCAAACTCTTTCAATTGCTTTTCTGTTTGGAAAATCATCTGGTCGGCGTTGTTTAACACATCCGCTTCCTCTTTAGCTTTTTTATCTGCATCGGCGTTTGCTTCCGCTTCTTTGCGCATGCGCTCAATTTCTTCCTCCGTGAGTCCAGAAGAAGCCTCAATGCGAATGTCTTGCGACTTGTTTGTGGCTTTATCAAGTGCTGTAACGTGTATCAATCCATTTGCATCAATATCAAACGTAACCTCAATTTGTGGCACGCCTCGCTGAGCAGGAGGAATACCATCTAAGTGAAAACGACCAATGGTTTTATTGTCTGAAGCCATGGAGCGTTCGCCCTGTATAACGTGAATTTCTACAGAAGGCTGATTATCAGCAGCCGTAGAAAACACTTGAGATTTTTTGGTTGGAATAGTTGTATTAGACTCAATAAGCTTTGTCATCACACCACCCATGGTCTCAATACCCAATGAAAGGGGCGTTACATCCAAAAGCAATACGTCTTTTACATCACCAGTAAGCACACCTCCTTGAATGGCTGCTCCGACCGCAACAACCTCATCAGGGTTTACCCCTTTTGAAGGTTTTTTTCCAAAGAATTTCTCGACCTCTTCTTGTATTACAGGGATTCGAGTTGAGCCCCCCACCAATATTACCTCGTCAATATCGCCAGTTGAAAGGCCTGCATCATCTAGAGCGTTTTTAACAGGATTCATAGAGCGTTTTACTAACTCGTCGGCAAGTTGCTCAAATTTGGCTCGTGTAAGTGTTTTTACCAAGTGCTTTGGCCCAGATGCCGTAGCAGTAATGTATGGCAAATTGATTTCTGTTTGTGTAGATGAAGACAATTCAATTTTTGCTTTTTCAGCTGCTTCTTTTAGACGTTGAAGTGCCATTGGGTCTTTACGAAGATCAATATCCTCAGCTTCTTCAAACTCGTAAGCTAACCAGTGAATAACCACATCATCAAAATCGTCTCCGCCCAAGTGTGTATCGCCGTTTGTGGCAAGTACTTCAAAAACGCCATCGCCAAGCTCGAGTACAGAAATATCAAATGTACCGCCACCAAGGTCATACACGGCAATTTTCTTGTCAGAACCGCCCTTATCTAATCCATATGCTAACGCAGCAGCAGTGGGTTCATTGATAATGCGTTGCACTTTCAAGCCAGAAATTTCTCCTGCTTCTTTTGTCGCCTGACGCTGCGCGTCGTTAAAATATGCTGGAACGGTGATAACTGCCTCAGAAACCGTTTGCCCCAGGTAGTCTTCTGCTGTTTTTTTCATCTTTTGTAATACCATAGCAGAAAGTTCTTGTGCAGTATACAAACGTCCATCAATGTCTACACGAGGTGTATCGTTATCGCCCTTCACAACTTTATAAGGGACACGCTCAACATCGTTTTTGGATTCTGAAAACTTGTTCCCCATAAAACGTTTTATAGATGAAATGGTTTTTGTTGGATTGGTAACCGCTTGACGTTTGGCAGGGTCACCAACTTTAATTTCACCACCTTCAACAAAAGCAATAACGGAAGGCGTTGTACGCTTTCCCTCTGCGTTTGGAATGACAACAGGCTCGTTACCTTCCATTACGGAAACACACGAGTTGGTTGTTCCTAAATCAATTCCGATAATCTTACTCATTAGTATAATATTTTAAAATGAGTAGACAATCATTATGCCAATTGAATTTACTGACAGGATGTCATATTGCACACATATGCGTTCAATAGTGTATTTTTGGCAAAAAGAAAACTATGTCAGCTGCTAAAAAAGCATATAAGCGTGTAACAACAAACTCGCTTATTGAAATGAAACAGGCGGGAGAAAAAATTTCCATGCTTACTTCATACGACTACTCTATGGCAAAAGCAGTAGATGCTGCAAATATCGACGTAATTTTAGTTGGTGATTCAGCGTCAAATGTGATGTCTGGACACGAAACTACACTACCCATTACTATTGATCAGATGCTCTATCACGCCACGGCTGTGGTGCGCGCCGTAAAGCGTGCTTTGGTAGTGGTAGACCTACCTTTTGGAAGTTATCAGTCCGACCCAAAAGAAGCCTTACGCTCTTCCATTCGCATCATGAAAGAAGCTGGAGCACATGCCATAAAAATTGAAGGCGGAGCAGAAATTAAAGATTCCATGACTCGTATTTTAAATGCCGGTATTCCTGTTATGGGTCATCTTGGACTTACCCCACAATCCATATATAAATTTGGAACATACACGGTTAGAGCCAGAGAAGAGGCCGAAGCAAAAAAGCTTTTGGACGATGCCAAACTTCTTGAGAAATTAGGGTGTTTTGCATTGGTGTTGGAAAAAATTCCCGCCGCATTAGCTGCCAAAGTAGCTAAAACAGTCAACATTCCTGTTATCGGAATTGGGGCAGGAAATGGCGTAGATGGACAGGTATTGGTACTACACGACATGCTTGGACTTACCACTGAATTTAGCCCACGCTTTTTGCGTAGGTATATGAATTTATATGATCAAATGACAGCGGCAGTACAGCACTATATAAAAGACGTGAAGTCTAGCAATTTTCCCAACAAAGACGAACAGTACTAATTGCATCCTGAAATTCTTTTTGAAGACAATCACTTGCTGGTCATAAACAAACCTGCGGGCATGCTTTCGCAAGGCGATAACACAGGAGATTTGTGTGCATTGGATAACTGTAAGCACATGATAAAACTTCGTGACCAAAAGCCAGGAAATGTATATTTAGGCTTACCTCACAGGCTAGACCGACCTACAAGCGGTATTTTGGTATTAGCAAAAACCTCCAAAGCGCTAACACGTCTAAACAAGCAGTTTGCCGAAAAATCAACACAAAAAATATATTGGGCAATGGTGACCGGAGCGCCAAAGGAAACCCCAACCCGATTACAGCATTATTTGGTACGCAAGCCTGCACAAAACAAATCGTATGCCCATAAAAAGGAAGTACCCAATAGCAAAATGGCAGAACTGATTTATACCAAAAAACAAGAATTTGATCGATATAGCTTAGTTGAAATTGAGCTGCTAACAGGGAGACATCATCAAATAAGATCGCAACTAAGTGCGGAAGGACTTACCATAAAAGGCGACCTAAAATACGGGGCCAAAAGACCCAACAATGGTGGCAGTATTCATTTGCATGCCAGAAAACTGACACTAACTCATCCTACGCTAAAAGAGCCTGTAACGTTCACGGCTCCGCCTCCAAAAGACGCACTATGGAATAGCATCCCTGCAATTGAGACACAATGATACTTTTATAATTTACAGAGGCATCCATTTTGTATCCATTTTCCACTTTCATAATAGTTAAAATTAATTACTTTTGTCGTTAACCTTTTAATGGATGGGAAAAGAATACGTTCAAATATTTGACACTACTTTACGTGACGGCGAACAAGTTCCCGGCTGTAAGTTAAACAAAGAACAAAAGCTGATTCTTGCTAAACGCCTAGACACCCTTGGTGTTGACATCATAGAGGCAGGCTTTCCCATTTCCTCTCCCGGAGATTTTGAAGCCGTTAGTGACGTAGCCAAAACAGTACAAAATGCTATTGTTTGTGGGCTGACACGCGCTGTGCAAAAAGATATTGAAGTGGCGGCAGAAGCACTAAAACCTGCCAAACGAGCACGTATTCACACAGGTATTGGCACTTCAGATTCGCACATACAACATAAGTTTCGCTCTACACGTGAGAAAATCATTGAAAGAGGTGTAGCTGCCGTTAAGCATGCTAAAAAGTTTGTGGAAGACATCGAATTTTATGCTGAGGATGCTGGAAGAACTGAAAACGCATATTTGGCGCAAGTTTGTGAAGCCATGATACAGGCGGGCGCAACTGTCCTAAATATTCCAGATACGACGGGATATTGTCTTCCAGAAGAATACGGTGCCAAAATAAAATATTTGATGGAGCATGTGCCCTCCATTCACAAAGCAACGCTTTCTTGCCATTGTCACAACGATCTTGGACTTGCGACAGCAAACTCCATAGCTGGAGTGGTCAACGGTGCCCGTCAAATTGAATGTACCATTAACGGTATTGGTGAACGCGCCGGTAACACCTCGTTGGAGGAGGTTGTGATGATTATGCGCCAACACCCCCATATGGGACTTGACACAAATATTCAAACCCAAATGCTCTCCGAAACCAGTCAAATGGTTTCTGACGCTATGGGAATGATTGTGCAGCCTAACAAAGCCATTGTAGGAGCCAATGCTTTTGCGCATAGTTCTGGAATCCATCAAGACGGTGTCATTAAGAATCGTGAAACGTACGAAATTATCAATCCTCATGATGTTGGGGTTGACACGTCATCTATCGTACTCACAGCTCGCAGCGGACGGGCTGCACTAGCCTATCGCGCTAAAAACATTGGTATAGAACTTACCAAAGATGATCTTGATTTGGCATACGCTATCTTTTTAACCTATGCAGATAAAAAGAAAGAAATTACTGATGATGATATTCCTGAAATCGTAAAAACTGCTGGAATTAGCTAAATCTACATGAAAAAAACACTTTTCGATAAAGTTTGGGACAGTCACGTGGTGTCATCCGTTGAGAACGGACCAGACATCTTGTACATTGACAAGCACCTAATCCACGAAGTTACCAGTCCGCAAGCCTTCAGTGTGCTGGAAGAAAAAGAGATTCCTCTTTTTAGACCCAATCAAATTGTTGCTACTGCCGACCACAATGTGCCTACTGAGAATCAGCATTTACCTATACAAGATGCACTTTCTCGCAAGCAGGTAACTCAGCTTTCAAAAAACTGCGATAAATACGGTGTAACGCTGTACGGTTTGGGGCATCCTTACCAAGGAATTGTTCACGTTATCGGTCCAGAGCTAGGTGTTACTCAACCTGGAATGACTATGGTTTGTGGGGATAGCCATACGTCTACGCACGGCGCCTTTGGCACTATTGCATTCGGAATTGGAACCAGTCAAGTGGCACAAGTTTTTGCCAGTCAATGCGTATTGGTGGCAAAACCAAAAAGTATGCGCGTCACAGTTTCTGGCAACTTACATCCAAGTGTTCAGCCAAAAGATATTATTCTATATGTCATTTCCAAGTTAGGCACTGATTCGGGTACAGGACACTTTGTGGAATTTGCGGGAACCGCTTTTGAGCAAATGAGTATGGAAGGGCGCATGACCGTTTGTAATATGAGCATTGAGATGGGCGCACGTGGGGGTATGATTGCTCCGGACCAAACTACTTTTGATTACGTTTCTGGACGCGAATTTGCCCCTAAAGACGAGGCGTTAAAACAAAAAATCGCTTATTGGAAAACGCTGCCAACAGATGAAGGTGCTGCTTTTGACTCGGAACACCACTTTGATGCAGCCGATATACGGCCCATGATCACATATGGAACAAATCCAGGAATGGGGATTAAAATTGGGGAAACAATCCCTACATCTGACGATGCAAGTTTTATTAAATCTTTAAATTATATGGGACTCAAGGCCGGAAGCAATCTGCTCCACATGCCAATAAGCCATGTATTTATCGGAAGTTGTACCAACTCCAGAATTGAAGACTTTAGAGCTGCTGCCAACTATGTTACAGGAAAACAAAAATCACCCGACGTATCGGCCTTGATTGTTCCTGGCTCGCAGCAAGTAGCAAAACAAATTGTTGCAGAAGGTCTTGATAAAGTGTTTGAGTCGGCTGGGTTTATGCTGCGCCAACCGGGTTGCTCTGCTTGTTTGGCCATGAACGACGACAAAATCCCTGCAGGCGCCTATTGCGTTTCTACTTCAAATCGAAATTTTGAAGGCCGCCAAGGGCAAGGCGCCCGCACTCTTTTGGCTAGTCCTGTAACAGCCGCCGCTGCAGCCGTAGCGGGTAAAATTGTAGATGTAAGTCAACAGTAATGGAAAAATTTCAGATTTTAGAAAGTGCTATGGTTCCACTAACCATCGAAAATGTGGACACGGATCAAATTATCCCTGCCAGATTTTTAAAAGCAACAGACCGTAAAGGCTTCGGCGAAAACCTGTTTCGTGACTGGCGATTTACCAACGACAATCAACCCAAAAAGGATTTTATACTACACGACACTCAATATTCTGGGGCGATTTTAGTGGCTGGAAATAATTTTGGATGCGGCTCTAGTCGTGAACACGCAGCATGGGCATTGGCAGATTATGGTTTCCGTGTAGTGGTATCAAGCTTTTTTGCTGATATTTTTAAAGGCAATGCACTGAACAATGGCATCTTGCCTATTCAAGTTTCACCCCAGGAATTACAAGAGGTTTTTACGGCTATTGAAAGTAATCCGTCGATACAAGCCAAAGTGGATTTAGAAACGCAACAATTTCGCATAGATGAATCTGGTATTATTATTTCATTCGAAATCAATGCTTATAAAAAGATGTGTATGCTAAATGGCTACGATGATATTGACTATCTATTAAGCCAAAAAGAAGCGATCACAGCATTTGAACAAAATCGTTCCTAAGAAATACTCAATCATTATTACATGAAAAAACAAATTGCCGTACTTCCTGGAGATGGTATTGGACCAGAAATTGTACAAGAAGCTATAAAAATATTAGATGCCATAGCAGTCAAATTTGGACACGAATTTACGTATAGCTATGCTGATATGGGCGCTATTGCCATCGATAAAACAGGTGAGCCACTACCTGCGGCTACGCTTGAGGCAAGTTTGGAAAGTGATGCTGTACTTTTTGGCGCCATCGGCGACCCAAAATATGACAACGACCCCACTGCAAAAGTACGTCCCGAGCAAGGGTTACTTGCAATTCGTAAGGCATTAGGCTTGTTTGCCAACATTAGGCCTGTAAAAACATTTGATGCCTTACTGCACCAATCTCCGCTGAAAGAAGAACGTGTGCAGGGAACTGACTTTGTCATGTATCGTGAACTAACTGGAGGGATTTACTTCGGTGAAAAAACATTATCAGAAGACCAAAACACAGCATCGGATCTGTGTAAATATACTAGAGCTGAAATTGAGCGTATTTCTCATATGGCATTTACTGCAGCTAGGAAGAGAAGAAATAGTGTAACATTAATTGACAAAGCTAATGTGTTGGAATCTTCCAGATTGTGGCGCAGAGTAGTAACCGAATTGCACAAATCCGAATACCACGATGTTGAGCTACGTTTTTTATTTGTAGATAACGCCGCCATGCAAATGATTCTAGCACCAAATCAGTTTGATGTAATTCTAACCAGTAATCTTTTTGGTGATATTATATCCGATGAAGGAAGTGTGATTGGAGGGTCTATCGGATTATTGCCATCGGCTTCAGTTGGGGCGAGGCATGCGCTTTTTGAGCCTATACACGGCTCTTTCCCACAAGGAGCTGGAAAAGGAATTGCAAATCCTATTGCCATGATTCTATCAGCAGGCATGATGCTAACACATTTTGATATGGATGATGAAGCAAAGGCTATTACTACAGCAGTGGATTTGGCACTCGCTCAGGGTGTTTGTACTCCTGAAGTTTTTCCAGAAGGAAATTATTCTACAAGTGACGTTGGCGACTTTATAGCCAAAAATATTGCATAAAAAAAGGAGCGATTAACGCTCCTTTTGTTTTGGTTTTATAGGCTTGGATTAAGCATCGTCATCCATCTTGCGTTTTAGATTAGCCAATGCATCCAAATCACCGAGTGTGGATTTTTCAGCATTATCTGCCATTTTACGACGAGATTTTTTGACATTATCTGCCTCAACGCCTTTATACACTGCAGCGTGAGACATCACTACTCGCTTAAAGTCTTTGTTAAACTCAATTACTTTAAACTCTGCAGATTCACCCTTAGCGAGTTTTGTACCATCTTGCTTATCTAAATGACGACCTGGCACAAATGCTGTGATATCTTCGTTTAGTACAATGGTGGCTCCCTTATCAACAATTTCTGTTAGTGCAAGTTCGTGAACACTGCCCTCAGCATAGTCTTTGGCATATTTTTCCCAAGGATTATCGGTTGTTTGTTTGTGTCCAAGACTTAGTTTACGTCCTTCTACATCAAGTTCAAGAACAATGACATCTAACTCTTGACCAACGGTAACTACCTCCGACGGATGTTTTACTTTCTTTGTCCATGATAGATCAGAGATGTAAATCAGCCCGTCGATACCTTCTTCAAGTTCAACAAAAACACCAAAATTGGTGTAATTACGTACTATTCCGGTGTGCTTTGAACCTAATGGATATTTAATCGTAATATCTGTCCATGGATCTTGCGTAAGTTGTTTAATTCCCAGTGACATTTTACGTTGTTCACGATCGAGGTTAAGGATTACTGTTTCAACCTCATCACCAACTTTTACAAAGTCTTGTGCAGAACGCAAATGCGTACTCCATGACATTTCAGAAACGTGAACAAGTCCCTCTACGCCTGGTGCTACTTCAACAAAAGCACCGTAATCAGCGATAACAGTTACCTTACCCTTTGTCTTATCTCCTTCATTCATGGTGTCGCCAATAGCTTCCCATGGGTGCTGTGTAAGCTGTTTTACTCCTAATTGGATACGTGACTTGTCATCATCAAAGTCAAGGATAACAACATTAAGCTGCTGCTCCACTTCCAAAATTTCGCTTGGGTGATTAATGCGATTCCAAGATAGATCGGTAATATGTACCAAACCATCAACACCTCCAAGATCAATAAATACACCATAGGATGTGATGTTTTTCACTGTACCTTCAAGCACTTGGCCTTTTTCAAGCTGCGCAATGATTTCTTTCTTTTGTTCTTCGATATCCGCCTCAATAAGCGCTTTGTGCGACACGACTACGTTTTTAAATTCATGGTTGATTTTAACAATCTTAAATTCCATGTTTTTGTTCACGTACTGATCGTAATCACGAATAGGCTTTACATCAATTTGGGAACCAGGTAAGAATGCCTCAATTCCGAATACATCGACAATCATTCCACCTTTAGTACGACACTTAACAAATCCTGTTACCACTTCTTGTGTGTCGTGGGCAGCATTTACTCGATCCCATGCCATGATGGTACGAGCCTTACGGTGCGATAAAATAAGTTGTCCTGTTTTGTCTTCGCGAGTGTCAATCATTACTTCCACCGTATCTCCTACTTTTAGGTCGGGGTTGTAACGGAACTCGTTGAGAGAAATTACGCCTTCAGATTTGGCGTTAATATCAATGATCGCCTCGCGATCTGTCATGTGGATTACTTTTCCTTGAACCACATCAGATCCTTGGGTGTCAACAAAATTCTCAGCAACAAGTGTTTCAAATTCTTTGAGCTTACCATCTTCAACAGCTTCAATACCCTCTTCATAATTTTGCCAGTCAAAATTGGCTAAAAATTCTTTGGGTGAAACGGTCGGTGTACTATCTTCTTGTGGAGTTTCTACTGTTTCGGATGGTGTTTCCTCAGTAGATATTTGGGTAGAAACAACTTCTTCTGTTGTTTCTTCTATGGGTTGGTTTTCGTCAGACATGCTGCGATTGTTTGTATCCTGCGAAGCTGAGTAAAAGCGCTGCCGTGCAGAAGGATTAATGTTTATTTTCTCTTGATATTACTCTAAAGCGCTTCTTAAGAGGTGCGCAAATGTACTATTTTTATGTATACAGGCAAAAGGTTGCCAAAAAAACTAAGACCCCATCCGTTTTTTCACCAACTTCAGCACATATTTTTGTAGTGCTCGAATACCATAATCAGAAGCATTTATTGCAATCGCATCTGTGGCTTGCATCAATGGAGAGTCTGCGCGCGTGCTGTCCAAGTGGTCGCGCTGTGTAATGTTTTCCAAAATTGCATCAAACGTAGCGCTTGGGTCAACGGTTTTAAGTTCATCGAAACGGCGTTGTGCGCGAATGTTGGCGTCGGCGGTTAAAAATAATTTAACATCGGCATGTGGAAAAACCACCGTGCCAATATCACGACCATCCATTACAACATTATGTTTTATTCCAATGGTGCGTTGTTGTGCTACCAAAAAGGCACGCACAGCAGAAATAGTTGCCACTTGGCTTACTCCATTTGAAACGGACATTGTTCTTATTTCAATGCTTACATCTTTGCCGTTAAGCAGTAGTATGTTGTTTGCAAATGTGAGTTGAATATCATCTAGATGGGCTATTAACTCCTCCTTATCAAAATGAGTAGTGGTGAGCCAGCCTAATTGCTGTGCGTATAAGGTTATGCCACGATACATGGCACCTGAATCGACATATACAAAATCCAATTCCTTTGCTAACCCTTTAGCTAAGGTACTTTTTCCAGTTGAAGATGCGCCATCTATGGCAATAATGAATGATTTTTTCATTTTTTCGGCTCTAAGGTTAGTCCCAAAAAGGTACGATTTCCAGCAACGTTGTATCGGGCGTGACTTAGCTGAAAGCGCAAACGTCTCAATTGCATACCCACACCAAAAGACAAGCCTGAAAAATTACGCACCTCTAAAATACGTAATTCTGCTGCGCGCTGCGCATGATATCCCAAGCGTATTGAAAACAAGCCATCGGGAAAAACTTCCACTCCAAAAGTAGCGTGACGAAGTACTTTTTTAATCAATCCCGAATTTTGCTGTGTGCTGTTTCCGACAAGGTCTGTAGTGGTTTCCTCAGGGTTTTCAAAAAGCAGTGGCCATTTGTTTAGGTGATGCAAGGACACATGCCAACGTAGCGGTAAATGCTCTAGGGCGCTAGAAAAACCAAAGGTTAAATTTGCAGGTAAAGGCTCATACACATCTTCATAAGCAGTAAGTTGCTTTCCTAAATGTTGATAAACCAAAGCTATGCGTAATGGGTTTCCAATAGGGCTGTAATACAAGCCAATATCCCCCGTAATGCCAGAGGAAGTATAGGTATCTAAATTAGAAAGTATGTACCGTAATCGTGCGCCTACATACAGATTGGGACGTAAAAAATAATGTGATGAGGCTAAACCAAGAGCTACCTCACTACCGCTAAAATCTGATGTAGGGTTTCCAAGTTCATCTGCACCTTCAAAAGTACCATAATGGATGTATTTAATGTCAAAAACCAATGCTTTTGCTCTGTTGATTGTATGTGCATAAGCAGCCGATCCACTATGAATACTATCAAAATAAGGTTCGTAATTTATCATTAACTGCCCACCATGTTCGCCATAAATAGTCGCTGGGTTTGCAAGTGTAGTACTAATATCAGAATCGTGTAATGTAATCGGGTTTCCAAGAGCCAGTTGCCGCGGTGAGGAAGAAAGTTCCAAAAATCGATACGTAGCATCGCCACCGATTTGCGCAATTATCGCAGAAGAAAATATCAAGAAATAGGAAACTAAAAGCCTTCTCATTCGTATTAAAAACGAAAGTTACGCTTTTTTCGTACCCGAGACACGTTGTTTCGTAATCGCAATTGACAATACCTCATCAATAGAAGAGACATAATGAAACCTCAACCCTTTTAAGTACCGTTCAGGTATTTCGCCTATGTCCGCTTGATTTTTATCACTTAAAATAATCTCTTTGATGTTGGCGCGCTTAGCGGCCAAAATCTTTTCTTTTATACCTCCCACAGGTAATACTTTTCCGCGGAGTGTAATTTCACCCGTCATAGCAACACGGTTTTTTACTTTTCGTTGTAAAATACTTGACACCAAAGATGTTATCATGGTAATTCCTGCGCTTGGTCCATCTTTAGGTGTGGCCCCTTCAGGTACATGGATATGGAAATTGTGCTTTCCAAAAAAGTCAGGCTCAATGCCTAATTCATCGGCATGTGCCTTGATGTATTGCAAGGATATAGTTGCTGATTCTTTCATTACTTTGCCTAAATTTCCAGTAATAGACAGTGCACCGTTTCCTTTACTGATTAAGGACTCAATAAACAAAATATCTCCGCCAACACGAGTCCAAGCCAATCCAGTAACCACCCCAGCAACGTTGTTGTTTTCGTAAGAGTCACGAAGTAATTTGGCTGGACCTAAAACAGCCTCTAATTCAGCTACTTCTAGCTTAGTTTCACGAGGCGTATCTTTTGCCTCAAGCATTGCATAATGACGTACTATTTTGGCAATTTGCTTATCCAATTCGCGTACACCCGACTCTCGCGTGTAACCAGAAACCAACTGTTGCATCGTGGCTTTAGGGAGTTTTACAGCCGCCTTTTCTAGCCCGTGCTCAGCTACTTGTTTTGGCAGCAAGTAACGTAATCCTATTTGTACTTTCTCTTCAACTGTATAACCAGAAACCTCAATAATTTCCATTCGATCACGAAGGGCAGGTTGTATGGTAGACAAGGAATTAGCTGTTGCGATAAACATCACCTTTGAAAGGTCGTATCCCGTTTCCAAATAATTGTCATAAAAACTAGTATTTTGCTCAGGATCAAGTACTTCAAGCATGGCTGAAGAAGGATCTCCATGTGCGCTTTCAGCAAGTTTATCCAGCTCATCCAATACAAAAACAGGGTTTGATGTAGTTGCTTTTTTAATACTTTGCACTACCCGCCCCGGCATAGCACCAATATAAGTTTTTCGGTGACCGCGTATCTCAGCCTCATCACGCATACCTCCTAAAGAAATACGAACATATTTTCTTCCTAGTGCTTCTGCGATTGATTTACCCAAAGAAGTTTTCCCAACACCAGGTGGCCCAACCAAACATAAAATCGGCGATTTCATATCATTTCGTAATTTGAGGACTGCCAAATGCTCAATAATGCGCTGCTTGACTTTATCCAATCCAAAATGATCGCGATCTAAAATCTTTTGTGCTCGGTTTAAATCAAACAAATCTTTTGAAAATGTGTTCCACGGTAGATCCAAATATAAATCTAGATAATTGCGTTGCACAGAATATTCAGCCACTTGAGGATTCATGCGTTCAAGTTTTGCCAATTCCTTATTAAAATGCTTGGCGACTTTATCGTCCCACGTCTTCGTCTTAGAGCGTTCACGCATTTCATATACTTCTTCATCATACGAGACACCCCCCAATTCTTCTTGAATAGTTTTCATCTGCTGATGCAAGAAATATTCGCGCTGTTGCTGATCTAAATCATGGCGTACTTTTGTTTGAATATCATTTTTAAGTGATAGCTTTTGGTACTCAACATTCATTTGTTTTAAACACATCAAAGCGCGCTGTTCCAAGTTATCTTGTTCTAAAATATCTTGTTTTTCGGCAACGGTCATATCCATATTAGATGAAACAAAGTTGACCAAAAACGCATTGCTTTGAATATTCTTAATGGCAAATGATGCCTCAGATGGAATTTCTGGATTCTGTGCAATTATTTTTAAAGCCAAATCGCGAATTGAATCAATAATAGCTGAGAAATTAGGATCAGCATCTTCGGGGCGAATTTCTTCCAAGTTAGCCACTTTGGCAATTAAATAAGGTTGTTCGGACAAAAATTCAAGCGTCTCAAACCTTTTTTTGCCTTGTAAAATAATGGTTGTATTTCCGTCGGGCATCTTTAAAACACGAAGTACTTTTGCCAAAGTTCCTTTTTGGAATAAATCGTCTGGAGAGGGCGATTTGGTTTCTCCCTTTTGTTGCGCAACTACACCGAGTAATTTATTTCCGCTATTAACGGCCTTTATTAATTTTATTGATCTATCCCGACTCGCAGTTATAGGAATGACTACACCTGGGAATAACACCGTGTTTTTTAATGGGAGTATGGGTAATTCTTCAGGGATGGGTTCCTTTTGTATGGCCTCTTCGTCATCGGTGGTCATCAACGGAATTAAGTCCGCCTCATCTTCCAAATCCTGAGGTAAGAGGTTTTCTAGGGATAAAATCTTTGTTCTAGACATAATATATGGGTGTGCCATTTTGTCTGCTTTATCATAAAAAGCATTCACAATAAAGGCAATTTTTTCTTCACCCATTACAATTCAAACGTCGTGCCATTGTAACAAAGCATGTCAAAAATCGTTAACATGATACGAACCCAAAACAAATACACATGAAATTAACACATATTTTTATCGGTATACTTCTTTTATTTTTCGCTGTTCCTACTCATGCACAATGGGGGAAAAAAATAAAAGGAAATGGAAATGTAACACAAGAAAATCGTGAGGTAGGTGCTTACGAAAAAATAAGTATTGACGGCAACATTGATGTCGTTTTAGTAGAGGGGAAAGAAGGTGACATTATATTATAGGCAGAAGATAACTTGATCAAGTACATTGAAGTACGTGTTGTCAACGGCGCACTTAGAATCAAGTCCAAAGATCGAACTGAACTTCGTCCGTCCAAAGGCAACCAAATTTTAGTAACCGTTCCCATTCAGGAGGTAAACAAGATTTCACTTAATGGCTCTGGAGAAGTGAAAGGAACCCAGACACTAAAAAGTAATGAGATAAAACTACAAATCAATGGATCTGGTGATATGTACATAGATGTATCAGCTAACGAAGTGAAAGCTGCGATCAATGGATCAGGAGATATTACTGTCACAGGCAAAACAGATATTTTTGAGGCAACTGTAACTGGCTCTGGTGACATTGAAGGATATGGACTTGTGGCAAATACTTGTAATGCTAAAGTTATTGGCTCGGGTGATATAGAATGCAATGCCAAACAAAAATTAAATGCTAAAATTATTGGGTCAGGAGATATTCAGATCAATAAATCTGTAGTTACCATCGAAAAGAAAATCATTGGTTCTGGCGACGTTTCCAAGAGATGATTTTTTATAATACCTGCTTATTCATTCGCTCTAAACGAATAAGCAATATGGCTCCAAGTAGAAAAAAGGCAATAAAAAATAAAATGGCACTGCGCATGCTTCCTGTAATTTGGTCAACGGTAGCGTACATAAACATTCCAATAACAATCCCTACTTTTTCTGCAACGTCATAAAAGCTAAAATAAGAAGTAGTATCAAGTGTTTTTGGAATAAGTTGCGAGTACGTAGAACGTGCGACCGATTGAACACCGCCCATGCAAAGCCCTACAAAACCAGCTACTATATAAAACTCAATAGGCTCATAGATGAAATAAGCAGTTACACAAAGGCTTACCCAAATGACGTTGAGTAAAATTAGCGTTTTAATATTGCCCCAACGGTTTGCCAATTTTGATGACATCAACGCCCCAAAAATGGCTATTACCTGAATGAGCAAAATACTTATAATCAAGCCCGCTGTTTTTTCTTCTGCCGCCCACGAAATTTCCTGCTCGCCAAAATAGGCTGCCACCAACATAACAGTTTGCAACGCCATGCTAAAGACGAAAAATGCACCTAAATAACGCTTTAAAAAATTTAGATTTTTTAAACTTTTCCAAACTGACTTAATTTCACGATACCCATTAAAAAAAATATCTTTAGTGTATATTTTATCTTTATTACCCTGTGGCAAATGGTAGAAGGCTATATGACTAAACGAGAACCACCATATGCCAACCGAAATAAATGAATATCGCATGGCTTGGAGCGAGGCATCACCCCCATCGCCTGCAATACCAAATGCCTCAGGCTTTAGTACCATAAAAAGATTTACAAGAAGCAACAATACACTACCAATATACCCTAAAGCAAAGCCACGTGCGCTAATCCGATTTTGTTGGTCAGGAAAGGCAATATCAGGTAAATAGGAATTGTAAAAAACCAAACTTGACCAAGCGCCAACCAATGCTAAAAAGTAAAAGAATAAGCCCCAGTAAATATTTTGAATATCAAACCAATACAACCCAATACAAGAAGCTGCGCCTAAATAACAGTAAAATTGCATAAAGCGCTTTTTGTTACCCATATAATCCGCAATTCCAGATAAAATAGGAGACCACAAAGCAATCACTACAAACGCCAACGCAGTTACGTAGCTTATTAAGGCGGTATTTTTTATTTGCATGCCAAAGATCTCCAAGTGTGTCTGATTGCCGCAGATATACCCATAGTACAACGGGAAAATAGTTGATGTAATCACAAGAAAATAAACCGAATTTGCCCAGTCGTAAGAGGCCCAAGCACGTAGCAGTTTTTTATCGCCCTTTTTGTGTGATGGCATGCTGATTGTTTGCTCAAATAAACAAAATAGTTTTAAACATAAAAAACTGTGGGCTACCTTTGCTCTAATGAAAAAGAAAAATAAGCATCAACAAGGATTCCGCATTCCTGCTTGGTTACGACTCACGTTCAGGGGCTTAGAACTGGTTTCTCCGTTTTTGGCCATGCGATCTGCAGCTTATATCTTTTCAAAACCACTAAAATTTAAAGTGCCAGAAAAGGAACTAAAAGCCTTGGAAGGCTGTGTGCATAAAATGGAATATATTCCGAGTATTGAAAAAAAAATTGCCACTTTTACTTGGAAAAACACGGGTAAAAAAGTACTCTTAACACACGGCTGGAGCGGAAGAGGCATGCAGTTATATTACATAGCAGAATCTTTGCACAAAGAAGGTTATCACGTGGTTACTTATGATGCCCCAGCACATGGAAAATCAGAAGGTAAATTGACCAATATGGTGCAAATGATTGCTGCAATTTCACACTTAGACAATGCTGAAAGTAGTTTTGATTATTTTATTGGACATTCTTTCGGAGCTATGGCCATTTTTAACTACTGTAAAATGGAGAGTAGAGCAAAAAAAATAGTAACAATTGGCGCAGCCGATAACATGCGCACGATTTTTGCTGATTTTATAGCATCAGTAGATTTGAGTACAAAAATTTTAAAACAAATGATTGACTATTTTGAGCAAAAATTTAATGTAGTTATAGATGACTTTTCTCCATATATATCTGTTCAAAAACTTCAAACGCCTACGCTTTTAATTCATGACGAGGAAGATTATGATGTAAGTGTGGATTGCTCATATACTATTGCCAAACATCATCCAAATGCTACGGTTATCAAAACTAAGGGGCTTGGGCACCGAAGAATACTTCGTGATGATGGTGTCATGCAACACATCAAATCTTTTATAAAATAACTATGAAAAATATCTCATCAATACTTCTTTTAATCCTGCTCACAACATTTATTGCCTGTGGACAGCAACCTGAAAAAAACTCGATAAAAACAACAACTGATATGAAAAAGACCAATGATTATTGGAAGGACAAACTAAGCCCAGAAGCCTTTCGCATTTTACGCGAAAAAGGAACTGAGTATCCACATACGGGAGAATACAACCTTCATTTTGAAACAGGAGTTTACAGCTGTATGGCTTGCAAAGAACCCCTTTTTGAAAGCCAATCTAAATTTAGAAGTGATTGTGGATGGCCAAGTTTTGACAATGCCATTGAAGGGAAAATTCGTTACGAAAAAGATAGTTCCCTTGGTATGATTCGTACCGAAATTATCTGCAACACTTGCGACGGACATTTGGGGCATGTGTTCAACGACGGCCCTACAAATACAGGTTTGCGCTATTGCGTAAATTCTGTTGCATTAGATTTTGGCGCTGAGCAGAAAAACAACAAATAGCTAATTGGAATAGACTATCGTTTCGTATTTTTGCTCAAACTTTTCCATATGAGTCAATACGATATAATTGTTTTGGGGAGCGGACCTGGAGGATATGTAACCGCTATTCGCGCTTCTCAGTTAGGATTTAAAACTGCCGTTATTGAAAAAGAAAGCCTTGGAGGTGTATGTCTTAATTGGGGCTGCATCCCAACAAAAGCTTTAATTAAATCGGCACAAGTATTTGAATACCTCCAACACGCTGAAGATTACGGCCTTACCATAAAAGAATACGACAAAGATTTTGACGCAGTTGTGAATAGAAGTCGTTCTGTGGCTGAAACAATGAGCAAGGGCGTTCAGTTCTTGATGAAAAAGAACAAAATTGATGTGATTTCGGGACACGGCTCACTGCTTCCTGGAAAAAAAGTGCACGTCAAAGCCGAAGATGGCAGCGAACAAGAGCTTTCAGCTCAACATATTATTGTGGCTACAGGAGCTCGCTCTCGCGAATTACCAAGCTTACCGCAAGATGGTGAAAAAGTTATCGGCTACCGAAAAGCCATGACCTTAGACAAACAACCTAAAAAACTTGTTGTCGTGGGTTCGGGAGCCATTGGCGTTGAATTTGCCTATTTCTATAACGCTATGGGTACCGAAGTTACACTTGTTGAATATATGCCACGCATTGTGCCCGTTGAGGATGAGGAAATTTCTAAGCAAATGGAGCGCTCGTTCAAAAAGGCAGGCATTAACGTTTTGACAAATGCTGAAGTTACAGCAGTTGATACTTCTGGTAAAGGGGTTACGGCCACGGTAAAAACCAAAAAAGGGGAAGAGGAAATCAAAGCGGATGTGGTGCTTTCTGCTGTAGGAATTAAAACCAACATTGAAAATATTGGACTAGAGGAAGTAGGCATAGCCACAGATAGAGATAAAATTTTGGTCAACGACTATTACCAAACCAATATCCCTGGGTACTATGCTATTGGTGATATCACAGCGGGTCAGGCGTTGGCTCATGTGGCATCGGCTGAAGGTATTTTATGTGTGGAAAAAATTGCTGGTCATCATGTTGAGGCATTAGATTACGGCAATATTCCTGGATGTACATATAGTAGCCCAGAAATTGCTTCTGTAGGGCTTACTGAAGCACAAGCCAAAGAACACGGTTACGATATTAAAGTTGGTAAATTTCCATTCTCTGCATCTGGAAAGGCGCAAGCAAGCGGTACTACCGAGGGGTTTATAAAAGTTATTTTTGATGCCAAATATGGTGAGTGGCTAGGTTGTCATATGATTGGTGCAGGGGTTACCGATATGATTGCCGAAGCGGTTCTAGGTCGTAAATTGGAAACAACCGGACATGAAGTTCTTAAGGCGGTTCATCCACACCCTACCATGAGTGAGGCTATGATGGAGGCCGTAGCAGATGCTTATGAAGAGGTCATTCATTTATAAAATTACATCATACTGATTTTGAAAAGCAGCCTTACGGTTGCTTTTTAATTTTTTGTATCTATATTGTTAGTTAACCTCAAAACTTACAATCATGAATAGTGCAATTTCTAGACTCAATCAGCTTTTAACTAATGGAGAAGTTTATTTGAACGCGACTCACAGGCAAAAACTGGCAGCAAAACCAAAACCTACACAATGGTCGAAAAAAGAAATTTTAGGACATTTGATTGACTCTGCACGTTATAACTTAAGGCGATTTTCCGAAATTCACATTAAACCAAGTCCGTATCAGATTATTGATTATGAGCAAGATGACCTTGTACTTATCAACGATTACCAACGCGCAGAACCAAAAGATCTCATCATGCTATGGGTGGGTCTAAACAGGCAAATCATACATATTATAAAGCAACAGAACGAAAAAACCTTACAAATACAAGCGAAGCTACCCAATCAAAAAACAACAAATTTACTTTTTCTAATAACTGATTATTTAGAGCACATTGAGCATCATGTGAAGCAAATTATTGATTCCTAATTTGTATTTTGCATCTCGATATCTGATTCATTGATAGTAAGTAAATATATTGTTATAACTGGTGTGTCTTCTGGAATTGGACTCGACGCGTTGCGTTTGTTACACAGCAAAGGCTATCATATATTTGGTAGTATTCGCAAAGCAGAAGACGCGAAGAAACTATCCGAAACCTATCCAGACCGATTTACACCCCTACTGTTTGATGTACAAGACCATGATGCAGTAGTTAAAGCGTCTAAAGTTGTTTTTGAGCATTGTACTTCATTGCACGCGCTTATCAATAATGCGGGTATAGCTGTCCCCGGCCCCATGGAGTATCTCTCTGAAGATGATTTTGAAAGGCAACTTGACGTAAATCTTAAAGCCGTTAGACGTATCACGAATCTATTCCTACCGCTGCTGGGAGCTAAACCAAGTTATAAAAAAATTCCTGGCAGAATCATCAATATTAGCTCTGTTTCAGGTTTGTTTAATTCTCCATTTAACGGAGCTTACTCTATTTCAAAACATGCATTAGAAAGTATGACAGATGTGTACCGGAGAGAGCTCCACAGGTACGGAATTAAAGTCATTGCCATAGAACCGGGTCCAATCAAAACAGCTATTTGGCAAAAAAACCTAAATGTAATGGATAAATATGCAGATACAGACTACTATGACATTCTTCAAAAAGCAAATAAAATGATTGAAAATTCCGAAAAATCAGCACTGCCTGTTTCGAAAATCTCCAACCTTATATTAAAATGTCTCACTAAAAAACACCCCAAATCAAGGTATATCGTTCACCGTAATCGAATGGTTTTTAAATTATTGGCCTATTACCTTCCAGACAAGCTCGTGGATTGGTTGATCTTTAGAAGCATGGCGAATGGTGAAAAACACCGCCCCGTTTAGTCTTTATCTTTACGGTAACTCTCGACAGCCAATCGATACACATCAAGTCCAAGGCCTAAAATAAGTCCATTTGCGTTCGGAGTTATATAAGAAGTATGTCGAAAGTCCTCGCGCGCAAAGGTGTTGGAAATATGCACCTCAATCACTGGTGTCACTATTGCTTTTATGGCATCACCAATCCCAACAGAAGTGTGCGTGTAAGCCCCGGCATTTAAAATAATCCCATCTCCTGAAAATCCAAATTTATGAAGTGCGTCTATCAGCTCTCCTTCTATATTTGATTGTACATAGTGAAACGTACACGCCGGAAATTGCTTTTTGAGCGTATCCAAGTAGGCTTCAAAGCCTTGGGAACCATAAATTTCAGGTTCACGTTTACCCAGTAAATTTAGATTTGGTCCGTTAATGATGGTAAGTTCCATATTAAAATTTGTTCAAAACTAAGAAACTCTTGGGAATCAATATGTATTTTTGGATATGCAATGGAAAAAAGCCATAGAAGCTTACTCATTTTACCTTCGCTTAGAACTAGGGTTATCGGAGAACACCATTGATAGTTATCAATTTGATGTAAACAGATTGGTGAGCTATTGCAACACATTAAAAAAAGAGAAGAACCCAATCACGTTGCAGGCGGACACACTCAAAAATTTTGTTTTTCAACTTTCAAAAGAAGTGAAGCCCTCCACACAGTCCAGAATTGTCTCAGGGCTTAAGGGCTTTTTTATGTTTTTACAACTCGAAGGGTATCGCGATGACAACCCCACGCAACTCTTAGAATTACCAAAAATTCGTAAAACTTTTCCAGATACATTAGCATTGCAGGAAGTTGATGCGCTCATTGCAGGAATTGACAGCGAAGCTAAACATGCGTTTAGGAATCGATGTATGCTTGAACTGCTATACAGTTGTGGACTTCGCGTAAGCGAGCTTATCAAGCTTAACAAGTCAGACTTTTTTATTGAAAAAGGGCTGATTCGCGTTCGTGGAAAAGGCGATAAACTGCGCTGGGTACCTGTAGCAGAAAGCACCTCAAGTCTTATTGCTGATTTTAATAAAAATTATGCGCTAAAAAAAACAGTCAAAGGATACGAAGACAGGGTGTTTTTAAACAATCGTGGAAAAGAACTTTCCCGAAATATGGTGTTTACTATTGTGAAAAAAGCAGCATTGCGCGCCGATATCAAAAAGAAAATCAGCCCGCATACTTTACGCCATTCGTTTGCTACTCATTTGGTAGAAAATGGCGCAGACATCCAATTAGTACAACATATGATGGGACACGCAAGCATCACCACTACAGAACGTTATATTCATATGAGCCAACAGCACTTAAGAGATGCCGTAACACGCTATCACCCAAGGGCAACTTAAGAAACCGACATACGAAATCCCTCGCCGTGAATATTGCTAATCACTATTGATGGATCTGCTTTAAGGTGTTTGCGCAGCTTGGCAATGTATACATCCATGGACCGTGAAGTAAAATAGGTATCATCTCTCCAAATTTTCTTAAGCGCTAATTCTCTCGGCATCAAATCGTTTTGATGCAATGCCAACAGTTGCAGTAGCGCCCCTTCTTTGGGAGATAACTTCACCACTGGGGTTGCGTCATGCGTAAGTTCACGTAGTTTCGCATTAAACTTGAATTTACCAATTGTAAACAGATGTTTTGCCTTATCAAGATTGACTACATTTTGTTCCATGCGTTCAAACATAGCTTTCATTTTAAGCAATAATACATCGGAGTCAAATGGCTTCGTGAGATAATCATCGGCACCCAAGTTATATCCTTTTATGACGTCATCTTTCATGGATTTCGCGGTGAGAAATATTATTGGAATCGTAGTGTCAGATTTTCGAATTTCTTTGGCTAAAGTAAAACCATCTTTGTAAGGCATCATCACGTCAAGCAAGCAAATGGAAAACTCTTCTTTACCAAACTTTTCACCGCCCTCTACTCCATTTCTTGCCAAAACAACTTCATAGCCGTGAAGCTCCAAGTAGTCGCGAAGTATGGTGCCAAAATTTTGATCATCTTCAACTAAAAGAATTTTTTTCTTTGCAGCTATCATAATGTGTGTTTTAATGGAAAACGTACCGTGAAAGTACTTCCTTTTTTGAGTTGACTAACAACAGAAATCGTGCCATTGTGAAGTTCTACAATGCGTTTTACGTAAGACAAACCTAGTCCATGTCCTTTTACGTTGTGAATATTTCCAGATTCTTCTCTATAAAATCGATCGAACACCTTTCGTTTAACATTACTGCTCATTCCAATTCCTTGATCTTGTATTTTGACAACAATTGCATTTTCAGAAATAGTAGTGGAAACGTCAATTTCTACTTGACCCTTCGAATACTTAATTGCGTTTTCAAGTAAGTTTACCCAAACATTTGTCATATGTGATTCGGACATAGGAATTTTGACTTGCATTGGATCAAGTGTAGCACGAAGGATTCCCTCATTTTGGTCTATGAGCAAGCGAACGTGTTCGATAGCTGTTTTAATGGGGGTGTGGGGATCTATCTCGGAAGTTGTCAACTCGAGTTCTTGTCTATCCAACCTAGAAATTTGCAATACATTTTCTACCTGCGTATTCATACGTCTGCTCTCGTCACGTATTAGCCCAAGGTACTGTGTGACCTTATTGGGCTGTTTGGCTACAGCTGGGGTACCAAGGGCATCCAACGCCAATTGAATAGTCGCAATTGGTGTTTTAAACTCATGCGTCATGTTATTAATAAAGTCCGATTTGATATCAGAGATTTTCTTTTGCTTAAAGGCTTGTAACAATGTTATGGTAAACACCCCTATTAAAACCAATGTAAAAAATACAGAAAGCGCAATGGAATTCGTAACTGAGGACCGTATAAAAGCACCTTTCTCAGGAAAAACCAATCTTAGCTCATAGCTGCTATCCCCGTTAACGTCTACAAAAAGTGGTGTTTTATAAATGGTATTATTGATATTTTGTAGAAATAAATCTGTTCCAAGACCAGACATGCGATTCCCCTCAAAAACGCGAAATTCAAAACCCGCGTCAATATCACGTAGCAATAATTCTTGTCCAAGTAAAAGTTCTAATTCAAAAGTGCTGACACGCTTTTCAACGGGCTTATTTGCAGCAATATCCATAAAAATACCTTCGTATTTCGCCTTGTCCATAGATGACAACCGCTCAATACGCTGCATGCGCTCTGTAGGGGACATACGATTAATAGTACCTTCGACATCTTGTTCTATAACTGTCGTTGCCTTTATGCTTCGATAGTCTAAAATAGGAGTAGAATCTGAGGAAGCAGGATCGTACAAGTTTGGAAAAATGCCATAGGTATCTTCAATAATCCCACTAGATACTAATAACGTTTTATTTTCCTCTGTGGTGCGGTCAATGTATTGAAAAACATCTGTAAGCTGCGACTCTTTTGGCGAACCAATACTATCCATTAATTTTTGGGTAGCCACTATGTAGTCACGCAGTTCACGTTCTTTAATTTGATCTGAAACAGATGCCAAAGCATTATTAACCCCTAAAGAAAATTGACGGTCACGATTATTGAGATTCGTCTGAATCCAAAATGTTTGCACAATGATTATACCTATTAGAGATAGTCCCATAAAAACAACGAGAACAGTAAATAGATTTTTTTTCATCAATTTGACAGTTTTAGCAACCGTTGATGCAATGCTTTAACTTGAGCTGCTGTGCTGCTAAGGTCTATATTTTCAATAACAAAATCAGCAACTGGTATTTTTTGTTCGTCTGTCCATTGGTTTTGCATACGCGCACGAACAGCATCTTCCCCTACCTGATCTCTAACTTCAACACGCTTAATGCGTTCTTTTTCGTTAGCCGTCACCAAAATAATGCCATCAAACCTGTCTTGCGCATTTAATTCAAAAACAATAGGAAACTCATACATGGTATAAGACGCATTCTGTGCCTCTTGCCACTGTGTATAAGCACTATTTGCAGCCGGATGCACTACGGCATTTAGTGTCTCCAATTTTGCTTTGTCTTTAAAAACCTGCTCGGCAAGAAACGCTCTATTCAGTTTGCCGTCTTTAAAGGCCACATCACCAAAAAGGGCTGTGATTTTTTTCCTTACATCTGGGTTATGCTGCATGGCATGCTTGGCAGAATCATCGGCGGAAAAAGTGGGTACTCCCATTTCTTTAAACAGGGATAAAACGGTAGACTTACCACTCCCAATACCACCTGTAAGTGCGTAATGTTTCATTCTACAGTTAAATAGGAAACGGTTGGCGGGGATATGGTTAGTTTCTTAGCCGTTTTAGGCAACCCGGTCACATAAACTGAAAGCTGGCCCGATGACGTTTTCTCAAAAACTGCTTCTGCAAGTAGCTTAGTTTCATCAATAGAACGAAGCGAGCTCAAAGGTGCAGCGAATTTAATTTTCACTTGCCTAGGAGAAAGGCTAACAAGAACATTTTCCGGCGTATCGATCAATGTAATTGGCAACACAAAAGTAACATCAGAATACCTATCCACCTTGCCACTAACTTGAACAATTGTGGTATCCCAATTGGCTAGATTTGCAATAGAGTCCAATAAGGTTGCCTCAAGGGTGAAATTTTCTCTGATGGGATTTTCCGCGGGCAGTTTAAAAATTGCTTGATCCAATTTTTCTAGAATTGCTTTACTGCCAAACGCCGATACACTGTCTAAGCTAAATCTTAATGGTGAAATGAGTTGATATCCCTCTTCAAATTTAGGTAAGGCTGCTAATTTTGGTGAGTAGGACTTTTGCACGGTTTGTGTCATCGGGAGTGAAATTACAGCAGGAACAAAGCCGTTGATTTCACTTGAATTACTATACGTTTGCTTGTATTTATTCAACAAGTAGTCTGAGTTAAGTGTAGGGTTTTCAGCTTCTTTAATGGGCAATTCACTAATCATCAGCGCTACTTTACGGGGAAATATCCTTCGGTACAATATCGAAAAACCTGTGCTTGAAACTTGTGCAGGAACTTCAATGTGTGTGTTAGAAAACACAAAAGCGCTCGAATCTGCTTGCAGTTTAAATTGCACAGGAACTGTAGTTATGTAGGTTTCTGAAAGGGCACTCAATGTCCATATAACGGCAGCAAAGACCAAAAACAATACTCCTTGTTTTGAGCCCAAAAATCTTCTTTTTGATGTTCGTTGCCGTGCCGGCATGTTAGGAGTTTTGTTGTTCCTCAAAGGCTTGCATCACCGCATCACTAACCCCCATATTTGAAAATCCACCGTCGTGGAACAGATTCTGGAGCGTAACTTTTCGTGTCAAATCCGAAAATAGTGAAATGGTATAATCGGCGCAGTCAAGAGCGGATGCATTCCCAAGAGGTGACATTTTTTCGGCATATGAAATAAATCCATCAAACCCTTTAACCCCCTTACCTGCAGTTGTAGGCGTCGGGGATTGTGAAATCGTATTTACACGTACGTTTTTATCCCGACCAAAGAAATATCCAAAACTACGAGCAATAGATTCCAAAAAGGCTTTGTTGTCAGCCATGTCGTTGTAGTCTGGAAAAACACGCTGTGCCGCCATGTAGGACAAGGCAACAATACTTCCCCATTCATTCATGGCGTCTTGTTTGTAAAGCACTTGCATCACCTTATGGAATGACCCGGCTGAAACATCCCATCCTTTGGCTGTCCAATCGTATTTTTGATCCGTATAGGCACGTCCTTTTCTTACATTTACAGACATCCCAATAGAGTGTAATACAAAATCGAGTTTACCACCTAAAACTTCAACGGACTCAGAGACTAATTTCTCCAAATCCTCAAGCGAAGTAGCATCCGCGGGGATTATTTTTGCCCCTGTTTTTTCGGCAAGTTGATTTATAGTACCCATGCGCATTGCAATAGGAGCATTCGTTAATACAAACGATCCGCCTTCTTCATGAACACGTTCTGCTGTTTTCCAAGCAATTGAATTTTCGTCCAATGCACCAAAAATAATTCCTCTTTTTCCTTTAAGTAATCCGTAACTCATTGTATTAAATTATAATTAAACGTTTCGCAACTCCTGCGCATGACGCAAAGCTGATTCTTTGATATTTTTTCCACCTAACATTTCCGCCAATTCCTCAATTCTCGCATCTTCATTTAAGGGGGTCAAAAAAGTTTGAGTGGTTTCTCCAACTACATCTTTGTAAACTTTATAATGCGCATCAGCCAAGGCTGCTATTTGAGGTAAATGCGTGATAGAAATCACTTGCATATGGCGACTCATCTCATGCATTCGCTTCCCCATAGCATTTGCCATTTCTCCAGAAACTCCAGTGTCAATTTCATCTAAAATCAAAGTGGGAAGCTGTGTTTTTTCTGCCATAATAGACTTAATCACCAACATAATACGCGACAACTCACCACCAGAAGCGACCTTACCCATTACTGCAAATTCAATTCCTTTGTTGGCAGAAAACAACAGTTCAGCCTCTTCTGTGCCACTTGGCTGAGGTGAAGATAGCGTATTTAAGTTCATTGAAAATCTCACGTGTTGCATACCCAAATCTCGAGAACGATCAGCCAATGCGTTGGCTAACGGTTGGCATACTTTTTCTCGCTGTGTGCGAAGTTTTTGGGCTACCCCAAACAATTCTTTTGATGCCTTTTCAACTTCTTCATTGCAAGCTGTTATTTGACTTTCTAATTGCTCTACGCCGTCACACAATTGACGTAATTCATTTCGTTTTTCAATCAGTCCCTCAGCATTTTGTACGTTATGTTTTTGACATAAATGATGCAAGGCGCTTACATGTGCTTCAACCTCTTGCAGTCGTGTCGGGTTATCCGAAACAGCTTCCCCCAAGTTTTGAGCTTCTTGTAAAATATCGGAAAGCTCAATGCCTACGCTCAAAACACGTTCTTGCAATGCCGCATATGCATTACCCAAAGGGGAAATTTTCGACAACAGCTGTGCAAGGGTATTTAATTGATCCTGGGGACCCATATTTTCTTGTGTTCCCAGAGCAACTGCTTCAGAAAGCGTTGTGCGTAAATCTGTAACGTTCCTAAGTGCAGAGGCTTCTTCCTCAAGTTCATCAATGCAACCTGGGCTTATAGACACCCGATCAAGCTCCTGTAGTAAAAATTTGTGATAGTCTAATGCCTCGGTGGATTGCTGCTGACGTTCTAGAAGGGTGGAAAGTTCTTTGGTGCGCTTTTGCCATATTGTGTAGTGAGATGTATAACTACGTAGCAATGAGCTATTGTTTGCGTAAGCGTCAATAAGTTTGAGATAAAATGCAGGATCGGTAAGCTGAATGGTTTGCCGCTGCGTATGAATATCTACTAAAGCTGTTCCAAGTGTTTTAAGCGTATCAAGCGTAACAGGAGTGTCGTTTACAAAAGCTCTAGACTTTCCATTTGCGCTTAGTTCACGACGAATAATGGTTTGTGGCTCTTCGTCTAAGTCAGAGGTTTTAAAAAGGTCGCTAAGGTTGTGATTAGCAATTTCAAAAGTTGCTTCTACAACACATTTAGTAGCGTTTTTACGAATCGTTGACAAATCGGCGCGTTGTCCTAAAATAAGCGATAATGCCTCTAAAAGGATTGATTTTCCTGAACCTGTTTCTCCTGTTAAAATACAGAGTCCAGAGGTGAAAGAAACCTCAAGGTCTTCAATCAAAGAAAAGTTTTTTATCGCTAATGATGTAAGCACAGTCGTAAAATCTCGTTAAACCAAATATAACACGTTTATGTCATTTGAAAGCACGAAGTTATCAACGAGCAATAAGTGCCCAGTAAGAAGCATTACTAGGTGCAAATCGATTTAAAAATCGCGACAGAGCCTCTGTTTCCACTTCTGGACCATCGCTGAATAACTGACCTATTTCTTCTCCTTTAGCGTCAAAAAAAGCACGCATCAAATATGAATTGGGCTGGCGACGCATAAGGTTTTGTAAGCTTAGCAGTTCGTTTTTTATGAGCTCTTTAGCTTGCTTTGGTTTTGATGCCATGCGATCTAAGCCGTTTCTATGGTATTGATACATTACATTTCTAAAATCGTCAAAAGCAGGCGAAATTATTTGGTCTATTAGTTCATAGCGTCCGTTACGGTTTTGGGTCACCGCCCACCCTTGAGCATTGCTTGCCTGTGCTGCATTAGCAATAGTGCGCGCACGTTCATAGTATTCCGTTCCGCCTAGTGACGAAAAACTATCCAATTCCATCCCTAATGCCATATATATGTAATATGAAAATACCGAAACAAGATTGTTATTGAATCGATTGATATCAAAGTAAAAAGGTTGGAATTCTTGATAGGTAAACCCAAAATTATCATCTAAAAAGGTAACTAAAGGAGACGTGTAACTACTCTCAAAAACTAATCTACCCGATTGTACTTGTAAGGTTCCGCTGTAAGCATTGTCACTAACGTTAGAAATGGTAAGCAGCATAGCAATAGAAACAGTCGGCTTTTTGGTCCCCATCTCAGACGTCCACTTGGTGTTATTTAAAAAATCTCTCAGGGATTTTTCCAATGTTTTAATGGGCGTAATATTAGTTTGGTTTACAAGCTCCGTATTAACGGTCAAATCTACTTGGACAGACTGCGTCCAGGCCATGGCATGAAAACCCAGAATGAGTAATACAATTTTAGTGCGCATCAAATATATTTTTTAGGTGGTTTAACACATCTTTAGCGACTTCCTCCTTAGATTTCAGCGCATAATGCACAGCGTCGGTATCGCGCTGCAAAAATGAAATTTTGTTGGTGTCGTGACCAAAACCTGCTCCTTCATCTGCAAGTGAATTTACAACAATCGCATCTAAATTTTTACGCAATAGTTTGTTTTGAGCGTGCTGTAGAGCATTTTCAGATTCTAGTGCAAAACCAATCAGTATTTGGTGTTTCTTTCTACTGCCTAATTCCGCAAGAATATCTGTTGTTGGCGTAAGTGAAATAGCGTCAAGGCCGTCTTGCTTTTTTATTTTTTGACCGATTTCGTTCATAGGCTTAAAATCTGCAACAGCAGCAGACATCAGTACAGCATCTGCTGCATCATAATTTTCAAGGCAAGCATGAAGCATTTCATTTGCAGTAGTTACAGCCATAACCTTAACACTTGGATGCGCTGAGTTCCCAGCAGTTGGACCACTGATCAGTGTCACATTTGCACCTTGTTGAGCGGCGCTATTGGCTAAAGCATATCCCATTTTTCCAGACGAATGATTTCCTATAAAACGTACAGGATCTATAGCTTCGTATGTAGGGCCTGCGGTTATTATTATATTTTTACCAGCCAAGAGAGATTTCTCCAGAAAATAGGTCTCGAGTGCAGCAACAATTTCTTCGGGTTCTTCCATCCTTCCCTCACCTTCCAAACCACTGGCAAGTGCTCCCGATGTTGCGGGGATTAAGATGTTTCCATTGGCGATTAATGTTTCCATATTGGCTTTGTTTGCGGGGTGCTTATGCATGTCTAAATCCATAGCTGGTGCAAAAAAAACGGGGCATTTTGCTGAAAGATAAGTGGCAATTAGCAAATTATCTGCATTAGCCTGTGCCATTTTGGAAAGTGTATTTGCAGAAGCTGGAGCTACAAGCATGGCATCTGCCCAAAGTCCCAAATCAACGTGATTGTTCCAAACTGCGTTTTCGTTCTCTTCTTGTGTAAAGGAACTCAGCACTTCACGATTTGAAACAGTTGAAAGGGTTAGCGGTGTTACAAACGTTTTGGCAGCATCGGTCATAACAACCTGGACAGAAACTCCCGCTTTGACAAGCAATCGTACAATATTGGGCGATTTATATGCGGCTATACTCCCCGATATACCTAATAGAATGCGCTTGTCATGCAAAACCGACATGGCTATGCTTCTGAGTCGGAGTCGGTGTGACGGTAGTAAATTTTGTCCTGTAACCATTGTTCAATTGCAATGGCGTGAGGCTTTGGAAGTTTCTCATAGAATTTTGAAACCTCTATTTGCTCTTTATTTTCAAAAATCTCTTCTAAGTTTTCAGTTGGAGTAGCAAACTCTTCGAGCTTTTCAAACAATTCGGCCTTGATGTCCTCATTGATTTGCACCGCCCGTTTTGACAAAATAGAGATGGTTTCATAAATGTTACCCGTACTAGTATCTAATGCATTGCGGTTATAAGTTTTTGTGGTTTCTGAAGCCTGTGTGCGTTTTAAATCCATGAGTCGAAATTAATTGGATGCAAAAGTACGTATTTCTTCTTCAATATCTTTCATCATTTCTACAGCATCAGGCATGTGATCAGAATCAGGGTACAAACGCTTAAAATTTTCAAATTTAGATTGAGCATCTTGAAGGCGATTTTCCTTCTTATACAGCACACTGTTTATGGCTAAGGTAGTTGCTGCAGAAAACTGTACAAAAAGAGCTCCTTCTCTGTAAGTTGTACCGGGGTTGTCTGCGATAAAATTATCTAGGGCGGTTATTGAGGCTTTGTAATCGCGTATGGTATTGAACTGTTTTGCGTTTTCAAATCCCTTTTTTTCCGTTTTTTCTCTCAGTTCTTTCGCCATAGCATTGGCCTCTGCCATACGTTCACTAGCAGGATATCGATTAATAAACTCTTGAATTTTATCAAGTGCTTCATAAGTATCTGCTTGATCTAAGCTAAAGTTTGGTGAGGTTTTATAATGTGAAAATGCCATCAAAAAGTAGGCCTCATCAGCCTTCTGACTTTTTGGGTATGCTTTGACAAAAGTTTCAAATTCGTAGGCTGCTAGAATGTAATTCTTTGTATTGAGCAAGGAGTTAGCGTAGAAAAACACAATTCGCTCTGCTTGTGGCTTGCCTCTATATTTTTCTTTGAGTTGAGCGTAAAGTTGTGCCGCTTTTCGGAATTTTCCCTGTTCATAAAGTTCTTGGGCTAAGTCGTTTTTTAACGTAATGTCATCGCTTTTTAGCGCTTTTTGTAAGTCGCTACATCCTACAAAAAACATAAGCATTAGGATAACTAAATAATTTGGTAATTTCATGCCAACAAATTTAACTAAAACCAATCACATACCTGCAATTTATATGCGCATCTGTTTTTTACTTTTTTTAAGTTTAATTTCCAAGAGTTTAGCTGCGCAGGATTTAGAAAACCCAAAACCTTGGGGGTTACATTTTGGCTACAGCACACAACAAACAATTCCTTTTAATCTTCCTGACTACCACTACACACAAGTGCATATCCTTGGGCAAATCCCCATAAAAAAATACATGTATAAAAAAATAAACCTCCATTTTTTTGTTGAGGGGGGCTACTACCATGCGAGGCATCAGCTTCTCAATTCATGGTTTACCTCAACAGCGCAATTCAATAATTTTCCAGATGATTTTCAGCAAGAAATGACACAAAAAAAATCGATACATCAGCTTGTTTTTCACACGGCTGTAGAAATTGCTCATTTTATAAATTCAAAAACACAACTTTACGCCTATGCAGCAATTGGCCCAATGTGGACATCCAAGCAAACCGAACGTCTTGCCAAAGGGATTGCTTTCTCAGATAATTTGGGGATTGGTATGAAATTTAAACTCACTAAAAATATGTGGATAAGCCATTTAATGGTTATTCGACACGAGTCTAATGCAAACCTTCAATTCCCAAACTCAGGACATAACACGTTAGGCGTGCGCGTGGGACTGGTATTTAATCTAACTGCTCCACAAAAGGTCGTAACGCAACCGTTAAGTCTTGGGAAGCCTTGACCAATGGCAGTCGAACTTCATCTGTAGATAACTTTTTAAGTGCAGACACGGCTTTTATACCAGCTGGATTTCCTTCTTTAAATAATAAATCAATTACAGGTAATAGCTGTCTTGCAATTCGATTTGCTTTTTCGGTGTTATGAGTCATTGCAGCTTGAATACCAGCCGAAAAGGTTTTTGGAAACCCGCCTGCTATAACCGAGATTACTCCATCGCCGCCCATTAGAGTGAGCGGAATGGCGGTTTCATCATCTCCAGAAAAAACCAAAAATTCATTAGGGGCATTGACAATAATTTTTTTTCCTTGCGTTAAATCTCCGCTGGCATCTTTTACAGCAATAATATGTTTCGCCTCATTTGCAATTCTGAGTGTAGTTTCGGCAGTCATGTTGACCCCTGTCCTCCCAGGAACATTATACATGATTAATGGCAGTGGCGTTACGGCATCCAATGCCATGTAGTGCTGGTAAAGACCCTCTTGCGATGGACGATTGTAATAGGGTGTGACTGACAATATAGCATCAAATCCTTTAACATCTATATGTTGAAATTCATGTACAAGAGCAGCTGTGTTATTTCCGCCTAGACCCATTACCAGTGGTACGCGTCCGCCTGTTTGGCGAACAAAAGTGGCAAAGACCTCCTTTTTTTCGTCTGGTGTTAGCGTAACCGATTCTCCTGTAGTGCCTAAAGCAACTAAGAAATCGATACCCGCGTCAATCAAAAAATCAATGATGCGAGTTAATGCATCATAGTCAACAACCCCCGAATTCGTAAATGGGGTAATTACTGCAACACCCGTTGATTTCCCTTTAAGCATGCTCATTAGGATGGATTTTATTAAAATATTGTTTTACAAGAGTTAGAAATACACCAAAATCTGTGGTGGTAGGAAGCACCAAATCATTTAGTCTGTTGTCAAGCGAAGATGGACCAATGCGAAATGAAGCATTGAGTTGGGCTGAGAAAGACACTAGAGGCAACGAAATATGATCCACAAAATGAACAACCAAATCGTATTGATGTGATAGCACATAAAGTAAATCATTCTCTATAATACGTCCGCGCCAATCTAAACTTTGGGGATGTAAATGTGGTTTTGAAACACCTGCTAACATCTTTTTATTCTTGTTGTATTGAATGCGTTCTATAGCACTGTATTCAGATGAAAAAAACTGGCACATATCGTTGTATTGAGACTCTGTGATGTTTAAGTCTGTATCATGAACAAATACCAAGCGCCGAATCGATTTCGGCTTAAAAGCCGTGCGATTTTTTAGCGCATTGAGGTGCTGTGTAACAGAACGTTTAACAAATAATTTCATAAGTCTGCAAAAATAGTACTTTAAAAGGACGTAGCTGTTTGAAGCGTCATTAAATTATAAATACTTAACGTGTTGTTATAAATACAACAATCATGCTTTCATCATGGTCACCAATTCCTGTTCAGAGATTATGGGAATGCCTAGCGTCGTTGCTTTACTTTTTTTGGATGGCCCCATATTATCCCCAGCGACTACATAGGAAGTTTTTGAAGATATGGACGATACTATTTTTCCACCGTGTTGCTCAATAAGTACCTTAAGATCATCTCTTGAAAAAGCAGTAAATACACCCGACACGACAAAGCGTAAATCAGCAAGTGAGTTGGACACAGGACCTTCTTTTGCCTGTTGTTCCAGTTGTACGCCTGCCTGCCGAAGTTGTGCTATAATCTGAAGATTTTCAGCAGAGGCAAAGAAATCTCGTACACTCTCCGCTATTCGTGCCCCAATTTCATCCACAGCTTCCAGTTCCTGAGCACTAGCCATAGCCAATGCATCAATAGAACCAAAGTGCTGTGCCAATTTTTTGGCAACTGTTTGCCCAACAAAACGAATCCCCAAAGCAAATAAAACTCTATAAAAAGGAATTTCAACAGACGCAGCAATCGCTGCCACAATATTCTTTGCTGATTTTTCAGCAAGTCGTTCCAAAGGAATCAAATCGGCTTCAGTGATGTCGTACAAACTGGCGTAGGAATGCAAGAGGTTATTTTGCATCATAAGTTGAATTGTCTCGGCGCCAAGTCCGTCGATATCCATAGCCTTTCTGGAAATAAAATGTGCCACTCGTCCTACACGCTGTGGCATACATCCAGTAGTATTTGGGCAATAATGTTGCGCTTCATCCACATGTCGTTCTAAGGGTGTGTTACATTCTGGACAATGTGTTGCATAACGAACAGCTGTACTGTTTGGCTGTCTTTTGTTTGTATTTATTGCGGTAATTTTAGGGATGATTTCGCCCCCTTTTTCTACAGAAACCGTGTCCAAATAATGTAAGTCAAGACCTGCAATAAAATCCGCATTATGCAATGATGCGCGTTTTACTATGGTACCGCCCAATAACACGGGTGTGAGTTTGGCAACTGGCGTAATGGCACCTGTCCTTCCAACCTGATATACCACGTCTTCAAGCTGTGTTTCCACAGCCTCTGCTTTAAATTTATAGGCCATCGCCCAACGAGGGGACTTGGCCGTATACCCCAGCTCCTCTTGATAGGCAAGTTGGTTTACTTTAATAACCACACCATCAATTTCATAGGGTAATGACGAGCGCTTGTCTTCCCATTCATTTAAATATGTAATAACTGCGTCTATGTTAGCAGCATGTATGTAGTGTTTTGGCACATAAAAACCCCAGCGGTCAGCAGCTTCTAGTGATGCTAACTGTGTTTTAAAAACGGATTGACTGGTAACAATTTGGTATAAAAAACAATCCAGAGGTCGTGAGGCGACCAAGCGACTGTCTTGAAGTTTTAAGCTTCCAGATGCGGTATTTCTTGGATTCATATACGGATCCTCGCCAGCTTTGATTCGTGCGGCATTCATGGCATTAAAGCCTGCCAAAGGCAATATAATTTCTCCTCTTATTGTAAAGGTTCCAGGAACATCGCTTGCATTAATTTCTAAAGGCACAGAGTTAATGGTTTTCACATTGTTAGTAACTTCATCGCCTTGTACGCCGTCTCCTCTAGTAACCGCCTGGACAAGCTTTCCATTAGTATAGGTAAGGCTAATGGATGCCCCATCGTATTTCAGTTCGCAAGTATACTCTAATGTTGTAACGCCAAGAATCTTGCACATCCGTGCTTCCCAGTCCAATAAGTCTTGCTTATTGTATGAATTGTCTAGAGAGTACATGCGGTGTTCATGCACAACAGTATTAAAATTTTTGGTTACCGCGCCGCCCACGCGTTGTGTGGGTGAATTAGGATCAAAAAAATCTGGGTGTGCATCTTCTAAACGCTTTAACGTAGCTAACTTTTCATCAAAAAGGTAATCTGAAATAATAGGAGCATCTTGCATATAATACCGCTTGTTGTGCTCATGAAGCTCTTTCCTGAGGGCACTAATTTGTTCAGCTATAGTCATGTCTTACTCGCGTGTATAAATCGTTGATTTGCTCTAAAATCGTTTCGAAGTACAATATCGGAAAAACCTTCTTGCTGTAAAAGTCTTTTTACAGACTCCATCAGCGGCGCATGCCCCTCAAAAAACAGACTGCCGTACTGCGAGAGTTGTTGGGAGGCGTAATCACAAATACGCTCGTAAAAGCAAAGCGGATTTTTATCAGAAACAAAAATAGCATGCTGTGGTTCGTGCTTTAAGACTTGTGGCTGAGTTGATTTTTGTAACGCTTCTGGAACATAAGGCGGATTTGAAACCACGATATCCCATTTTTTCTCAGGAAGGTTTTTAGAAAAAACATCCCATTGTTTAAAGTCAACTCGTACGTTGTTATTTTTGGCGTTTTGTTGTGCTGTAGATAGGGCGTCTAAATCGATATCCCAAGCTGTAACGTTCCAATTAGGACGGGCCTTTTTTAGCGCCAAAGCTATGCATCCACTGCCTGTGCAGATATCAAGTACTTGAAGTGATTCATTTTCAGGGAAGCTAGTTAAAATCCAGTGGACCAATTCTTCCGTTTCTGGACGCGGAATCAAAACCGAATTATTTACAGTCAACTCCAATGACGCAAAATGTACCTTTCCTATTATATATTGTATAGGCACGTGTTTTTTGAGCTGAGCAAGGTGATGCTTGAAGGTAGATGTGTCTTCCGCTGAAACAGATTCTTGAAGACGCAAAACAACCGTTGCGGGCGAATACCCAAAATACACCTCGCACAACGATGCAAAATGCTGCCTGGCCTCAACTCGTTCATATAAAGGAGTTAGTTCTTGTTCAAAGATCTTACGAAGTTCCGCTAATTTCATAGCAATGATTTAGTCATCCAAACGGGGCAGGAGTAATGTCCCGTGTTACCCATCGGTGCATCAATGTACGAAAAGCCATTTGCTACATACAGTTTTTGTGCCGCATGCATAGAAGGCATTGTTTCCAAATAACAAAGTGAAAAACCGAAATTTTTTGCCAACTCTAAAAGTTTTACAATCATTTTTTTTCCAAGGCCTTGGCCTCTTGCTTTGGCAGCAAAATACATTTTTTGCAACTCACAAACATGCGATTCACTTTCTTGTAAGGGAGCAATTCCAGCTCCCCCCAAAAGTTCACCATCACACTCTACCACCCAATAAGCGTGCTTAGACTTGGTGTACGTTTCAAACATGGCGTCGAGTTCTGGATCGGCGTATGCGGTACCTTGTTTGGGCACGCCAAACTCAACAAGTACCTGACGTAAAACACGCGCTAGTCTTGTATTGTCTGTTGCTTTAATAGGGCGAATCGTACACTGCATTATCATCAAGATATTTGATATTTTTGCTAAAATACATATTCCCATTGCATAACACCCACAACACATTCATGAAGCGCTGCCTTAGTCTGGCTAAAAAAGGACTCGGCACTACCTACCCCAATCCTATGGTAGGTGCTGTTGTGGTCAAAGACGGAGCTATTATCGCTGAGGGGTGGCACAAAAAAGCAGGGACTCCTCATGCTGAGGTACACGCATTAGCAACAGTAAACCCATTAGAGCTTAAAGACGCTACATTATATGTGAATTTAGAGCCATGTGCGCATCATGGCAAAACACCACCTTGCTGTGATTTAGTTATCGCGAAAGGAGTAAAAAAAGTAGTCATTGGCGCTCAAGACCCCAATCCAAAGGTTGCTGGCATGGGCATTAAGGTCATGCAAGACGCTGGAATTGAAGTTATTGTTGGCGTTTTAGAAGATGCGTGCATCGAACTTAACAAGCGATTCTATTGCTTTCATACCAAAAAGCGTCCTTATATTATACTAAAATGGGCGCAGTCAGCTGATGGGTATTTAGCACCAAGTGATGATGCCAAAGGTAAGGTGTCATGGATTAGCGATGTGCACAGTCAGCAACGGGCACACCAATGGCGTGCCGAAGAGCATGCTATTTTAGTAGGACGAAAAACAGTAGAGGCAGACAACCCGCAACTTACAACCCGAAACTGGGCTGGTACACACCCTATTAGATTGGTTATTGATCCAAATGTGAAAATTGACGCAAATGCAGCTGTTTTTAATGATGCAGCGCAAACGTTCATTTTTAATACTCTTCAGGCAAAAAAAAGAGAAAACTTGACTTGGGAAAAAGTTGAGCCAACCAATATTATAGAATCCGTACTTAAAAATGTTACTCAACATGGCATCCAGTCCATTTTAGTGGAGGGCGGTACCATTACTTTACGGCATTTTTTAAAAAAAGATTTATGGGATGAATGTCGCATAATTAGCAGTACAAAAAGATTAGGTGGTGGAAGACTTGCGCCCGAGATACCAAATGGAAAAAAAGAAGAAAAAAAGATTGTAGGGGATTACCTACAAATTATCAAAAGGTAAATTTCTCTACCAAAAATGACGGGCATTTCATGGCACGCATCGTTTTAGCATCAACAAAAACCAAACGTGTCGAAGCGGTAGTGATTTTTTTTCCTTGCTCATTTTCAATGTAATAAGAAAACAAAATAAAATGAGGTTCAAAAGTTTCTAAACTTGTGTGTACGGAAAAGTGCTCATCAAATCTTAGTGGACGTTTATATGCGATAGCTATTTCTGTTAGAGGTAACAAAATTCCAGTTTGCTCTAATACTGCATAGCTAACCCCTTGATTTTGTAACCAATCTATTCGAGCTTGTTCAAAAAAATAGGCGTATTGGGCATGATGGACAATACCCATTTGGTCAACTTGGTGGTAATTAACCTTTAACTTAATTGTAGTATTTTTCTTACTCAATGTAAAATGTTTATGTCAATAATGATGTACAATGATGGTCATTAATATGCAACAAACTTTTTGAAAATTCAATAGCAAAACAACTTTTTTTTAAAAAAAAATACACACATATTTGTGCGGTACAAATAAAGCACTACTAATGGTCCCCACCATCCCCTTTTTTGTATAACAAAACAAATAACAATCAAAATTTAAAATGGAACAAACCGCTCAAAGCATCTGGAATAGCTGTTTGACATTTGTTCAGGATAACATTCAAAATCAGGCATTTAGAACTTGGTTTGAACCCATCAAACCCCTAAAACTCAATGGTGAGGCGCTGAGCGTTGAGGTGCCGAGTAAGTTCTTTTATGAGTGGCTAGAGGAGCATTATATTCAAATTTTAAAAGTGGCGCTAACTAAAGAGCTAGGACCCAATGCCCGACTTGTTTACGTTATTCGAATGGAAAACACCTTCGGCAACAAAAAACCCTTTACAGAGCAAATACCTAGCCAAAATAAAGGACTTATTAAGGTACAAGACGTTGAAGCACCCATGCGCGCACAAACACCTGAGCTTAAAAACCCATTTGTTATTCCTGGAATTCGAAACTTAAAAGTCGAATCGCAATTAAATCCAAGCTACAATTTTGAAAATTTCCTTGAAGGTGATGCTAATAGACTTGCGCGCTCAGCGGGGATTGCCGTGGCAAACAAGCCCGGTGGAACATCCTTTAATCCCCTCTTAATTTTTGGTGGTGTAGGCTTAGGAAAAACACATTTAGCGCATGCCATTGGAGTAGACATAAAAAATAAATATCCAGAAAAAACAGTACTTTATATCTCTGCAGAAAAGTTTACCCAACAATATATCGAAGCGGTTAAGAAAAACACACGTAACGACTTTATCCATTTTTATCAAGTTATGGATATTCTTATTATAGACGACGTACAATTCTTTTCTGGAAAGTCTGGTACGCAAGATGTCTTTTTCCATATTTTCAATCATTTGCACCAAAATGGCAAGCAGGTTATACTAACCTCCGACAAGGCGCCTGTTGATATGCAAGATATTGAGCAACGCTTGCTTTCGCGTTTTAAATGGGGGTTATCGGCCGAACTCATGCGTCCCGACTACGAAACCCGTGTTTCTATTCTCAAAAACAAGCTATATCGTGACGGCGTTGAACTTCCCGAGGAGATTATCGATTTTGTAGCTAAGTCTGTAAAAACCAACGTACGAGAACTTGAGGGCGCTATTATCTCATTAATTGCCCAATCTTCTTTTAACCGAAAAGAAGTAACCATAGACCTGGCTAGGCAAGTAGTGGAAAAATTTGTAAAAAACACCAAGCGAGAAGTTTCCATAGACCATATACAAAAAGTAGTGTCTGAATATTTCCAAATGGATGTTACCACGCTTCAGTCCAAAACCCGCAAACGGCATATTGTACAAGCGCGGCAGCTTGCCATGTATTTTTCCAAAAAAATGACAAAGGCATCTCTTGCTAGTATTGGTGCAAAAATTGGGCATCGCGACCACGCCACCGTACTGCATGCCTGCAAAACCGTTGATAATTTGGCTTTTACCGATAAGCAATTCCGCAAATATGTGGAAGACCTTGTTAAAAAACTCACCCACTAAATCATGGCCACCAAAGTGCTTATGGTGTGTTTAGGAAATATCTGCCGATCACCATTAGCTGAGGGTATCTTCCGACACCTTAGTCACCCGAGTACGTATATTGTAGACTCTGCCGGAACAGCCAATTACCACACGGGCGCTAGTCCTGACCGTCGTAGTATCGCAGTAGCAGCAAAAAATGGCTTGGATATCAGCGGACAAAAAGCACGACAACTGACCCGGAACGATTTGGATGCTTTTGACCATATACTGGTCATGGATGAGCAAAACCGACGAGATGCCCTGGCGCTATGCAGCACCCAAACGCAACGAAATAAAATTGAGCTACTCACTGCAGCAAGTGGCCATAATGCCACACATATTCCTGACCCTTATTACGGGGGTGAGGAAGGTTTTGAAACTGTATTTGATTTGGTATCTTCGTGTTGTAATGCATGGTTAGCAAAACATTAATCTATGGATACCCCAAAAAAGGGCAGATTGTTTTTAATTCCCAACGTATTGGGAGATACAGCCCCGTTGGAGGTTGTCCCCATGTCAGTAAAAAAAACAATTGAATCGCTTCGCTATTTTGTGTTTGAAAAAGAAAAAGCCGGTCGTGCTTTTGTAAAGCGTATTTGTCCGTCGGTACCCCAAAACGCAATAGGCGTTTTTTTGCTCAATAAATTCACAACAACCGAAGCGCTTCACGAGATGCTCGTTCCTTTACAAAACGGCGAGAATGTTGGACTTATAACAGATGCCGGCTGTCCTGGCATTGCAGATCCAGGCGCAGATTTGGTGGCACTAGCTCATCAAAACCATATTCGTGTAACCCCACTTGTGGGGCCCTCTTCTATATTGTTGGCTGTGATGGCGTCGGGACTTAACGGACAATCTTTTGCTTTTAATGGCTATTTACCCATCGATAAAGCTGAGCGCAAAAAAGTGATTAAACAATTTGAAAAAAAATCCAAAGAAATTCAACAGACGCAAGTGTTTATTGAAACGCCTTACCGAAACAATGCGCTATTGGAAGAATTATGTAAGAGTTTGCGACCCGAAACCAGACTCAGTATAGCTTGTGATCTCACGCTTACAACAGAATTTATACGAACGGAAGCTGCCGAAAACTGGAAAAAAATCAAAGCGGACTTACTTCGACGTCCGGCCGTTTTTTCATTTTTAGCGTCTTAACGGTAGATATTACGCTGACGCAACCAAGTGGTGTATTTCTTTTTGTTCTTGTTGTGCTGACTGAGCGTAGTAGCAAACAAATGATAGCCCGTGCGATCGGGATCAGCAACAAAATAAAGGTACTTATGTTTTTCGGCAAACAACACAGCGTCTATGGCGCTAACATCAGGCATGGTGATGGGGCCTGGAGGCACCCCCCTGTTTCTATATGTATTATACGGGGACTTGATTTTTAAATCTTCGTAGAGCACCCGGCGTATATCCAAATCAAAATCATTTGCTCTTCGTTTTAATACGTAAATAATGGTCGGGTCGGCTTGTAGACGCATGCGCTTCCGAATTCGGTTTAGGTAAACCCCCGCAACGGTTGGGCGTTCGGCAACACGATATGACTCTAGTTGCACTATGGCCGCTAAAGAAATTACTTCGGTGCGTTCAAGTTTCATTTTCCTTCGAGCAGCTTCGCGCTTTGGTGTCCAAAAACGATTGTATTCCAATAGCATCCTGTCTCTAAACTGCCGTGCATTCGTGTTCCAAAAAAACTCATATGTGTTTGGAATACAAATTGAAAATACATTTTCTGGAGTAAATCCGTTTTCCTGCAAAAAAGTAGTGTCTAAAAAAGCAGTGGCAATGGAAATGCTATCCGCCTCTATTTTTTTAGCTACAAACCCAGCCAAATGCATCAGCGTTTGCTTGTTATTAAAAGTCAGTTTTAATGGCTTGTTTTCAGCACGTAACCGATTAATCATCTCGTTATTGTTCATGCCCTTCTCAAAAATAAAGCGTCCCGGAATAGGACTATACCCTTTTCGAGTGGCAGCCTGCTGAAATAAATCGATTCGTTTTACTGTTTTTGATAACGTATCGTATGCCGCTCTTTGCGTGTATTTGGATGGAATCAGCACCTCTTTGGAAGCGGTCTCAAACGCCGTATTGCTAGCAAAAAACACACGGTAAAAATGTGTCACAAATGCTCCACCTATAAGCACGCCGATTAGTGCTATGGCTACTAAAATTCGTTGCTTCATGATTGGTTTAATTCCCAGTATCCTGTAAATACGGGTGTTGCGGGGCCTTGCAAAACGACAGCTTCATAACCGTTTTTGGTAGATGAGAAAGAAACATTTAAGTCTCCTCCGCGGGTTTTAATTTCAATAGTATGGGCTGTTGTAAGCCCGTTAATATGTGCCGCCAAAGCAGCCGCCGTTACCCCCGTCCCACAGGAAAGGGTTTCTGCTTCTACACCACGTTCAAACGTTCTTACATATAACGTATTCGCATCTATTTGTTGCACAAAATTTACATTAGTACCATCAGAAAGATATGGAGCGCCATGTGCAATTTCAGCTCCTTTGATTGCTACGTCAACATCGTCCACATCAGAAACAAAAATGACATGATGCGGCGATCCCGTGTCAATAAAAATAGCATCTTCACGTTTTTCCCACTGCGATACCGAATGCAATTCCAACGCAACTTGATCGGCAATAAAATTAGCTTTGTGCAAGCCGTCGGAAGTGCGAAATACAACTTTATCTGAAGTAAGACCTAACGATTTGGCAAAGTGTATGGCACATCTAGAACCATTCCCACATAGACTGCCCTCGTGCCCATCAGCGTTAAAGTAACGCATATAAAAATCAGAGCTGTCGTCGGACTCAATGAGTATAAATCCATCGGCGCCAATGCCGAAATTTCGATGACAGATTTGGGCTACAGCAGCATAATTGTCGATAGGAAACTGTTTATCTCTATTGTCAATAAGGACAAAGTCGTTTCCAGTACCCTGATATTTCACAAACGAAAAAATCATGGCGCAAATATAGCTATTCTACCACGATGCGCTATTGTTAAAAATGCGTTAAAGCACTTTTAACTCACAACAACTTGCATTACATTTGATATTGAAACAGAAAATAATCACTTGCAATGCCCTGTTGTGACAGCTAACTTTTAGAACTAAAGCGCACTATATGTGTGTTTTGTGGCGTTAAAACTTAAATATCAAAAAAATGAAATCTATACTAAAAACCACTGCTATTTCTTTCGTTGCGGCATTTGTTGCCCTTTGGGTATTTAACCGAGCTCAAGAAAAAGAAGACATCAACTCAGCTGCCTACCCTACTCCTGCGCAGGTGGTAAACACCCATTTTACAGCACCAACTACCATCAGCGCCATGAGTACCGATTTTACGGTAGCGGCCGAAAAAACCATCGATGCCGTAGTCCACATTACCAATACAAGTGTCGGAAGCTCGCGCCAACCCAACAGTATTTGGGAATACTTTTATAACTCCCCAAGACGTGAATATCCCAGAATCGGTATGGGGTCTGGGGTTGTTGTTTCGCCAGACGGTTATATCATTACCAACAACCACGTTATTGAAGACGCCACCGAAATTGAAGTAACCACCAACGACAACAAAGTGTATGAAGCCGAACTTGTGGGTACAGATGCAAATGCAGATATTGCTGTACTTCGCATTAATAGCGATCAACTGTTTCCGTATGTGCGTTTTGCCGATTCAGACCTGACCAAAATTGGCGAATGGGTATTGGCGGTAGGTAATCCCTATAACTTAAATTCTACGGTTACTGCCGGAATTATTAGTGCAAAATCTAGAGACTTAAACTCCTACGACAGTAAAAGCCAATCTTTTATTCAAACCGATGCAGCTGTGAACTCTGGAAATAGTGGAGGGGCTTTGGTAAACCTCGATGGCGATTTAATAGGAATCAACACCGCTATTTCTAGTAACGGTATGGGGACTTTTATAGGGTATTCGTTTGCGGTGCCCAGCAACATCGCTCGTAAAATCTACGAGGATATTGTAGAGTTCGGCAACGTGCAAAAAGCACTATTGGGGGTTAGTGGAAATGGACTTGACGCGCGCATTGCCGAGGAACTCGGCATTGAAGAAACCGAAGGGTTCTATGTTGCGGGGCTCGAAGATAGCATGGGCGCTAAGGAAGCTGGAATGCAAGAGGGAGACGTGATTGTGAAAGTTAATGACGCGCCAATACGGAAGTTCGCCGACCTTACTGGATATTTGGGTTCAAAACGACCTGGTGAACGCGTGAACGTGACTTTTTTACGCAACGGCGAAGAAAAAATGCTTTCCGTGGAACTTAAACGCACACCTTTTATAAGTTACTACGGGATGCGACTGCGTGAGCTCACCAAAAAAGAAGCCAAAAAGCTAGACCTCAAAGAAGGGGTGCGTGTGTCAGCTGTACAAAACGGGCGTTTATACCGCCGTGGTGTGCAAGAAGGCGATGTGTTGCTTTCTGTAAACGGAAAAGACATATCCACAACCGAAGACGTGCTAAAATTAGACGAAGACAGCATTTATGAGTTGGAGTTTATGAATCAAGACAAAGAGCGCATGCGCTTCATTTTTGAATAGGCAACTGTTCCTTTTTTCGCTTTGTGGTGTGCTTCAATTTTAACACCGCAAAATTGAGCTCCAATGTGGTTTCCGATTCGGTTTCCGTCATGTCGTGATCTAGAAGGTCGGCCATCAGTTCACCGCTTTTTTTAAGCAGGCTGTTCTTTTTGTTCCCTGTGGTGGAGCTTGCTGCAGCTACCGTTTTTTGCAACGCACGAAGTTTGGTAAAGGTTTCGATAATCAAAAAGGTGGTTTCTGTCGCTTGTTTACTTTTTAAAATGGTGGCCAACATATAAAGCCCTTTTTCGGTAAAGGCTTTGGGAGGTACTCTTGTTTTCGAAAAGTTTGCGGTCGAAAATTTCGACCGCAAAACACTCCACTCATTTGTTCTCAGTGTTATCAAATACTCAACTGGAAATTTGTCAGGGTTATTTTTTACTGCCTCATTAATACGCTTGGTTTGCACACCATATAGTTGCGCTACATCTCTATCTAACAGTACTTGCTTGTTTTGAAAAGTAATTAATAGGGATTCTATATTTTGGATACTTATTTTCATATGTTAAGATTTGGGCTCGATGAACTATCCCTGTAAATTACAAAAATTGTTGGACTTACTCCTTTTTAAGGAGTCTAATTCATTTTTGAGTAGGCAGCTATTCCTTTTTTCACTTTGTGGTGTGCTTCAGCTTTGACGTATTTTAAAATTTGGTGGTGGTCAAAAATTTTGACCACCTTTTTTTCACTGACACACTAAGGGTAATTGTATAGTTCGCTGGACATTTATCAATATTGTTTTTACGGCCTATTCACTATTCCCTATTCCACTATTGCCTATTCACTATTGCCTATCCCACTATTGCCTAATCACTATTGCCTATCTTTACCCCATGCGGATAGATATCATAAGCGTAGTTCCCGACCTGATGCGAAGCCCTTTTGACGGCTCTATTATGAAGCGTGCACAAGACGCAGGGCTGGTAGACGTGTATTTCCACAACTTACGGGACTACACCACCAATACCTACAAACAAGTAGACGATTACCCTTATGGAGGCGGTGCAGGGATGGTACTGATGATTGCGCCCATTGACAAATGCATTAGCGCACTCAAAGCCGAGCGCGATTACGATGCCGTAATTTATATGACTCCCGACGGTAATGTGCTCAATCAAGGAACGGCAAATCAGCTATCGCTATTAAAAAATATCATTGTCCTGTGCGGACACTACAAAGGCGTAGATCAACGGGTGCGAGATTTGTTTGTAACCCACGAAGTCTCCATTGGCGACTATGTGCTTTCTGGTGGCGAATTGGCCGCTGCTGTGCTTTGCGATAGCATCATTAGGTTGATACCAGGCGTATTGGGTAACGAAACCTCTGCCCTAACCGATTCCTTTCAAGATGGACTGCTTGCACCACCTGTTTACACCCGACCTGCAGACTATAACGGACATAAAGTACCTGACATACTTACATCTGGAAACACTCCTAAAGTGGATACGTGGCGAGAAGAACAAGCGCTAGCCATTACCAAAAAAAAGCGTCCCGATTTGATGGAATGACAAAGGGGATGGATTCTGAAGTGATTCTGAAACAAGTTGCACGTTCATGTCGCCCGTAACCGCTTTGCTAAAAGACAAATCGATATAGTCCACAAACGGATTTGGATATACGTACATATCAAAATCTGCTGGTGGCACTACAGTGCTTACGGCGTCGTGAGGGAGTAGGAATCCTCTTAATACATCATTTTCAGTATGTATAACAGTACCCATCATACCCATATGTCCAATACTTTGTTGTACTTTATAATTTCCAATTTGTATATCTTGGGCGTTTTTGACAGATGTTGAAAGCGAGGCACGCTTGATTTTTAATTGCGCAAACGCACCATCTGGAAGGCTTAGTAATACAATTACGGTAAGAATGGAGTAAATGTTTTTCAATGTTGTACTGTTATTGGGGCATATCTATAATCATTTTTTTAAATATGATAACATTTGTTATATTTATACTAAAATAATTTAGTGCTACAGGTTAGCGTTTTATTTGATTTATAACACAAAATTGCTCTTCAAGTGGTGCAAAACGTATACAATTTGGGTGTGAACGAACCAAACAAAGCTTAAACTACCTTGAAAGAGGATGAATTAACTTAAAAACATAGGTTTTTTGATTGTAGGATTTTTCTTACAATATACGATACCAAACCACATTCTACATTTAAACTATCGCTCGTTGTACATATAAAGACAAAACTGTATATTTGCCACCCGCTAAGAAACCGCTGGCGAAGTACGTGTATGTTTCTTTGCGTTAATTAAAACCTTATACAATGGAGGCCTTACTACAATATGTACAGGACGCGTTTGTTCCCAAAAAAGAATTTCCAAGCTTTCAAGCTGGAGATACCATCACCGTTTATTACGAAATTCGCGAGGGCGAAAAAGTACGTACCCAATTTTTTAAAGGAGTAGTCATTCAAATTAAAGGAAGTGGCGCAACCAAAACCTTTACCATCCGCAAAATGTCGGGAACGGTGGGTGTTGAGCGTATTTTCCCTATGAACCTACCTGGTATTCAGAAAATTGAAGTAAACAGCCGTGGAAAAGTGCGTCGTTCGCGTATTTACTACTTCCGCGAGCTTACAGGTAAAAAAGCACGTATCAAAGAACGTCAGCTTAAATAGTCATTTAAGTCCGTTCAGCGTATTTATTACTTATAGCTAAATTTTTTAGCGCAAAATACTGTTCAGTATTTTGCGCTTTTTTTTTAATGTAGGGACTAATACCAATTCTGCTGCAAAAAAGTTCAGGATGACAAGGGGAGTGGATTCAGCATGTCACACTGATTCTGAAACAAGTTCGGAATGACAAGGGAGGACAAGGGGAGTGGATTCTGATTCTGAAACAAATTCAGGTTGACAATATGTAGTTTTTTTGCACGTCTTTTTTGTTACCAACAACACATCACCATTCAAAAAATGGGCTGCGGTTTTTTTATACCCTAATGGGAACGTATATTTGCACCCAATTTAATCAAAAACCATGGCAAAAATTCACGTTGCTAACCCTGTAGTAGAAATGGATGGAGACGAAATGACTCGCATCATTTGGGACTTTATCAAGCAAAAACTCATCCTTCCTTATATAAATGTAGAACTTCTGTATTACGACCTAAGTGTAACCTCGCGGGATGAAACGGACGATCAAATTACCATTGACGCCGCAGAGGCCATCAAAAAATACAACGTTGGAATCAAATGTGCTACCATTACACCTGATGAAAATCGTGTAGAAGAATTTAAACTAAAAGAAATGTGGCGCTCGCCCAATGGTACCATCCGTAACATTGTAGGCGGAACTGTGTTTCGTGAACCTATTATCATGAGTAACGTGCCGCGCTACGTACAAGGCTGGACACAGCCCATATGTATTGGACGTCACGCATTTGGTGATCAGTACCGCGCTACCGATACCGTCATTAAAGGCAAAGGGAAACTCACCATGACCTTTACCCCCGAAGATGGCAGCGAAGCCAAAACATGGGAAGTATATCATTTCCAAGAAGGGGGCGTAGCCATGAGTATGTACAATATAGATTCATCTATTTATGGATTTGCCCGCTCGTGCATGAACAGAGCCATCAGCAAAAGATGGCCATTGTACCTATCTACCAAAAACACCATCATGAAAGCATATGATGGGCGCTTTAAAGATATCTTTCAAGAAGTATTTGAAAATGAATTTATTGACCAATTCGAAGCCTTAGGCATTACCTACGAACACCGTCTTATTGACGATATGGTAGCTGCTGCCATGAAATGGAGTGGCGGATTTGTATGGGCCTGTAAAAACTACGACGGCGATGTACAGTCTGATACCGTAGCGCAAGGATTTGGCTCGTTAGGGTTAATGACCTCAACTTTGGTTACTCCCGATGGAAAAACCTTAGAAGCTGAGGCAGCGCACGGTACCGTAACACGTCATTACCGTCAGCATGAACAAGGAAAAGAAACCTCAACCAACCCTATTGCGTCTATTTTCGCATGGACACGTGGGTTGGCACACCGAGCTAAGTTGGACAACAACCGTGATTTGGCGGACTTCTGTACTACTTTAGAGGAAGTGTGTATCCAAACGGTTGAAGGGGGTCAAATGACCAAAGACCTCGCCATGCTTATCCATAAAGAAGAAATGACTCGCAAAGACTATTTGTCTACGCAAGATTTCCTTGCAGCCATCAAAGAAAATTTAGACAAGGCTTTAGTTGCCTAAATTTGGTTACGTATCTTAGCAAAAAATTGCTTTGCTACGCTATCTACTATTTATTTGTGTAAGTGTAGGAATTACCTCCTATGCGCAATCCTACACGCTAAGCGGCTCCATTACGGCTGCCGACACACAAGAAACACTATTGGGTGTAACCGTTTATGCGCAATCCACCACGCTAGGTACGCTAACCAACAACTACGGCGTGTATTCGCTTACATTACCCCAGGGCGATTATCGTATTGTATATCAAAATCTAGGATTTGAGACTACCGTTGTTGATATTACGTTAAAAAGTGATCAAACGCTAAATGTTTCGTTAAAACCGCAATTGGAAGAACTCGACGAAGTGGTGGTTACCGAAGATGTAGAACGCATACGTTTACGTGCGCCCGAAATGAGCGTTAACCGACTTTCAGCTAAAAGCATCAAACAAACTCCTGTAGTATTGGGTGAATCGGATATCCTTAAAGTGATACAGCTACTGCCAGGTGTTACAAGTGCAGGCGAGGGCGCATCGGGCTTCAACGTTCGAGGGGGCGGTGCCGACCAAAACCTGATTCTGCTGGACGAAGCAACCGTTTTTAACTCTTCCCACCTATTTGGATTTTTCTCCGTTTTTAACACCGACGCCATAAAAGATGTGCAGTTGTATAAAGGCGGCATACCCGCTACCTATGGTGGTAGAGCTGCATCTGTGTTGCGCATCGACCAAAAAGAGGGCGCCAAAGACCGCGTTCGTTTTAACGGGGGCGTAGGTGTGGTCTCGAGTCGTGGATTACTAGAAGGGCCGCTAGGCAAAGGATCGTTTTTGGTGGCAGGGCGAGGCACCTATGCCCATCTCTTTTTAAAAGCCTTTGACAATTCAAATATTGCCTATTTCTACGATCTCAATACGAAAATCACACTTCCCATTAACGATAAAAACCGATTGCTGCTGTCGGGTTATTTTGGTCGCGATGTGGTAGCATTTGACAATACTTTTGAAAACACCTACGGCAACACAGTAGTAAACGTGCGGTGGAATACCCTGTTTTCAAATCGGGTGTTTGGAAACTTGTCGCTCATCTACAGCGATTACTACTACGGCCTAGCCTTGGATTTTGTCGGGTTTGATTGGGACTCTGGGATTCAGAACCTCAATCTAAAATACGATTTAAGCTATAATGTTTCGGAAAAACTATCCTTAGAAACGGGAATTCAAACCACATACTACAATTTTAATCCGGGCTTTATTAGACCCCTAAACGAAAGCTCGGGCTTTAACGACAAGCAGCTACAACAAAAATTTGCTGCTGAAGCGGCTGTTTATCTAAGTGTCGAGCACGAACTGTCGCCCGCATGGGCCCTGCGCTATGGGCTGCGTTTAAACCAGTTTAATCGACTGGCCCAATCCGGATTGCAGCGTTATGCCAATGATGCACCCATTACCTACAACAATACACTTGGGATTTACCAAGAAGCCCTTCCCATAGGTACCTATTCCAAAGAAGATAGCACGGCATCGTTTACAAACCTTGAACCCAGAGTAACGCTTGCCTATCGTACCAAAAAAAGCGCGTGGAAAGCCAGCTATCAGCGCGTGCATCAATATTTACACCTCATATCCAATACCACTTCACCCACTCCCTTAGACGTATGGACCACTAGTGGCAAATACCTAAAGCCACAGCGCGCCGACCAATGGGCGATTGGCTATGCCACCGATAGGGAGAATGGCAATTCGTTTGAAGTGGAGAGTTTTTATAAAACCACACAAAACCGCTATGACTATATTGACGGAGCAGAACTAGTAGCCAACGAAGCCTTAGAGCGGATTTTACTGGCGGGAAAAGCGCGCGCCTATGGACTAGAACTGCTTTTCAAAAAAACGCAAGGCAAACTCACCGGACTTGTGGCGTATACCTTATCAAAAGCAGCACAACAAACAAAAGGCATTGGGCAAAACGATTTGGGTATCAACAAGGGAGATTGGTACAATGCTCCCTACGACAAAACCCACGATTTGAGCATGAGTGCTACCTATGCTCCCTCCAAACGTTGGGAGTGGAATGCCAATTTTTTGGCACAAACCGGACAGCCTATCACCTATCCTGTAGGGCAGTATGTGTTTATGGGGGCCCAAATACCCAATTACGGAAAGCGTAACGGGCAGCGTTTGCCTTTTTATCACCGCCTCGATATTGCTGCCACACTCACCCCAAAAAAAAATGCCACAAGGAAAGCGCAAGGCAGCTGGGTGTTTGGTATCTACAACGTTTACAACCGCAGGAATGCGGCAACTATAAGCTTTAAGCAAGACCGTGAAACAGGTAAAAATCAAGCCTATAGACTTTCTATTTTTGGTATTATTCCCTCTGTAACATACAATATTCAATTCTAATGAAAAGGTTAATTTTTATTTTTGGACTATTCCTTTTTTTATGGGGCTGCGAAGACCCCATACACGTACCCTTACCCGAGCCAACAACGTATACTGTGATTGACGCCACACTATGGCGACCCGTAGCAGGAAACAAAGGAACACTAGAAGTTGTGGTATCTCAAACTTCGAATTTTTACAGCGACACCGTGCCCTATGTGTCTGGGGCATCTGTAAGCCTTACCCATGGCAATACGGTTGTAGTTGCCCAGGAGGCTGAAGCAGGGCACTATAGGGCAGCGGGTATTTCTGTGACTGAAAACACGGACTTCACACTTCGTGTAGAAAGCAACGGAACCTTATATACGGCTACAGAATCTTTAGTACTGTCTACTACTATCGATGCCATTACGCAAGGTGAGGATACCGTGTTTAGTGATGATGAGGTAGAAGCTATTGTGCAATTCACAGACCGTCCCGAACTTGGGAATTACTATGTTATGGACTTTGGCTACAACAATCTGTTTGTCACAAGAGATGCGTTTTACAATGGGAACCAGCTTACATTTTCGTTCTATTACGATGAATTCTTTCCAAAAAACACGCCAACTGAAGTACTTTTAATGGGGGCTGACAAAGATTTTTATACCTATATGCAGGTGCTTATTTCTCACGCTGGACAAGATGGTGGAGGGCCTTTTGCTACGGCAAAGTCTACCCTGCGCGGAAATATTCAAAACCCCGCTGACCCCGATGCATTTCCCTTGGGTTATTTTAGGGTAGTTGAGCGAGATACCTTTATCTTTACCGCGGTAGATAACTAATATGAACAGACGCAATCTTTTTCGTGGGCTGCGCGCTATGGCATACGCTATAGTGCTGGCGTTTATTGGTCCGACCGTTATGACCTCTGCGTTTAAAAATCAAGAGCATGCGCTGTATATCCCCGTGTTGGGTATTGCGATTATGATGTGTGCCGCTTCCATTGCGCTAGGATTTTGGGGGATAAAGCTCATGGTCAAAGGATTGTTTAACGAGGAGTAATCTCCATGGGCGATAATCCACAAAAAAGTTCTTGAACACTTCCACAATCCGCTTATCTTTGCCAACTATATGAATTCAGTAATTGACATTCGTTTACCTGACGGCGCTGTAAAGCAAATGCCTGCAGGAAGCACCCCTTTTGATGTCGCTAGAGACATTAGCGAAGGATTGGCGCGTGCTGTAGTTTCTGCTTCGTACAACGGAGCCATAATAGAAACAAAAACACCGTTAACTGAAAACGGCGACCTCATACTGTATACGTTTAACGATGTAAAAGGAAAACAAGCCTTTTGGCACTCTAGTGCGCACCTGTTGGCACAAGCCTTAGAGCAACTTTACCCAGGCATAAAACTCACCATAGGCCCTGCTATTGACAGTGGGTTTTATTACGATGTAGATGCTGGCGACCATGCCATCACGGAGAAAGAATTGTCGGACATTGAAAAGCGCATGTTAGAACTCGCCCGTGGTAAGCACGAATTTCACATGCGGTCAGCTACAAAAGCAGAAGCACTTGCCTTTTACCAAAGTGTGGGAAATGAATACAAAACCGAACTGATAGAATCCCTAGAAGACGGCACGATTACCTTTTGCGATCACGATGATTTTACCGACTTGTGTAGAGGTGGACATATTCCAAATACAGGCATCGTAAAAGCCGTAAAGCTGACCAATATTGCAGGTGCCTACTGGCGCGGTGATGAAAACAACAAGCAACTTACCCGAATTTATGGGGTGTCATTTCCAAAGCAAAAATTACTTACGGAGCACCTTGAACTCATTGAAGAAGCCAAAAAACGTGATCATAGAAAATTAGGAGCAGAATTGGGCCTCTTTACCTTTTCGCAAAAAGTGGGGCAAGGATTGCCGCTTTGGCTGCCCAAAGGGGCAGCGCTGCGCGAGCGTCTCGAGCAGTTTTTGCGCAAAGCGCAAACCAAAGCGGGCTATGAACAAGTGGTGACTCCCCACATTGGACAAAAAGAACTGTATGTTACGTCGGGGCATTACGAAAAATATGGTGCTGATAGCTTTCAGCCCATCAACACCCCTGCCGATGGTGAAGAGTTTTTACTCAAACCCATGAATTGTCCGCATCACTGTGAAATTTACAACGCCTCACCTTGGAGTTATCGTGATTTACCCATTCGATTGGCAGAGTTTGGTACCGTATATCGTTATGAGCAAAGTGGCGAATTGCACGGGCTAACACGAGTGCGTGGTTTTACACAGGATGATGCGCATATTTTCTGTACTCCCGAACAACTCAATGACGAGTTTATGGGGGTTATTGATTTGGTGCTGTATGTCTTTAACGCACTAGGTTTCCAAGATTTTAAAACGCAAGTATCGGTTCGTGACCCCAAAAAACCAGAAAAATATATTGGCGATACGGCACTTTGGGAAAAAGCTGAGCAAGCAATTATTGCTGCCGCAGAACAAAAAGGATTAGACTATGTAGTCGAAACAGGTGAAGCCGCTTTTTACGGTCCGAAGCTCGATTTTATGGTCAAAGACGCGTTGGGTAGAAGTTGGCAATTAGGGACCATTCAAGTAGATTATAACCTGCCAGAACGTTTTGATTTGAGCTATAAAGGCAACGATAACGACATGCATCGCCCGGTAATGATACACCGTGCGCCATTTGGAAGCATGGAGCGTTTTGTAGCGATTTTGATTGAGCATACAGGTGGAAACTTCCCGTTATGGCTGACTCCGACACAAGTACAATTGTTGTGTGTGAGCGAAAAGCATGAAAAATACGCTCAAAAAGTTTCAAAATTCTTAGAAAATAACGAAATTCGCGCCCTCGTGGATAATAGGAATGAGACCATTGGTAAAAAAATCCGCGAAGCAGAAATGAGCAAGGTGCCCTTTATGGTCATCATAGGCGAACAAGAAGCTGCGCAACAAACGGTCTCAGTTCGACAACACGGAGGAAACGACCTAGGGGCTATGCCACTAGATACTTTTGCAACACGGATTAAAAATCAGGCTGCAGAAGAAATGGAAATATTTACAACCAACTAAATTCGTTTGTTATAGCGATACGAAGAAGAAGAAGCAGAGGCCCTGCTCGAATCATAAAAGAAGATAAACACCGAATCAATCAAAAGATTCGGGTGCCTGAAGTTCGTTTGGTTGGAGACAACGTAGAGATGGGTGTGTACCCATTACAAAAAGCCTTGCAAAAGGCAAGTGAATTGGAGTTAGACTTGGTTGAAATTTCACCAAATGCTGCTCCACCGGTGTGTAAAATCATCGATTACAAAAAGTTCCTTTACGAGCAAAAAAAGCGCGAAAAGGCGATGAAAGCAAACGCCTCAAAGGTGGTGCTAAAAGAAATTCGGTTTGGACCGCAAACCGATGAGCATGATTACGAGTTTAAAAAGAAACACGCAATCAAGTTTTTAGAAGAAGGCGCAAAGCTGAAAGCATTTGTGTTTTTTAAAGGGCGGTCGATTATTTTTAAAGAACAAGGCCACATCTTGTTGCTACGATTAGCGCAAGATTTGGAAGACTATGGCAAAGTTGAACAGTTGCCAAAATTAGAAGGTAAACGGATGATTATGTTAATCAACCCGAAAAAATAAAAAAGGAAGTAGTATGCCTAAGATGAAAACCAAGTCGAGTGCTAAAAAACGCTTTAAGCTAACCGGCACAGGGAAGATTAAACGCAAACATGCGTTTAAAAGTCACATTTTGACAAAGAAGTCAAAGAAGCGCAAGCTAAAGCTCACCCATAGTGGATTGGTGCACGAAAGCGACGCGGATAATATAAAGGAACAACTTCGTTTAAAATAAATTAACCTGAAGTCGGCTTTAAAAGTGAGTTACTCCGCCTGCTTCACAATATATACATCATGCCAAGATCAGTAAATGCTGTCGCTTCTAGAGCGAGAAGAAAGAAAATCTTAAAACTAGCCAAAGGATACTTTGGTAGAAGAAAAAACGTATGGACGGTAGCAAAAAACGCCGTTGAAAAAGCGTTGCTTTACGCCTATCGTGATCGCAGAAACAAAAAACGCAGCTTCCGTGCGTTGTGGATTACACGTATCAATGCAGGTGCACGTCTTCACGGCATGTCGTACTCGCAGTTTATGGGTAAAGTGAATGCGAATAATATTGCGTTAAACCGAAAAGTATTGGCTGACTTAGCCATGAACCACCCCCAAGCGTTTAAGGCGGTGGTAGAAAAAGTAAAATAAAACTTTAAAACGGCATATCGTCATCCGGCGTAGCTCCAAAGGCATCGTCCGGATCAATGCGTGGCGTTTCGAACGGCTCGTCGGCGTTTATTTTTGACTGGAACTCCATGGGTGCATCAAAAGTGTCCAAGTTATCAAACTTACCTAGCGCCCCAATAAATTTCAATCGAATGCTATCTAAGCCACCGTTTCGATGCTTGGCAACTATGAATTCTGCCTGTCCGGCAGCAGGACTGCGCTCTTCGTCGTCCCATTCATCAATCTTGTAATACTCCGGGCGATAGATAAATGTGACCAAGTCAGCATCTTGTTCAATAGCACCTGATTCGCGAAGATCGGAGATTTGCGGTCTTTTACTGCCTCCTCTAGTTTCTACAGCACGAGAAAGCTGTGACAGTGCAATGACAGGAATGTCCAATTCCTTAGCAAGTGCCTTGAGGTTTCGTGAAATGGTAGAAATCTCTTGCTCACGATTTCCTGCCTTACTGCTTCCGCCAGGAGTCATCAGTTGTAAGTAATCAATCATGATGAGTCGAATGCCATACTGAGACGATAGTCGACGTGCCTTAGCGCGAAGGTCAAAAATAGATAGTGAAGGAGTATCATCGATAAAAAGCGGCGCATTTTCCAAATCGGAAACCTTAACATTGAGCTGCTTCCACTCGTGATCCTCCAATTTTCCGGTACGCAATTTTTCAGAAGAAAGACCTGTTTCTGCGGATATCAAACGCGTGATGAGTTGCACCGAAGACATTTCTAAGGAGAAAAAGGCGACTGGAATGTTTTGTTCTACGGCAATATTACGTGCCATGGACAAGGTAAAGGCTGTTTTACCCATCCCCGGACGGGCTGCCACGATAATCAAATCGCTGTTTTGCCACCCCGACGTAAGCTTATCTACGTTATAAAATCCAGATGGCACACCGCTCATTCCTTCTTGATTGGCAATTTCTTCAATTTTTTTCTTGGCTTGAATAACAAGGTTTTGTGCTGTAGTAGTCGATGACTTTAGATTGCCTTGCGATACCTCGTAAAGTTTTGATTCTGCCTTGTCTAGCATATCAAAAACATCTTTGGTTTCATCATAGGCCTCCTCAATAATTTCATTTGAAATTTTAATCAGGCTCCGCTGAATGTATTTTTGAAGAATAATTCGTGCGTGATATTCAATATGGGCAGAAGAAGATACTTTTTTGGAGAGTTGAATTAAATAAAAATCTCCACCAACTTGATTGAGTTTTGCGTCTTTTTTAAGTTGCGCCGATACCGTTAATAGATCAATCGGTTCTGAGTTTTCAAACAACTTGACCATGGCAGAAAAAATAATCTGGTGTGCTTCGCGATAAAAGGCATCTGGAAGTAAAATATCAATTACCTCATCTACCCCCTTTTTGTCTATCATCATGGCGCCCAGCACCACTTCTTCAAAGTCGATAACTTGAGGTGGTAACTTCCCACGTTCTAACGGAACAACGGTAGCAGGAGATACTATTGACGGGCTTGTAAGGTTCTTTTTTTCCACGACACTAAGCTACATTAATTGTGTTAGATGAAATGGGGAAATCGCAAAAACTAACGAACAGAAAAGCGGTTAATAAAATGCGCTATGCTGTTCATAAGTCAAACATTACTCATCATAAACCCCCATGGCAAAGAACTTTTCCATGCGTTCTTGTACCAATTCATTTGCAGGCTTGTATTTAAGCTCTATAAAAGTATTGCAAATGGTTTTGCGGACGGTTTCAAACATAGCATTTCTATCTGTGTGTGCGCCACCCAAAGGTTCTTTAACAATAGCGTCAATCAATTTATGACGCCTCATATCTTTTGCGGTTAGTTTTAACGCCTCGGCAGCTTGTTCTTTATATTCCCAACTGCGCCACAAAATAGACGAGCAAGATTCGGGAGAAATGACTGAATACCACGTGTTCTCGAGCATAAACACTCGATCTCCTACCCCTATTCCAAGTGCTCCACCAGATGCGCCCTCGCCAATAATGACGACAATAATCGGCACTTTGAGTCGGGACATTTCTAAAATATTACGCGCAATGGCTTCGCCTTGGCCGCGTTCTTCCGCTTCCAAACCAGGATAGGCACCAGGAGTGTCTACAAAACAAACAACAGGAACATCAAATTTTTCTGCTGATTTCATCAGTCGTAATGCCTTTCGATAGCCCTCAGGGTTTGCCATACCAAAGTTTCGGTATTGACGGGTTTTAGTGTTGTAACCTTTTTGCTGACCGATAAACATAAAACTTTGATCGCCAATTTTTCCCAACCCGCCAATCATGGCCTTATCGTCCTTTACCGTTCTGTCTCCGTGTAGTTCCAAGAAACTACCTTTAGTTAGAGCGTTTATGTAATCTAAAGTATACGGTCTAGAGGGATGGCGTGACACCTGTACGCGCTGCCAAGCGGTAAGGTTACTGTAGATATCCTTTTTTAAATCCACAAGGCGCTCTGTAATCTTAGCACAGGTATCGGTAACGTCAACAGCACTTTTATCGCCAATTAATTGGCATTTTTGCAGTTGATCTTCTAACTCTTTAATGGGTTGTTCAAAGTCCAAATACTCCATAGTCTGGTTGTTATGCAAAACAAATATACTTATTTTGATATCTGAGCGCCTATTTGTTTTGATTTTTTTGTGCGCCTTAGTTTAAGAACTCCATTTGCTACTACGGCAGTAAGAATACACCCTACTCCGATATAAAATGAAGGAGCCATGGCTTCTTTTTCACCAAAGATGACATACGCTAAAGCAATACCATAAACAGGCTCCATATTGATGCCAAGCATGATGGAGTAAGGGGATAGGTGACGCATAACCACAATAGAAACCACAAAAGCGTAAGAAGTACAGACAAAAGCTAGTAAGGCCAACCAGCGTATATCTTCTGATGAAAGAACAAAAAACGACGGCACAAAAGCGCCTTGCCAAGCCAAAAGAATGGTTACCACAAGTGCCCCTACCAAAAGCTCGTAAAATGATAATATATACGGATTGGTTTTAGTTACATGTTTACCATTAAGCAGCGTAAATACAACAGCCAAAACCGTTGAAATCCCAGCGTACAAAAACCCCTTTATGTGGGTTGAGTCGGTTCCCAATACCAAGACTAATCCAACAACAACCAGCAATCCAAAAAGCACTTCGTAACCAATTACTTTACGTTTGTAAAATATAGGCTCAAGAAGCGATGTCAAAAAAGCACCTGAAGATAATACCGATAGTGTTACAGACACATTCGAAACCTTAACCGCACCGAAAAATGTAATCCAGTGAAATGCTATGAGAACCCCGCTAGCCACAGCTACCCAAGCAATAGTTTTGGATACGCGAAACGAATGATTACGCAACCACAATACCAGCCCTAAGCCTAGCGTTGCAAGTGTCATGCGATACCATACCAACGGAATGGCTGATATGCTAATAAGCGCACCCAACACCGCTGTGAATCCAAAAATAATGACTATGAAATGAAAGTGTAATGTACTTAGCAGCTTATCTTTTTGCATAGCGAAGTAAATAAATAGATAAGATGGCAAATAGTGTGTTTGGTGTCCATGCAGCTATCCAGGGTGTGAAATTTGATTTTTCTACCATCACCTCAAAAATCTTGTCGAAAAAAATATATAGGAATGCCAATATAATACCCATGGCGAGATTGACTCCCATACCTCCTCGTTTTTTGAAAGAAGCCACAGCAACGGCAATAAGCGTTAAAATAAAGGCTGAAATTGGAATAGCCCACCGTTTGTGACGCACAAGTAAGTGATGGTTAATAAGCGGGCTTCCGTTTTCCCGTTCTACTTTGATATAATCGTTTAGCTCAAAAAAGTTAAGGGTTTGCGCTTTGTAGGTAACAGGTACCAATTCGTCTAGATCAAAATTAAATAGGGTATCCAAACGAGATTCATTTCGAATAAATTCTTCGTCGTTTAGTATGCTGCGCTGAAAGTACTTCGTTAACCTGTGAAGGCTATCTTTCTCTACCCATCGGATATTTTGTGCTTTGATTTTGTATTGCAATTCATCGCCTTCAAAGTGCTCCCATGTGAAGTTATATCCGATTTTTCTATTGGCATTGTAATTACTCATATAGACAAAATCGTTTTCACTCAACTGTTTGTATATGTTTTCTGTAAGCCGAACTTTTTGATTTTTATTGATGTAGGTATACTCAAAGTCATTGTACCGCTCACTGGCATTGGGCACCCAGAACATACTCGCACCAAAAGCCAACAAAGCAATAAAAGTGGCTGCAATTACAAAGGGGCGCAGATAGCGGTAAAACGAAACCCCTGAGGAAAGAATGGCAATGACTTCGGTATTACTGGCCAATTTTGAAGTAAACCAAATCACAGATAAAAACAAAAATATGGGAAAAAGCATATAGCCAAATACCCAAACAAAATCGTAATAATGCGATAATATTTCAGACTGTGTGAGCTCGTATTGCTTGAATTTGTCAATTTTCTGAGATAAATCCACCAGCACGCTAATGGGAATAAACATTCCCAGCATGACAACAAAAGTGCTTAAGTATTTACGTATGATGTAGCGGTCTAGTAGTTTCATGCTTACAATCGCTTGTCCATTTGGCGCACCATGGTATTTTTCCATGACACAAAATCACCTGCTAAAATATGTTTTCTCGCTTCGCGAACCAACCACAAATAAAAAGACAAATTATGTAGGGTAGCTAGCTGTTTTCCAAGCAGTTCGTTAGCGGCAAATAGATGGCGCAAATACGCTTTGCTGTAAGCCGTGTCTACAAAGCTTGCTCCATTGGTGTCGATGGGAGAAAAGTCATTTTCCCATTTTTTATTTTTGATATTTATGGTGCCTTCAGAAGTAAAAAGCATACCGTTTCGTGCGTTTCGCGATGGCATGACACAGTCAAACATATCTACACCCAAGGCAATATTTTCTAAAATGTTTATAGGCGTTCCCACTCCCATAAGATAACGCGGCTTATCGAGTGGTAAAATGCCACAAACGACATCAGCCATTGCATACATTTCTTCTGCAGGCTCCCCTACCGACAAGCCACCAATGGCATTTCCCGGAGCATTAGTGTTGGTAATAAATTCAGCAGATTGCTCCCGTAAGTCCGTGTAAACACTACCCTGCACTATGGGGAAAAGGGTTTGTTGGTAGCCGTATTTGGGTTCGGTGTTGGAAAAATGCTCTTGACATCGCACCAGCCAACGGTGTGTCAAATGCATCGAATTTTTGGCATAGTCGTACGGGCAAGGATAGGGCGTACACTCGTCAAATGCCATGATGATATCTGCTCCTATAGTACGCTGAATATCAATCGCATATTCGGGTGTAAAGACATGCTTTGAACCGTCTATATGCGATTTAAACGTTACGCCTTTTTCTGTAATTTTTCTGTTATCCGACAATGAATACACCTGATACCCTCCACTATCTGTAAGCACGGGCCTGTCCCAATGCATAAACGCGTGAATACCCCCTGCTTGCTCCAAAATAGCGGTTGTGGGGCGCAAGTATAAATGGTAGGTATTGGCTAAAATGATGTCGGGATTTACATCTTGCGCCAAGTCCTGTTGATGTACCCCTTTTACGGTAGCAGCCGTACCAACGGGCATAAAAATGGGGGTCTCAATGATTCCATGATCCGTGGTTAGTGTCCCTGCCCTAGCCTTTGAGCCTAAATCTGTTTTTTCTAATGAAAACTTCACATGCCAAATATACGCAACCCTTTGCGGTTAGGTTTAAAACAATTTTTTGGATATTGGTTTGTAAATAATTTGATTTTATAATGATTGCTTGGGGGCAATCATATATTTTTGTGCAAAATTATTTCAATGGCATCATTAGAGACGCTCCAACACCTTGTACCGCAAGTCCGTCGCGACATTTTGCGTATGGTCCATCAAGTAAATTCAGGTCACCCTGGCGGTTCTTTGGGCTGTGTCGAGTTTTTTGTTACCCTTTACAATCATATGATGGAATATTCCACAGATTTTGATATGGATGGGAAAAACGAAGACCTTTTCTTTTTATCAAACGGACACATATCTCCCGTTTTTTACAGCACGCTAGCGCGAAGCGGCTTCTTCGATGTTTCTGAGCTTGCTACATTCAGAAAATTAGATTCAAGATTGCAAGGACACCCTACTACGCACGAGGGTCTTCCTGGCGTCCGTATTGCTTCAGGTTCACTTGGTCAGGGCATGTCAGTTGCGATTGGCGCTGCAGAAGCAAAAAAATTAAACGGTGATTCACATTTGGTGTATAGCCTCCACGGAGATGGCGAATTACAAGAAGGACAAAACTGGGAAGCCATTTTGTACGCGGGTGCCAAAGGCATCGATAATCTTATTTCTACCATTGACTATAACAAGCAGCAAATTGATGGAAGTACAGATGATGTACTACCCTTAGGCGACTTACGCCCAAAACTTGAAACATTTGGTTGGGTTGTTATTGAAGTGGAAAAAGGGAATGAACTTGAATCCGTTGTTAAAGGTATGGAGGCAGCAAAAGCCGCTAGTGGAAAGCAAAAACCCGTGGCTGTTCTGTTGCATACTGTTATGGGGAATGGTGTTGATTTTATGATGCACACCCATGCATGGCACGGCAAGGCACCAAATGATGAACAATTAGCTACAGGACTAGCACAAAACGAAGAAACTTTAGGGGATTATTAAGATGGGATTAAAAGAATATACGTTTACAGAAAAAATTGATACGCGCTCTGGATTTGGTGTTGGACTTGCCGAATTGGGGGACAAGAATCCTGAGGTGGTTGCCTTGTGTGCCGATTTAACAGGATCGCTTAAAATGAATGCTTTTAAAGACGCGCATCCCGAACGCTTTTTTCAAATTGGAATTGCCGAAGCCAACATGATGGGAATTGCCGCAGGTATGACTATTGGTGGTAAAATTCCTTTTACGGGAACTTTTGCCAACTTCTCTACAGGACGCGTGTATGACCAAATACGGCAGTCGATTGCATACTCGCATAAAAACGTAAAAATATGTGCATCACATGCAGGTATTACATTGGGCGAGGACGGAGCGACTCATCAAATTTTAGAGGATCTTGGGCTAATGAAAATGCTTCCTGGGATGACTGTAATTAATACCTGTGATTTTGAGCAAACACGAAAAGCAACACACGCTGTTGCCGAGTACAAGGGTCCGGTTTATTTGCGTTTTGGACGACCTGCCGTCCCTAATTTCACTTCCGAGCTTCCTTTTGAAATTGGAAAAGGAATTGTGTTACAAGAAGGAACTGACGTAACACTAGTAGCGACTGGTCATTTGGTTTGGGAAGCGCTAGAAGCGGCTAAAGTTCTACATGAACAAGGCATTAGTGCAGAAGTGATTAACATTCACACCATAAAGCCGCTTGACGATGCATTGATTCTGCAATCTGTTAAAAAAACGGGCGCTGTGGTCAGCTGTGAAGAACACAATTACCTCGGTGGGCTTGGAGAGAGTATTGCTCGCGTTTTAGCAACTCAACACCCTGCTCCACAGGAATTTGTTGCTACGCAAGATACGTTTGGTGAATCTGGCACACCAGCACAATTAATGGAAAAATACGGATTAAACACCGCAGCTATAGTACAAAAAACACAAGTTGTTATAGCCAGAAAAGCTTAATCGTTATCTAGATAATCAGCGGTGCCATCATTGTCAGTATCGTCTGGGATGCTGTCTCCATTAGTGTCATACTCGTTTCGAGTCAAAACACCATCATTATCATCATCTACATCACGATAGTTGGGTATGCCATCATTATCCGTATCATCATCGAAGTAACTATCGCCATCAACATCTTCTAGGTGCGTAGGTACCGAATCGCCGTCGTGGTCTGTGGTATTGTATGTATACAAATCCACAGCGAAAATTAGAGGAGAGTATTCTGGAATCACACCAACAAGCTGATTGTAATAGCCCAAAGCGGAAGGCATAAACACCGCCGCAGAACCAAATCCATCAAAAGAGTACGTGCCATCTGCGTTTACAGTTGGCGGTGCTGCTTTTTTGATGTATGGCATAAGTGCACGAAAACCTTTCACCACGCTAAGGGATTCAAACCAAATTGGTGAGGTGCTTCTATCAAATTCATATAAGTTTAGCAACATTCCTTTATAGGTAACAAAAATGCTGTCTGCAACAGTTGGCGAGGTGCCCGCGCCCTCTCTTAGCGGAAGGATATATGCCGTATGGTCGTGGAATACATCATCGTTATCTTTAACCTGTAAGGTTATCTCACTTACTTGGTCAATCAGTGGAGTCTTGCTGGCATTATCCCCTTTAATGGTATCAATGGTAAATACCACATGTTCGTTTGTTGCAGCCGTTTGGTAATCCTCGTAATTATAAAAACGAGTTTCCAAAAAAGTGCGTAACGAATCGCTATCTACAGCTCTTTGGTCTTGATAATCGCGGACAGGCGTGGCAAATCCGCGCTGTTCCGGTTGGCATGATGTAAATCCTGCTAATAGTACACTAATTATTAAAAAAAACGTTAGCTTGTTCATCGATAAGATTTGTGGTGCAAGATACAATTTTCATGGATTTTATCACTTCAAAGTACAAAGTATGCGAATAGACAAATATCTTTGGGCGGTACGCTTTTTTAAATCTAGGAACGCCGCTAGCATTGCCTGCAAAAAAGGCTATGTGCAAGTTGATGGACAAAATGTAAAACCGTCTAGAGAAGTATACACTTCTGACAAGATTTCGATTCGCAAAAATCAACTTACTACCGAGTTGTATGTGTTAGACTTACCCAAAAGTCGTGTGGGGGCAAAATTAGTCCCTGAATATTGTAAAAACATCACTCCAGAAGAAACAAAAGCCCAACGCGAGGCTATAATTGAAACGCAACGCCTTTCAAGAGTTAAAGGAGCTGGAAGGCCAAGTAAGAAAGACCGAAGAGAGCTTGATGATTTTTTTGATGAGGATGCCTAACAGATAATGTGTATTTTTGTGATATGCGTGAAACCATATTAACTGCTGAGCAGATTGAACAAAAACTTGAGCGTGTTGCCTATCAAATTTTGGAGGCAAACAGTGCATACGATACCATAATAGTGGCAGGTATAATGAAAAATGGTTATGCCGTGGCGGAGCGTATTTCGTATTATTTAGAACAAATTTCGACTAAAAAAATAGTGCGTTGCCAAATCACAATGGACAAAAAAAATCCGCTTGAATCAATTCGTACGTCGCTAAATGAAAAGGATTACACAAACGAATCAGTTACCGTTGTGGACGACGTACTTCACTCTGGCACAACATTAATTTATGCCGTACGTCACTTTTTGAGTGTCCCGTTAAAACAATGTAAAACAGCTGTTTTGGTTGATAGGAACCATAAAAAATTTCCTGTAAAGGCTGACTTTAAGGGTGTATCCCTTTCCACTTCAATAAACGAAAATGTCGTGGTTGAAGTTGCCAATGGCACGTTTACAGCTTCCCTACTCTAGGTTAGTGGTGCTTGCTATAGCATCCACAACTTCCTGAACCGATTTGTTGTCAACGGAAATATTCTGTGCTGCCTGACGATAAAAAAAGTTTCGTTCAAATATATGTTTTGCTACAAATTCCTTTAATTCACTTTCGGATTGAGCGTGCGAAATTAAAGGCCGATTTACGCGCTGGGGGAACAAGCGCGCTGCTAATGAGGCAGGGGTTGCTTCAAGATAAAAAACATGTGGCGTCGCCTTTTTTATAAGAGCCATATTATTGTGGTAACAGGGTGTTCCGCCTCCTAATGAAAGTATTCTTTTGGTATCGTTTTTTAGCGCTTTTAATAGCATATTGTTTTCTATTTGTCTAAATTCTTTAGCTCCTTTTTTTTGAAATAATTGCGGAATAGAACACTTGTATGCTGCTGCTATTTGCTCATCCAAATCTTTAAAATCGACATGAAGTTGCTCAGCTAGGGCAACCCCGACTGTGGACTTTCCAGATCCCATATAGCCTATCAAAATGATAAGGTTTGGATTTGTATAATTGTTTTGCATTTAGAATGAAATAGTTGACTGCAAATTTAGGGGAATTTAAACTTTGAATAATAGCCAAAATGCGCCTATATTTGCAGCTTCAAAAACCGACTTGGTAGCTCAGCTGGTAGAGCATCTCCCTTTTAAGGAGAGGGTCCTGGGTTCGAACCCCAGCCAAGTCACTTCCTCATTCAAAAGCGCACGTGGCGGAATTGGTAGACGCGCTAGGTTGAGGGCCTAGTGGGAGTTAAATCCCGTGGAGGTTCGATTCCTCTCGTGCGCACGTTATTTATAACGTTTTCAATGTTTTATATCATTTTTTTTTGTAGTTTTGTTTAAAATTGTTAGATAAAGTTTAAACAAATGGATCGCGTCAAAAATAGTTTCTCTATCAAAAACCTAGAGCATCTCTCTGGTATTAAGGCACACACGATTCGCATTTGGGAAAAGCGGTACAACCTCTTTGAGCCCCAGCGTACCGATACCAATATCAGAATGTATGATCTAGAAAACTTACAAAAACTTTTAAATGTTACGTTGCTCTACAACAACGGTTATAAGATTTCTAAAATCGCCCGATTATCCCAGCGGGAGGTCTCAGATAATGTACATAATCTTACGATAAACAAAACTGCAGATGACTGGTCGATTGGCTTGTTCAAACTAGCGATGATAAACTTTGATCAACGTTTGTTTACAAAAACGTTTAACGAGCTTTTAGAACAGTTTTCTTTCAGAGAAGTTTTTAAAAATGTATTTATTCCACTTATGAACGAGCTCGGGGTATTATGGCAAACGAATTCTATAAGCCCGTCTCATGAACACTTCATTACAAGCTTGGTTAAGCAGAAGATTCACGCCATGTGTGAAAACCTGCAAACACAAGAAACAAGACGGACGGACCGTCGTTTTGTATTGTATTTGCCAGATAATGAAATACACGAGTTAGGTTTGCTATATCTGCAATACGAAGTATTGAACAGTGGTTTTCAATGTGTCTTCCTTGGCCAATCTGTTCCTATCGAAAGCCTAAAGAACCTTGTCGATATTGGCGAGCCTATTACATTTTTATCCTATTTTACTATTGAACCCACTCAGGATAAAATTGATAATTATTTAAATACTTTTTCATCTGAAATCATTGAAAATATAAACTGTGATTTATGGATTTTAGGATATCAAGTTCAGTTTATCAACAGAGAACTTCCTAGTAAAATGCGCAGTTTTAACTCAATTGATGAAGTAATTAAAATGTTGAGTTTTATCTAAAAGAAACTAAACATTTCACAAAGCGTTAGTGTTAACTGTTTATTTTTTCTGTTATATTTACACATAACAAAATTTAATCAATGAAAGCGCTTTTTGATCAGGTATCGCACCAGTGTAGCAAGCTTGTTACAGAGTCATATAGCACATCATTTTCCTTAGCTACTCGCATGCTATCAAACGAAATCCGTCAAGATATTTACAATATTTATGGATTTGTTCGATTTGCTGATGAGATTGTTGATAGTTTTCACACCTTCAACAAGCCTGTGCTATTTAAGCGCTTTGAACAAGCATTAGATGAAGCCCTGCTTGACAAAATCAGCTTAAATCCAATTCTTAATAGCTTTCAAGAAACCGTTCATCGATACAACATTGATCGCGAATACATTGATGCATTTATGCAAAGTATGGCATGGGATTTATCAAAGAAGGTATACGAATCTGAAAAAGAATACAAACAGTACATATACGGATCTGCGGATGTTGTAGGGCTTATGTGTTTAAAGGTTTTTGTAAAAGGCGACCAATCCCTTTTTGATTCATTAAAAGAATCTGCTATGGGATTAGGCTCTGCTTTTCAAAAAGTTAACTTTTTACGCGACTTAAAAGCAGATTTCGATCATCTTGAACGCACCTATTTTCCAAATGTAGACATGAACCGCTTCGACGAAACTTCCAAGCAACTTATTATTACAGAAATTGAGGCGGACTTCAAAAAAGGGCTCTCTGGTATTTTCAAACTGCCTGACGATGCAAAATTTGGCGTATACACAGCTTACAAATACTATATGCGATTGCTTAAAAAACTAAAACGAACTCCCTCCAATGAAATAAAATCGAAGCGTATCCGAGTACCTAACTACCAGAAAGCAGATGTGCTTGCACGATCGTTTATACGCTATCAATTTAATGTACTGTAAGTAATTTGTTTATGAGCATAGTCGCCCAAATTATTGTTGTTTTACTCACTTTTTTTACCATGGAATTTATGGCTTGGTTTACACACAAGTACGTCATGCATGGATTCTTGTGGTCGCTTCACAAAGACCATCATCACAAAGACCACGATTCATGGTTTGAACGCAACGATGTGTTCTTTATCTTTTACGCTGTGGTAAGTGCTGGGTGTGTGATTCTTTGGGGAGAATATGGATTTGCTCCTGGACTTGCTATTGGTATCGGAATATTTGCCTATGGTCTTGCCTATTTTTTGGTACATGACATTTTTATCCACCAACGTTTTAAAGTCTGGCGAAATGCTAATAATCGTTATGCCCGAGGCGTGCGCAGAGCACATAAAATACACCACAAACACCTCGGTAGAGAAAAGGGCGAATGCTTCGGTATGCTGTGGGTACCGTTAAAATATTTTAAATAGAAAAGTGGGCCATTTGGATGGCTGCCGCTGCTGCCTCTGCCCCTTTATTCCCAAGCGCACCACCGCTTCTGGCTTTTGCTTGTTCCAAAGTATCATCTGTTAACACACCAAATATTACAGGCGTAATTCCTAAAAGATTTAGGTCTTTTATTCCGTTAGAAACCGCTTGGCAGACATAGTCAAAATGGGCTGTTTCGCCTCGAACAACACTCCCTAAGGCAATAACGGCATCAAAACCCGCATGCGCAGCTTTTTTACATCCATATATCAATTCAAAACTTCCCGGAACATCAATGCGTTGTACTTTTGTACATCCTTTTTGTTGTAACACATGAAGAGCACCTTGATAGAGATTTTCAGTAATAGACGTATTCCAAGCTGATACAACCACAGCGACACGAAGTTTTTTTGCACTCGGAAGGAATTCCAAATTTAATATGCCATGCTGTGCAGTCGCCATAAGTTAGTTTTGTGCTTGCGCCAACAGGACTGCAACCTTAGCTGCCTCTGGTGCTGAGGCATAGTCCGCTTTGAGTTTTCCTAACATATTGGCTGCTTTGTTATTTTCACCAACTGCCAACGCCACTTGTGCTCCTTTCAGCAAAAAACGCGGTGTGGTTAAGTCATTTTCGGAAAAAGAAGCTGCTTTTTGATAGTAATCTAACGCATCTCCCATTTGATTAAGCTCTGCAAATGCATCTCCAATTCCGCCCAAAGCAAGTGCGCCAAGTATGGGATCAGAAGTAGAAAAGTCGTCTAAATATGAAATCGCTTGATCATAGTTACCTTGTTGCAAAGAAATCATCCCTGTATTGTATCTTGCCAATTGACTCGCGTCTGAGCTACCATAATTTTCAATAATTTCAACAAACCCAGGAGCAACGCCATCTCCTTCAAGAGCAAGGGTGAAAAGGGAGTCTTGTAGTGTTGGGTCTTCCATTCCTTCTTTAAAGTAAGCTTGCGCTTGTGCCATGGCATTTGTGGATTCCTCATTAAGTGGCTTAAGTACAAAGTTTGTGTACGCCATATATCCTAAAACAACAACAACAATAGACCCTATAATGACCAAGATGTAGTTTTGATTTCGTGCAACCCAAGCCTCTGCTCGTCCAGCAGAACTATCAAGGGATGTGAACACCTCAGCAGTAACGCTATCTTGTTCTGGTGCTTGTTGCTGTCCCGATTTGATTTTACCTCCGCGTTTTTTGTACGTAGCCATGTTTAAAAAGTTATGACCGCAAAAATAAAATTTTTATTCAATACAGCTTGCCACTAAATTGTTTATTTTGGTAGCTATGTTCGTACCATACTTTTCAGCATGAGCAGTTTGCGGCTAAATGCCTTACATATTACACATTATAAAAATGTTTCTTCGGCTGAATATCAGTTTGAAAAGCCCATTCATTGCTTTGTCGGTAACAATGGAAAAGGAAAGTCGAATACCTTAGATGCTATTTACCACTTGGCTATGGGCAGGAGTTATTTTTCTTCAATAAACGCACATACGATTATGCACAACAAAGAATTTATGCGGATTGAAGGACATTTTGCTCGTGAGGATAACATCGAACGCATCGAATGCCAGCTCAAGCGTGAGTCATCAAAGGCTTTTATTCGCAATGGAAAAAAGTACAATCGCCTATCAGAGCACATCGGATTACTGCCAACTGTTATGATTTCACCTGCTGATGTCGACTTAATCAATGAGGGCAGTCAAACACGTAGAAGCTTTATTGATAGGCTTATAGGGCAGGCAGACAAAGGGTATTTGCAACAGCTTATTCAATATCAAAAGATACTGCAACAACGCAACGCCCTACTAAAACAAATGGGTCGATTTGCCCAAAATGCACAGGATACGCTAAGTATTTATAACCAGCAGTTGGTACAACTTGGCACTCCTATTCACAAAGCTCGAATTGATTACTTGACAGCTTTTGATCCGCTTTTTCAAAAACGGTACGCAACTATTAGTCAGGGCAATGAACGTGCTACACTAGTTTATGAAAGTCAGTTGAAAAACAGTGATTTTACCACACTACTCGAGGACGCAGCTGTAAAAGACCTGCAAGCGCAATTTTCAACAGTAGGAATTCATAAAGACGATTTGCTATTTCAAATTGATGACTACCCTATCAAGAAATTTGGAAGTCAAGGGCAGCGCAAATCTTTTTTGATAGCACTTAAGTTAGCTCAATTTGACATGCTTAAAAAATCAACTTCCGTAACGCCGTTATTGCTTTTAGATGATATTTTTGATAAGCTCGACGAACAACGTGTAGCCGAGATTATCAGCTTGGTTCATGAGTCGTCGTTTGGTCAGCTATTTATTACAGACACACATCCCGAACGCACTGCAGATGTTATCAAGCAAACGGAGCAACCTTTTGAACTCCATAGTCTATGAAAATCCTATACCCCCTTATTTTTGTGCTGCTAATAAGCTGTACGCCTAAAGTCACCACGAATCAAATTGACTTGCTAAATGGCTATTGGACCATCTCGGAAGCAAAAGCTCCAAACGGAGAAATTCGACCTTACACAGGAACTGTTGAAGTAGATTTTTTTGAATTAAATGATGCCCAAGGATTCCGAAAAAAGCTAAAACCGCTGTTCGACAGCAAGTTTAATAGCACCAATGACAAGGTAAGTTTTAAGGTTTCTTTTGATAATAAGGGGTGCATCATTACCTATTCTAGGCAACAACATAATTGGCAAGAAGAAGTTATTACTCTTAATGAGGATGAGCTCCAGCTAAAAGATGCGAGAGGTGTTGTGTTTCACTACAAAAGATTTCAACCATGAGCGTAAGAAAAGATGAACCGCAAGGCATTGGCGAAGTACTTCAGCAATTTACCAAGGTTAACAAACTAGAGCCAGGATTGGACAATGTTAAAGTTGAAGACCTTTGGGCAAAACTTTTAGGTCCTGGGGTGCAAGCCTATACAGAGTCCGTACGTCTATCAAGCGATACACTTTATGTCGGACTTACCTCATCGGTACTTCGTGAGGAGCTTAGCTATGGAAAAGATAATATCATTGCCATGCTAAACGAGGGGCTTCAAAAAAATTGCATTAAAAAGTTAGTTCTGCGCTAAAACTGCTCCCTCCCCGAAAAGTGAAAGGCAATTTCGATAGCTGCGTTTTCATCGCTGTCTGAACCATGAACAGCATTTTCACCCATAGAAGTTGCGTAAAGCTTTCTGATAGTGCCTTCAGCAGCCTCTGCGGGGTTAGTTGCACCAATAAGTGTGCGAAAATCGTTTACAGCGTTTTCTTTTTCAAGTACAGCAGCAACAATGGGTCCACTAGTCATAAACGAAACAAGCTCACCAAAGAATGGGCGTTCATTGTGTACTGCATAAAATGCCTCAGCATCTCCTGTAGTAAACTGTGTCATTTTTAGCGCCTTAATTCTAAATCCAGCAGCCGTTATTTTGTTTAGTATAGCACCGATGTGACCGTTTGTAACCGCGTCGGGTTTAATCATAGTAAAAGTCTGGTTTGCTTCCATGAGCTAAATTTTGTGCAAACCTAATGAAATTACAGTAACACTCATGTTAAGTATTTACTTATTTGTAATTTTGAACCATGATGCGAATAGCACTTATCGGCACGGGAAACCTTGCCATTCATTTGGTTCATGCCTTCGAGACGTGCAACGCTACTCAACTTGTGCAATGGGTTGGCAGAAGTAATACGCCTCCAAAACAAGCTCGAGACACACCCTATTTTACGCAGTATCAGAATAACATGGATACCGATGTATGTATTGTTGCTGTTGCTGATGATGCAATTCCAGCTGTGGCCAAAGAGCTTCAACATATAGATGCGTTAGTAGCACATAGCGCCGGAGCGGTATCTATTGGCGAATTGGAACCTATAAATCGTAGAGGTGTTTTTTATCCATTGCAGAGCTTTAAAAAAAATGCCCCACTAGATTGGAAAAGCACTCCCATCTGCATTGAAGCTAATCATGGAGATGATGTCATTCTACTCGAAAAACTAGCCTCGCAACTAAGCGGAAGCGTACATCAAATAACTGAAAGTCAGCGTCTGCAATTACACACAGCAGCCGTTTTTACCAATAACTTTTGTAATCACCTGCTTGGTATTGGTCAAAGTATAACGACAAAAGCTGCACTCCCCTTTTCACTCTTGCATCCCATAATTCGAGACACCTTTGAACAAAGCTTTGCCAGTCAAGCAGTAGCGTTACAAACGGGTCCAGCTAAACGGAACGATATACGTACTCAACAAAAACATCTTTCTGTTTTATCTGAAGCCGACGCCGAACTGTATCGTATTTTAAGTAAGTCCATTTTTAACACACATAACACATGAGCTATAAAAAAGAATTTCGTCACATTACCACTTTCGTTTTTGACGTCGATGGTGTATTTACAGATGGGGGCATTACCATTTTACCTGATGGAGAGATGGTACGCACCATGAACACCAAAGACGGTTATGCCGTAAAAGCAGCACTACACGCAGGGTTTCGAGTCGCTATAATTTCTGGAGGCACAAATGAGGCTGTCCGACTTCGATTGCAGCAACTAGGTGTAGGCGATGTGTATTTGGGCGCGCATCAAAAAGGGCCAGTATTGAAAGAATATGTTGAGAAATACAACATCTTATATGACGAAACTCTTTTTATGGGTGATGACATTCCAGACATTGCTGCGATGAATTTAGCTCGTATTGGATGTTGCCCAAACGATGCTGTTCCTGAAGTTTTGGATGCAGCCGACTACATTTCACACAAAAATGGCGGCAAAGGCTGTGTGCGCGATGTTATCGAACAAGTGTTAAAAGTGCAAGATAAATGGGGAACATTAACTAACGCGCGCAACGATAGTAAATGACCAATAAACTGTATTTAGGGTCAGGTTCACCACGTCGTGTAGAACTACTCACACAGATGAACATCCCATTTGAGCAACGTGTTATTGATGTTGAGGAAGTATATCCTAATGGCTTAAAAGGAGCGGCTATAACTGACTTTTTAGCAAAACTAAAAGGTAACGCACACCAAAAAACACTACTTCCTGACGAGCTTGTGCTAACGGCAGATACTATTGTATGGCATGAAGATGCCGCACTTGGTAAACCAAAAAACGAATTCGATGCCATAAAGATGCTGACTTCGCTGTCGGGAAAAACTCATGACGTTATCAGCTCGGTTTGTTTGAGTAGCGTAGAAGAGCAAAATTGTATCAATGAGATCACAAAAGTAACCCTACGCGAACTCACCAAAGAAGAAATAGCATATTATGTGCAAACGTATAAGCCCCTTGACAAAGCGGGCGCATACGGCATTCAAGAATGGATTGGACTTGTTGGCGTTAAACGTATAAAAGGATCGTACACGAACGTTGTTGGATTACCATCAGCAAAAACACATCAATTACTTCAACCCTACTTGATGCATTTTAAGTAGCAGTCTTTTGGAAAATCCAAGAATGCCTATATTTAGGTGTTGTTTTAATAGAAATAATCCACTAAATGGAACCAAAAGCCTATGTCATTGAATTCTTTTCTAATGAATGGATAAGAAATTCCATAATAACCTTACTGGGTATCCTAAGTTATTTGTTTGTTGGAAAGCGCCTGCCAAAAAAAAGCACGTTGTATTTTGGCATGTTGATATCTGTTGCGTTGATAGCTACTACCATCACAGGGCATTCAAGAAACATCATCAATGGTTATTGGAATATCAGCGATAATTTACCCCTACATCTGTGCAGTGTTTCGAACTTTATTGCCTGTTTTATCTTATTTATCCCACGAAATAACAGGCTTTTTGAGTTTTTATTTTATGCGGGTATCCTTGGCGCTATTCAAGCTCTTTTGACTCCTCAAATTAATAATTTTGATGGTTCAAACTACGAATACTTGGAATACTATATTTCACATACTGGAATCTTGATTCTTCCCATTTATATGTTTAAAAACCTACACTACGCATTGACAAAATTCTCCTGGTTAAAGGTTGTAGTATATCTAAATATTCTTTTACTTATTGTGATGCCGCTAAATTATGTGCTTGACTCCAACTATATGTATTTAGCGAGCAAACCTCATGTAAGTAATCCGTTGGTTATTGGAGAATGGCCATATTATATAATATTTTGGGAAATCATTGTTGTAGCTTTTACTTATATACTTTATATTATAAGTACACGTAAAATGCTATAGCTTAACGTTAAGCTAAACTTTAATGCGCTAATTTTGGGGTGTGCAAAAATTTTCAGCTCTTTACGCCGAATTCATAGGAACCTTTGCCATGGTGTTTTGTGGTACAGCTGCTATGGCAGTAAACGAAACAACGGGGGCCGTGGCGCATGAAGGCGTAGCCATTACATGGGGTCTTATCGTTATGGTTATGATATATGCTTTTGGGGAGCAATCGGGAGCACACTTTAATCCTGCTGTTACGGTTTCATTTGCGCTTGCTAATCGATTTGCTTGGAAAAAAGTACCCCGCTACGTTTTTACACAAACATTGGGGGCCATTGCAGCTAGTATGGCGGTAAAAGCACTACTTCCTGAAAGTGAAGTTATAGGAGCCACTATACCCTCCATTTCGCACATGAGTGCCTTTTGGCTAGAACTACTGCTGTCTTTTTTCTTGATGCTTGTCATTCTTCACATCAGCACTGGAAGTAAGGAAATTGGCCCTGTTGCTGGAGTTGCAGTGGGTAGTGTCATTTTATTAGAAGCCATGTTCGCAGGGCCGCTTACTAATGCCTCTATGAACCCTGTAAGATCGTTGGGGCCTGCACTTATAGGAAACCATTGGGAGCCCATATGGATTTACCTCACTGCGCCATTTATAGGAATGGCACTTGCCGTTGGCATTTTTAAAGTTTTCGTACCTTCACAAGATGGACATTAACCCTGCCATTCTTGTTTGTGTTTTATGTGGTGCTATTTATGTGTTAACAGCATGGATAATGTTGCGATATCCTCCTAAGAAGATTAATGATTTTTATGGGTACAGAACCTCTAGATCAAAAAAAAGCCAAGATCATTGGGACTATGCACAAGTAGAGTCCGCCAGACACTTAAAACAAGTGGGCTATTACAGCCTGATATGTTGTGCGCCATTTATGCTGTTTTCATATAACGAATGGCATGTATGGTTGGCTATAGCTCTTGTTACTTTACTGCCTTTTGTTGCCCTAATCCAAACGGAGAAAGCATTGAAGAATCGATTTGAATCTTAATTTTGTTTAACATTTATATTACAAGCTTAAACAAAATAGGTATATTTGCTTAAAACCCAGGCAATGTATCAATATACCTCAAAACAAGAATTAGCCATAAGCATGGAACAAGCGTGGACATTTTTGTCTGACCCTAAAAACTTAAAACGCATTACACCAGACTATATGGGATTTGACATTATTTCTGGCGCAGAACGCAAGATGTTTCCAGGTCAAATCATCCAATACCGCCTTACACCCATTTTGGGAATTCCCTTTAGATGGGTAACCGAAATAACCCATGTTCAAGAAGGAGAGTTCTTTGTAGATGAGCAACGATTTGGTCCGTATACCTTTTGGCATCACAAGCATTTTATCAATAAAACGGAAAACGGCGTGGTGATGGAAGACATTGTAGATTATAAGTTACCCCTAGGTCCATTAGGCTGGTTGGCGCATGTGCTTTTTGTGCGCGCAAAAGTCAAGCAGATATTTGATTACAGAGAAAAAGCACTTAACGAAATTTTTAATTCAACATCATGAGTAAAACATTTTTATTGATTGGCGGAAGCTATGGAATTGGCAGCCAAATTATAGACGCACTTCCCGCTGACGCATCCATTTATGTGGCTTCGAGAACAAGCGAAGGCTTGGCTGGAAAAAACGCAACACACATTCCATTTGATGTACTTCAAGACGATTTGCCGCTAGAAAAGCTTCCAGCAGTAATAGACGGATTTGCGTACTGCCCTGGCAGTATCAATTTGCGCCCATTTAAGGGATTAAAGCCCGAGGCATTTACGGCTGACTTTTCCATTAATGTGATGGGTGCAGTAAAAACATTACAGCAATTACAACCGCTATTGGCTGCAAGCGAACAGGCGAGTGTGGTCCTTTTTAGTACTGTTGCTGTGCAAACAGGCATGCCCTTTCACGCAAGTGTAGCAGCAGCCAAAGGTGCGGTAGAGGGACTTGGACGCTCCTTAGCTGCAGAATGGGCACCTAAAGTTAGAGTAAACGTAATTGCACCATCTATAACAGACACACCTTTGGCAAATAGGTTTCTAAACAACGATGCCAAAAAGGAAAAAGCCGCCCTTAGACATCCGTTAAAACGCATTGGAACAACGCAAGATGTCGCACAATTAGCAGCATTTTTATTGTCGGATAAAAGTAGCTGGATGACAGGGCAAGTACTAGGTCTTGACGGCGGTATGTCATCTTTAAACGTTAATGGATGATATTATTCTGGTTTCGTCGCGATTTACGAGAAGCCGATAACGCAGGGTTTTTTCATGCGCTTTCAGATGCAAATGCCGTGCTACCCGTTTTTGTGTTTGATGAAAACATCACCAATAAACTACCTAAAAACGATGCGCGTGTAGGTTTTATCCATAAGCACGTCTCGAAGTTAGACACCACTTTTCGTGAAAAAGGAAGCGGAGTACTTGTTAAAAAAGGAAATCCATTGGATTGTATTTCTTCGTGGTGCACAGCCTATAATATCACAGCCGTATACACCAACGAAGATTATGAGCCTTATGCTAGAGAGCGAGATGCTGAAATGCAGCGCAAACTAGCCACAATAGGAGTTGCGTTTAAGACATTTAAGGACCAAGTTCTTTTTGCGCCAGATGAAGTGCTCAAAAAAGATGGTACACCGTATAGGGTTTATACACCATATTCTCGAATATGGCTTGCGCAAATGGAGGAAATGGGCGTGCCAAATTTTCCTTCTGAAACTTTACTAGATAATCTTTTTAAGTCTGATATTGATGATATTCCTTCTTTAGAAGCGCTTGGATTTTCCAAAGGACAACACGACATTCCATCCGCTAGCGAATCTAAAAGCATGATGGATGCTTATGACGATACGCGAAATTTCCCCGCTATGGATAGCACAAGTAAATTGGGAGTCTATCTACGTTTTGGGGCGGTGTCTGTTCGAAAAATTATTGAAAAAGCGCGTAAAAGTACGCAGCCCACTTTTTTAAAAGAGTTGGTATGGCGTGAGTTTTTTATGCAAATTTTATGGCATTATCCGCACACAACAGAATCGAGTTTTAAACCACAATACGACCGCATTGATTGGCGCAACAACGAAGCTGATTTTAAAAAATGGTGTGAAGGAAAAACAGGATATCCCCTTGTAGATGCAGGAATGCGTGAGCTTAATCAAACGGGATTTATGCACAACCGCGTTCGTATGCTTGTTGGAAGTTTTTTATGCAAACACTTACTTATAGATTGGCGTTGGGGAGAGGCCTATTTTGCCGAAAAACTACTTGATTATGAACAATCAAGCAATGTAGGGAATTGGCAATGGGTTGCTGGCAGCGGTGTAGACGCAGCTCCCTATTTCCGTGTATTCAATCCTACAGAGCAAGTAAAAAAGTTTGACAAAGACCACAAATACATTCAAAAATGGGTGCCAGAATATCAAACGTTAGCGTATCCAAATCAAATGGTGGAGCATAAAATGGCACGAGAGCGCTGCTTGCAAACCTATAAAGCTGGGTTGGCAACATGAAAGGCGTAAAAAAGGAACATCTACCACAAAAAATTTGCGTGGTGTGTAAACTTCCTTTTACGTGGCGTAAAAAATGGAGTAAAAACTGGGAACACGTAAAATATTGTAGCGAAAGATGCAGAAGGCAAAAACAACAGCAATAGTTTGGTTTAGGAACGACTTACGTGTACGTGACCAACAAGCACTTACGCAGGCTACAACGCAGCATAATCGTGTAATTGGACTCTATCATATTCCAGAAACATGGGTAAATGAAACGCCATGGGGCTTTAAGAAAATGGAAGCTTTTAGAGCTCAATTTTTATTGCAAACATTGACTCAACTCCAAAAAGATTTGATGAAACTTAACATCACATTGTGGGTTACTCGTGGAAATTTGAAACAAACTGTACAACAGCTTCAAGAAAAATATCAGGTAACTGACCTGTACGCACAACACGAGTGGACACAAGAAGAAGTAGATGATGCGGCACAAATTCCCAAGAGCATAAAAACGCATTGGAATTACGATCAGTTTTTATTTCATCCAGACGATATTCCCATGGAAGTTTCGAATATTCCAGAAGTGTTTACCGTCTTTAGGAAAAAATGCGAAAAGCAAAGTCATGTTAGACCACCAATAGGGATACCAGATCCCATGCCAACTGAAAATTTAGTAGCTGAAACTCCTGAGTTGCCTACGCTTGAGGAATTAGGTTATGAAAACATCTCAAACGACGCAAGAACTGCCATCCCATTTTCTGGAGGGGAAACGGAAGCGTGGGCGCGTATCCAAGAATATTTTTGGGATACAAAGCAATTGTCTTTTTATAAAAAAACACGAAACGGTTTATTGGGAAAAAAATACAGTTCTAAACTATCTCTTTGGATGGCATTTGGTTCCATTTCGCCTAGGTCGATTTACACAGAAGTGAAAAAATACGAAAAAACAGTTACAAAAAACGACTCCACCTATTGGCTGATATTTGAGCTCATCTGGCGTGATTATTTTAAATATATCTCTTTAAAACACGGGAGTAAAATTTTTAAAATCGGGGGGATTTTAGACAAATCTTATGATTGGAAAACGAACAACAGGCTTGTACAAAAATGGATGGATGGCAACACCCCTGAGCCTTTTGTCAATGCGAACATGCGGGAATTGGCTTGTACTGGATTTATGAGCAATCGCGGGCGGCAAAACGTAGCGAGTTTCTTCAGCAAAGAATGGCATTTAGACTGGCGTATCGGTGCAGCCTATTTTGAAGCGATGCTTATTGATTATGATGTGCATAGCAATTATGGAAACTGGATGTATAATGCAGGAGTGGGCAACGATCCTAGAGATAGAAAATTCCATATTTCGTGGCAAGCAGAACGCTACGACCCAAACAATACCTACCAAAAAACCTGGTTACAAACAACACTTTTCTAATGGAAGTACGACTCATTCTTGGCGATCAACTCAACGAAGAACACAGCTGGTATATTGAACCCAATAATCAGGTGTGCTATGTCATGTTCGAAATGCGACAAGAAACAGATTATGTACGTCACCATGTGCAGAAAGTTGTTGCCTTTTTTGCTGCTATGCGTACCTTTGCCCGTAAGTTAGAGGAAGATGGGCACACCGTAATATACTACACCATTAATGACCCCAAAAACACGCAAAACTTAACAAAAAACATTGAAAAGGTACTCGCACTTATAAATGCAACCTCATTCGCGTACCAGCTTCCCGACGAGTATCGATTAGACAAACAACTCAAAGAATTTAGTCGTTCACTTGATATTAAAGCAAAAGCCTGCGACACTGAACATTTTTTGACAACTCGAACCGAATTAGCCGAATTTTACGAAGGGAAAAAGGCGTTGGTCATGGAGTTTTTTTATCGCTATATGCGAAAAAAACATCAATACCTTATGGTGGACGGCCAGCCCGAAGGCGGCAGCTGGAACTACGATAAATTTAATCGAAATACGTGGAAAGGCGGTGTTATACCTCCGCCCTACCAGCCCGATATGACTTTGGCTAAAGAAATTCACAATCAAATAGTTGCTGCAAAAATAGATACCATTGGAACATTCGATCCTACGTCTTTTCTATTTGCGGTGTCTCGCGAGGAATCAATTCATCAATTAGATTATTTCTGTGACCATTTACTTCAAGATTTTGGCACCTATCAAGATGCCATGCATCAAGACGAAACGAATTTGTTTCATGCGCGTATTTCATTTAGCCTAAACGTAAAGCTCATCAGCCCGAGAGAAGTAATGGAACGTGCCATTACTGCCTTCAGAAAAAGCGAAGCCATAAGTCTTTCACAAATAGAAGGTTTTGTGCGGCAAATTCTGGGTTGGCGCGAATACATACGCGGGTTGTATTGGAAAGAAATGCCGCAGTACAAGCAAAAAAATGAGTTGAATAATTTCGGGAAGCTCCCTAATTTTTATTGGACGGGGAAAACCAAAATGAATTGCCTTAAAACCAGTATTACAAACAGTTTGGAAAACGCTTATGCACACCATATTCAACGCTTGATGATCACTGGAAATTTTGCGTTGCTATTGCAAACCCATCCCGATGAAGTAGATAACTGGTATTTAGGTATTTATGCAGACGCTGTGGAATGGGTACAGCTTCCTAATACACGTGGCATGAGTCAGTATGCTGACGGTGGAATTTTAGCTACAAAACCTTATGTTTCGTCTGGATCTTATGTAAATAAAATGAGTAATTACTGTAGTAATTGTAGTTACGACAAAAAGAAGCGCACGGGCGAAAATGCCTGTCCATTTAACAGCCTATACTGGAACTTTTTAGATGATAAAAAAGAAGAGTTAAAAGGAAATCATCGTATGGGAATGATGTTCAATTTGCTAGGGAAAATCAAACCCGAAGAATTGGCAGAAATCAAAGCGCGCGCCTATGAAATTATAGAAAATCCAGATGCATTCTAAGCCAACAATTAATGTTTTTTGGTTTAAGCGTGACTTGCGCATCCTAGATAATGAAGGGCTTCAAAATGCTATTGAGTCCAATACTCCCCTACTCTTGCTTTATGTTTTTGAACCCAGCTTGGAAAAAAACTCGCACTATCACCAACGGCATTGGAACTTTGTTAAACAGTCTATTGCTAGTCTAAATCAAGAGTTAAACCCGTATAAAACCAAAATACATTGTGTCCGTGGCGAACTACCTGAGGTGTTGGACGATTTAAATAATACCTGGCATATAAAAACGTTGTTTTCGATGCAAGAAACGGGCTTAAATTGCACATTTAATAGAGACAAAAAGGTAAAAAAATGGTGTGATGAGCAAAACACACATTGGGTAGAACATATCAACAACGGAGTTTTTAGGGGGTTAACCAACAGGGCTCATTGGCGCGATTACTGGACAAATTATATGATGCAGCCCATTAAACCTTTTACGGCATCTGAAAAAGATTTTGTAGCTGTTAAAGACAAGCTGCTTAAAGAAATTCCGCCTCAACCCGTAAAGTTAGAGGGAATTCAAGAAGGCGGAACAAAAAAAGGGATAGCCTACTTGGAAAGTTTTTTAAAAACACGTCATAAAAAATATCAGCAAACCATCTCAAAACCCGAAGCGGCTCGTTTGCACTGCGGTCGTGTTTCGCCTTATTTGGCTTGGGGAAATCTATCCGTGCGCTATGTATGGCAACGAGCAAAACAAGCCAAAACCCTTGGAGCGAGTGCCTTTCAAATCAATGCGTTTACCTCTAGACTACGCTGGCAAGCGCACTTCATTCAAAAATTTGAAATGGAAACCCAAATGGAATTTAAGAGTGTTAACAAAGGATATCACGTATTGGAGAAACCTTTAAAAACAACCTTTATTGATGCCTGGGAGCAAGGAAAAACAGGGTATCCGCTCGTAGACGCATGCATGCGCTGTGTGACAGAAACAGGGTACTTAAATTTTAGAATGCGTGCTATGGTGGTGTCGTTTTTCACGCATCATTTATGGCAACCTTGGCAAGCGGGCGCACAATTTTTGGGACGTCAATTTTTAGATTTTGAACCTGGTATTCACTACCCGCAATTTCAAATGCAAGCAGGAGAAACAGGCATTAATATGGTGCGTATTTACAATCCTACTAAAAATGCATTAGAGCATGATGCAGATGGAAGTTTTATTCGCAAATGGGTTCCAGAATTAGCGGAGTTACCTACAGCCTTTTGTATTGAGCCGTGGACCATGACTGAAATTGAGCAAAAAGGCTATGATTTTATTTTAGGAGAAGATTACCCAATACCAATCGTAAATATCAAAGAGTCTTACAAGTTCGCTTCAACTGTTTTATGGCAAATGCGTCGTAAATCAAGTGTACGTATTGAAAGTAAACGTATTCTGGCTAAGCACACGTTACCGAACAGAGAAAACATTATGGATTCATGAAAAAAGAGCTTACTGACATAGAAATTGATCGTATTGTAGAAATGGGCTGGGAAGATCGCACCCCGTTTGATGCCATAAAAATGCAATTTGGACTTAAAGAGCAAGAGGTGATAACCATTATGAGACGCAACATGAAACCAAACAGTTTTAAGTTGTGGCGAAAGCGTGTTCAGGGAAGAAAAACCAAACATTTAAAAAAGCGAACTGACGAAGTAGGGCGATTTAAATGTTCTCGTCAAAGAGGTATAAGTAACAATAAGGTTTCTAAGCGTTAACCAATATTGTGTACATTGGGATAAAAATGAATCATGTCCCAAAACAAGACAAAACCGACTAACAAAGATGTAATTGCATTTTTAAAAAGCATTACCCCTCAACAAAAACAAGACGACTGCTTTAGCCTACTTTCTTTAATGAAGCAAGAAACTGGATGCGATCCGGTACTTTGGGGCGAAACTATCATTGGTTTCGGAACGTATCACTACAAATATGCAAGTGGCCGAGAAGGGGATTGGTTTTTAGCGGGTTTCGCGCCTCGAAAAAGCGCTCTTACTATTTATCTGTATTGTGATTTGGATAACAAGGAACTTTCATTTGATAATTTAGGTAAACATAAACGTGGAAAAGGATGTCTTTACATCAAAAAACTTTCCGATATTGATTTGAACGTTCTAAAAAACATTGTTAGGAAAGCTGTGGCACTAACAGCATCGAATTAAGCTATTCGCTCAATCTGAGCGCCCAATGCCCGAAGTCGCGTATCAATATTTTGATAGCCGCGATCAATTTGCTCAATATTGAAAATGGTACTTGTTCCTTTGGCAGAAAGAGCAGCAATGAGTAATGAAATTCCCGCGCGAATATCGGGGGATGTCATTGTAGTTGCTTTTAGCGTTGACTTAAAGTCATGTCCGATAACGTTGGCACGGTGTGGGTCGCATAAAATAATTTTTGCACCCATATCTATAAGTTTATCTACAAAGAACAAACGACTTTCAAACATTTTTTGATGCACCAGCACACTGCCTCGCGCCTGCGTAGCTACTACGAGAACAATACTCAAAAGATCAGGTGTGAATCCCGGCCAGGGTGCATCTGAAATTGTCATTACAGAGCCATCAATATAGCTTTGGATTTCAAAGCCGCCTGTATGAGCAGGAACAAACATGTCGTCGCCTTTTTGCTCAATTGTTATGCCCAAGCGTCGGAATACGTCTGGAATCTGGCCTAAATATTCCCACTGCACGTTTTTAATAGTAAGTGCGCTTTTGGTAAGTGCTGCGAGTCCAATCCAACTACCAATTTCAATCATATCGGGTAAAATACGGTGCGTAGTGCCGCCAAGTGATTCTACGCCTTCGATAGAAAGCAGGTTAGAGCCGATTCCCGAAATTTTGGCGCCCATGCGAACAAGCATATTGCAAAGCTGTTGTAAATAAGGCTCGCAAGCCGCGTTGTAAATGGTGGTAGTCCCTTTGGCAAGAACGGCTGCCATTACAATATTTGCCGTCCCCGTAACCGAAGCTTCGTCTAACAGCATGTAAGTGCCCTTTAATTCATCGGCTTCTACGCCATAGAAATACTCTTCTTTGTTATAACGAAACGTTGCGCCAAGCTTTATAAATCCTTGAAAGTGGGTGTCTAATCTTCGTCGCCCAATTTTATCTCCCCCTGGTTTGGGAATAAATCCTTTTCCAAAACGAGCCAACAAAGGGCCAACAATCATTATAGATCCGCGTAAGCCACGTCCAGCAACTTTAAATTCATCTGATTGAAGGTAATCGATGTCTACATCATCGGCCTGAAAAGTGTAGCAATCTACGCTGTGTTTTTCAACTTTAACACCTAATTGAATGAGTATATCAATGAGTTTGTTTACATCAATAATATCTGGAATATTGCTAATCGTTACGGGCTCGGATGTAAGCAAAACAGCACATAAGATCTGGAGTGCTTCATTTTTTGCTCCTTGAGGTTGAATAGCACCCGAGAGAGGCACACCACCCGTAATTTTAAACGCTCCCATTTACTTGCGACGTTGCTTTGGGTTTCGGTATTTTTTATGCTTGCTTCGTCCGCCTTTACCAAATCGTTTGTTAGACATACGTATGAGGTTTTCAGATTCAGTAAGGACTTCGTCTTTGTCAGAAAGTATAATTTTTCCATCAGAAAGCTCTGCTAAATGATCAAAAATAACTCGATCCTCAACCGTATCTTTATTCCAGTTTAAAAAGCACTTTTTCATGTGATTAGCAATCACATATACTAAAGCTTCTTTGAGTTCGCCTTCTTCCCAATTTACTATCACGTCAATCATTCCCTTGATGTTATTTCCGTAGAAACGATATTTTGGGTATGACTGTGGGTAAGCAAGCGGAGTGGGTGGCGCAGCCAATACTTCGGCGCTTGGCTTTGGGAAAGGTGCATCTACATCGAGTTTAAACTCAGACATAATAAACAATTGATCCCATAGTTTGTGCTGAAAATCAGCAACATCGCGTAAATGAGGGTTTAGATTTCCCATAATGCCAATTATGGCTTGGGCTTGTTTGTTGCGCTGTTCTTTATCGTCTTCAGCCATTACTTGCTGAATCATTTTGTGAATGTGACGACCATATTCAGGTATCGCTAATTGCGAACGTTCGTTGTTATATTGAAGATTTTCTATCAAGGAGAGATATTTAAGAGGTAAAACTACTAAAAAAAGATTAGAGCTGGATGATATTTGGGATTTTAGCCGCTTCTTTATACTTGTCTATGATGACAGTGGGGCTTTTAAAATTTCCCTGAACAGAAATGCTGCTGTATGTCCCTTTGCTTGAGGCCCTAACACTAATTTCCACAACGTCTTTGGAAAACAAATTTTCGAGTGTTTGTTGAGCGTTGCCGGATGCAGGCACAATAAACTTAAATACATAAACGCCAGGCCAAGAACTCGTTTCTAAAAGTTGCTGGTGAAAACGCTGGTAAAAAGATTCGTCTTTTGCGGCTTCTTGCATATTGCAAAGATACAGTTTTGGAAACGGCTACAAATACCGACATTTGTATATGTTTGAAAAACAAAAAGTAGTTTTTACGGGCGCTCCTGCAAGTGGAAAAACAACGCTACTTAACAGCGTGAACCATGCTGAAATTTCATGTTTTGACGAGGTTTCAAGGGCAGTTATTTCAGCACTACAAGCTAAGGGATCCCGTCGTCCCTTTTTGGAAAACCCACTAGCATTTAGCGAGGCACTTTTTGAACAAAGACTTCATGATTACTTTGAAGAGACTACAACACCTGTTCAATTATACGATCGTGGTATTCACGATGTCGTGGCATATTTGAACGAATTAGGGGCCGATATGCCATGTGGTATGGAGTCAGATTGTAAAAACTTCACCTACGATAAGGTATTTATTTTCCCTCCATGGGAAGCCATATTTAAACAAGACAAAGAACGCATCGAAAAGTTTAATGAGTCTATAAAACTACATCGTGCATTGGTAGAAACTTACACGGCCTTTGGCATGGAGTGTATTGAAGTGCCTCGAGTTAGCGTAGTCAAGCGTCTTACGTTTATTTTAGAAAACCTATGACTGCAAAAGTGAGAGATGTTCTGCAAACCTATTGGGGTACGTCTGTATTTCGAACGGGACAGTATGAAGCAGTTTCGGCAGTTATAGATAGGCGTGATTGCTTGGTCGTATTGCCAACTGGAGGTGGTAAAAGCCTTTGTTACCAATTACCTGCGTTATTGATACCTGGAGTTTGTGTGGTCATAAGCCCTTTAATAGCTCTTATGAATGACCAAGTTGAAGGGCTACAAAAGAAAGGAATCCGCGCCATGCATTTGTCGGGCCCCATGAAAGAGGAAGATCTCGTAAGGGAGTTGGACAACTGTAAATTTGGAAATTTTAAATTTTTATACCTGTCTCCAGAACGAGCGCAGCATCCGTTGGTTCAAAAGCAGTTGTCGCAAATGCAGCTATCACTGCTTGCCATTGACGAAGCACATTGCATTTCGGAGTGGGGGCACGATTTTAGACCTGCCTACCGCGAAATCATTTCCCTAAAAAATCTACTACCAGATATTCCTACCATTGCGGTTACGGCAACAGCAACTGCAGACGTAAGAGACGACATTTGTATGTCACTCAAACTGCAATCGCCAGAGAAGATTATTGGGTCGTTTGACAGACCGAATATTGAACTACGTGTCGTTCCTACTTCAAATAAACTCGAAGCAATTTCGGATGTTATAGAACCCAAAGGAATGCCCAGTATTGTATATGTAGGTACACGAAAAAGTGCTGAGCTGCTAAGCAATCACCTCAATAATATGGGGCATAAAACGACTTTTTTTCATGGAGGTGCATCTGAAAAAGAAAAACGAATTGCTAACTGGATGCAAGAAAAAACACCTGTTATGGTAGCCACTACCGCATTCGGCATGGGTATAGACAAAGCAAATGTAGGACGTGTGGTACATGCCACATTGCCGTTTAGTATGGAGCAATACTACCAAGAGGTTGGGCGGTGTGGCAGAGATGGCACCGTATCAAAAGCTACTCTGTTTGTAGAGCAAGGTGATGAAAAAAAGCTTTGGAATAGACTTATGGCTAGTATACCACCAAAAGAGGCCATTCAAAAAACGTACAAGTATTTATGCCATTACTTCGATATCGCTTACGGCGAATTGCCACAAGGGATGTTGGAGTTTAACCTGAAGCTGTTTTGTCAGCGATACGATGTAAGTCCAAAAACAACGTTTCACGTTTTAGAACTTTTGGAGCGCGAACAAGTACTTGTACTAACACAATATAGCACACCGAAAACTTCGCTCAAGCTTGAAAAAAGCAACAATGAACGACATGATGCGTTGACCGATTATCTGTTGCGGAATGTGGGTGGCATTTCAGAAAGAATGCAATCTATACACTTATATTCAGTTGCCAAAAAATGTAATTTGCCCTTGCAGCAGTGTATTGAGTTGTTAAGAACCATGGAGAAAAATGGGACGGTAGAAGTTGAGCAACTACATGTAGACAACGCCATTCAGTTTCTTGTCCCCCGAGAAGATAGGCGAACTCTACTGCCAATCGTACAACAATTAGATCGATTTAAAAAAGAGAAAAAGAGAATGGCAAATTCGGTTTGGGAGTACTCTACTACAACAATATGCTACCGAAAAAAACTCTTACATTATTTTGGTGAAAAAGGAAAAAAAACGTGTAAATCATGCTCAAACTGTATGGAAAATAACACTACAATTTCAGACGTAATTGTCGCGTTAAAAGAAATATTTTCGTGCAGAGAAGCTGTATCTTTGGAGCAACTTGTTATGAAATCGAAATATGGCAGAGAGGATATTATTGAAGCACTTAATGCCATGGCAAATGAAGAACTAATCGAACAAGAAAAAACAAATCACTACAGATTAAAATGAGCCAGTCACTAAGTGTAATTTTTATGGGAACTCCTGATTTTGCAGTAGCTGGGTTACGTGGGATTATAGAAAGTCACCACAATGTTGTAGCGGTGGTTACAACTCCTGATCGTCCTGCTGGGCGTGGTAAAAAATTACGCTTTTCGGCTGTCAAAGAAGAAGCTTTAGCGCAAGGTATTCCTTTACTCCAACCCGAAAAATTAAATGATAAAAAAACTACTGAACAGCTAAAAGCATTCGAAGCTGATGTGTTTGTTGTGGTAGCGTTTAGAATGTTGCCAAAAGTCGTTTGGAAGCTTCCACAACTTGGAACTTTTAATCTCCACGCATCGTTGTTGCCACACTATCGAGGTGCTGCTCCTATTCATTGGGCCATCATAAATGGTGAAAAAGAATCTGGGTTGACTACTTTTTTGATTGATGAAAAAATTGATACGGGTGCTGTTTTGTTACAAGAAAGTATGTCCATACGTCGGGAAGAAACCATGGGAGAGTTGAGTCAGCGCATGCAAGAAAAGTCGGGACAAATGATTGTAAATACGTTGGATGTTTTGGCGTCGGGTAATGCAGAGGCTATACCGCAACCCAAGGTTAAAAATTTTATCCCTGCACCAAAACTAACGCGAGAAAACACACGAGTAGATTGGAGTAAAAACGGACAAGAAATTGTGAATCATATTCATGGGTTAAACCCATTCCCTACAGCATGGAGCATGTTGGAATTGCCTGACGAAAAGCTTTACATCAAGTTAAAAAAGGCGCATTTCATTTCTGGCAGACCTATTCAAACGCCAGGCGTCATCACTATTGAAGGTCAGCAACTCAGCGTTGCTGTAAACGACGGGTATGTGTATATAGACGAACTCCAATTACCGAACAAAAAAAGTATGGACACGACCGCTTTACTAAACGGATTTAGCTTTCCAAAAAAATGTAGATTTGTGTGATGACAGGGAAACTCTTGGTGGCGCATCCTTCCATACTTGGTGACCAATCTTTTGGGCGAAGTGTTGTGGTGATTGCTGAACATAACGAAGAAGGCTCTTTGGGCTTTGTTGTCAATCAGCATACACACTATAACTTAAGTGATTTACTTCCTGAACTGGGCATTGATGCCCCTGTTTTTCAAGGGGGGCCTGTTGATGAAGACAGATTGTTTTACATCCATACTAAAGAAGATATTAAAGATGCGAAGCCACTTGGAAATGGACTTTTTTGGGGTGGTGATTTGGAGGATATTAAGTTAGCCTTGCTTTCAAACAAACTACCTTTACATAAAATTAAATTCTTATTAGGCTACGCTGGCTGGGATAAGGGTCAATTTACAGAAGAAGTCGAAACTAACGCTTGGATTTTAATCAAAAACAACTACACTATTTTTGAAAATGAAGAAGAACTTTGGGGAACTATTCTTCGGGATTTGGGGGGAGAACTTGCGCTGTACGCTTATGCGCCTAATTACCCTGGCTTGAACTAACGGACTCGTTTAATGCGCGCAGCAATTGCAGGGCGATTGTGTTTTGATACGCAGTCCTTCGGTAAGAAGAAACGGGTTGAATACCAGAGATCGAATTGGTCATAAAAACCTCTTGAACTTGTTGTATATCAAAAGGGGAAATTTTTTCTTCCAGACAGGTGATTCCATGTTTTTTTGCTAGTCGTATTAACTGTTTACGCATAATTCCATCCAAGCAACCAGCAGATAGGGGCGGTGTACGTAATACCCCAGCGTCAACAACAAAAAGATTTCCGTTTAGAAATTCCACAACTTCCTTGTCGTCATTGACTAAAATACCGTTGTCGAAACCTTGCTCTTGCATAAAAATACTGCCAATAACATTGAGCGCTTTGTTATTCGATTTTAGATTTGATAACATACTTTTCTGCACGTAATAGTCTTTAAATAATTCAACAGTATAGGTTTCTTTTGAGTTGTATTTTTCGCTGTTGAGGGGTTTGGCTTCAATCACATAACTTACATCACGAGAGGCAGGTAAATACACCCCGCCATCATTTCTAAAAACTGAAAGTCGTATGCGCCACGAAGGAGAAGAAGTGCTTTGCGCCTCTACAACACGCTGGCATTCTTGTTCTAAAAATTCAGGTGTAAATGCCATGGGGATATTCATACGAAATACACGCATGGCGGCCATTAGTCTAAAATAATGGTCTTCCCAAAAGTGTAGTTGATTTTGGCTGTAACGAAGGGTTTCAAAAACAGCATCTCCATACAAAAATCCACGGTTTTGAACTGAAAGAAGTGGTGAAGTCACAGCTTGTAGCTCGCCATTTAGGTTTATCATATGCTTATGTCGAGCCCAAAACTTGTTTTAAATCTCCTATTTGACTTTCCCAAAGCATTTTGGTTTCTTCCACTTCGTCCTCCTCGGCAAAGTCAATTACTACAATGGATACGTCTTTGGTAATTTCGTCAACAACAATTTGCATTTCAAAATAGCAATCGTCTTGGTCATCATCACCATTCAGCCAGCGAAAACGCACAAATTCATTAGGTTTTTTTCGAAGCAATAACGCTTCTTCTTCGGAATCGTCCCAGATGAAGGAATATTTTTCGGTTCGGGCATTAACGTTATCGGCAAACCATTCTGAAAGCCCAGATGGGGTATGCATGTACTGATACAATAACTGCGGAGAAGCTTGAATGACAAATTCAAGCTCAAATTTTATTTTTGACATAAATATTAAAAAGTCGAATATATAGATTAAAACCGACCTTTGAAAGAAAAGCAAAAAAAACAGCGATAAAAAGGGAAAACAAATTGTTATATTTGCGCGACTTTGGCGAGGTAGCTCAGCCGGTTAGAGCGTCGGATTCATAACCCGGAGGTCGGGAGTTCAAGTCTCCCTCTCGCTACAACAACCCTTCTTCACATAATTTAATTGTGGATGGAGGGTTTTTTTATGTAAAAAGGATAACTACAGTCCGTAGTTGAAATGAAAACTTTTTTCGCCCTTCCCTTCTTAAAAACCCCAAATTTATGCTAAAAAACATCTAAAATAACGTATCTTGTAGTCGAAACTAAGTGCTATTTTTTGGATATTTTGATGCTATCGTTTGTTAGTAGCATGTAAGAATCTTTGCGCTTGTTTTAAAATACTGTCTAGTTATGAAAGCGCGTATTACGTATGTTTTGGCTCCAAAATCCGACACCCAAGGCGAGGTGTGGGTAAACCTAGTATTAGAGAATAACAATATGCAAAAAGTACCTTTAGGTATCTGCTCACCCTTTAGCCAATGGGATCCCATGCATGAATATATTGTTGGAGCTGACGAGAGAACAAAAGAACAAAATATACGGCTTGATTTATTAAAAGGATACTTAGAAGCG
>ERZ802827.1-NODE-1-length-181101-cov-45.4353_pt1 | contig 181101 bp, 209 predicted proteins | sample MGYA00345652_ERZ802827 | MGnify/ENA primary metagenome ERZ802827 (study PRJEB30503, sample SAMEA104212372) | marine metagenome | biome: Westerlies Biome; feature: [SRF] surface water layer (ENVO:00010504) within the epipelagic zone...; material: water... | reverse complement strand
CGACTGGACTGGGCTCCACGTCCGCCCTGATTGAAGAACCAGTCTTCCAGTAGGGCGATATCGCTGTGGTCAAGGCTGCGGCGCAGCTTCCAAGGATCGGCATAAAAGTCTGGCTGCTCGGCGAAACGCTCGAGGCTGGAGCGAATCAGCGCCTCATCGAGCCGGAAGGTGTCGGCAACCGCTGGTGTTGGATCTGCAGTGCTGGCCTCTCCCTGGGTGCTAGCTGCCTGTTGATCAAGAGGTGAAGGCTGCACCACCACCGGCTGGGACACCAGCTCCAGCTGCTCGACTGACTGAGCCATGCCTTGAAGCGCACCGCTCAGATACTCCTGGAAGCCCTTCACTCGCCGAGCAATGGCATCGGATTGGCCGACGAAGCTTCCTGCAATCTCCTGTTCAAGCTGCAGTTTGCGTTGGTTGAGGCTGTCGATGTCTTGCTGCAAGGCATCACGGCGTTGCTGCAGCTCGGTCAGGGCGAGGCTGATCAAGGCATCTTTACTTGGGTCTGCAGGTGTTTCCGCTGCGGAATCGTCGCGCTGTGGTGCTTCGGGTTCCGGTGGCGACGATTCGGCTGTCTCGCCGGAATGTTCCTGGGGCGTCAGATCGGTGTCGTCAGGCATGGTCCGCTCGTCCTTGGGGTATTTCAGCTGATTGCGCGACGCAAGTCGAATCTTCTGTCCAAACGTGTGAAAAGCATTTCGTTTTCGTTACGCCAGATCGCAAAAAGAGAGGTCATCCAATCTTGCTCAGGGCTTGGCTTGTTGTAGGTGCCCCACGCGCTGTTCCAGTTGCTCTTGAAGTTCCTTTCGATTGAACAGGATGGGAAGGAAGTGAATGCTTTTGGTTTCACGGAAGTAAAACAGTCCGGGTAGCCAAGGAGCGAAGAGGCGCCAAGACATCCACTCACTAAATGGGAAGCGGCGTAACTCCTCCTGCCCGCGCCACACCACCAAATCGTCTTCGCTGAATTCAAGCTTCAGGATGTAGGTCTGCACCAGAAGAAAAACACTGAACAGCCCCACCACCAGGGTGGGCCAGGGGCTGAGGGGTAAGGGCCAAAGGCTTGCGCTCAGTAAAAGAATCACGAACGGCAGCCTCGGGCTTGGGCGAATGATCACGTTGTTGGTTTGTGGGGAGGATGTCATGGGATTGCGCAATCAGCCGAATAAAACCTGGGTGAGCAGTACATCCATCAGCGCCACGGTGACAAGGATCATGACTACAGCTCCGGTGGTACTGGTGCCAACCTCTTTGGCACCGCCTTTGGTGGTCATGCCCCATCCACAGGCAATGACGCCAATCTGAAGACCAAAGACCAGAGCTTTGATCAGCATGAAGGGCAGGTCATCAGGCTGTAGCCATGTCCTGACGGCTGTCCAAAACACGGCTGGAGGAATGCTGTAGATGTTGGTGCTGCTGATTTGAGCACTCCAGATCGCAACCCCAAAAAACAACAGGCATTGCACCGGCGCCATCACCACCATGGCGATAAGGCGTGGCACTACCAAATACTCCACAGGATCAGTGCGCAGCATCGTGATTGCATCGATCTGCTCGGTGACCTTCATCGTTCCCAATTGGGCGGCATAGGCAGTAGCAACCTTTCCAGTCAGCAGCGTGGCGGTGAGTAGGGGAGCAATCTCCCTGGCTAGGCCAATGGCGAGAACACCCCCCACGGTGGATCCGGCGCCCATGCTGTTGAGCTCCGCTGTGATTTGAATGTTGAACACGGTGCCTGCTGCCAAGGCCGTGATGATCACGATCAAAAAGCTTCCAGGCCCTGCTTCCTGGAGCTGATCAAACAAATCAATGGTGTTGATGCGGCCTTTGGTTGTGGCTGTGACAGCTTGTCCGCCGATCAGCAGGCTGCTGCCAAGTCGGTTCAGCCAGCGAGGGGACTTCATTAAGAGGAGATTCAGAGAAAAGACTTAAGCGCTGTGCAGATGAGCGCCGCGATCAGGCCAGCGTCGCATCAACAGAAGCCCGAGCACCACCAACACAGCTGGAATTAAACCCATGCAGAGACGAATGGCAATCAGTGCTGTTTCAGGCTGTTGGACAGAACTCAAGGCGCCATCGGATGTCTTCGTGGAGATGTATCCAGTGAGCGAGAGCAAGGTTCCAAACACGCTCATGCTGAGGCCAATGATTAATTTTTGCCCAAACACCATCCAAGCGGTGTAGAGGCCCGCTGGGCGGGTGGGATCCGCGTCGATGGCATCAGGGAGCAGCGACCAGGGGATGAGGTAAGCCGTTGAGGCTCCCAATCCCACCAGCATGATCAGGCCGATCACCGGGATCAGGGCAACCGCGTTGCTCTCCGTTATTGGTGCAAGGGTCATTGAGAGGAGGCAGGCGGCAATCCAAATGCTCGATCCCCAGCCAAGTGCCTTGATTCGACCGTGACGGTTGGACAACACGCTCCAAAGCTGGAGACCTACTAATGCAGCGACATTGAAAGCAAGCAGCAGCAATGTGGCAATTCCAGCTGGAACGTGGATGACTTGAACGAGCCAAATCAGGGCAACCACTTGCATCAGTTGTAGGCCAAACCACAACAGCAAATACAGCCCTAGCACCATCAGAAATCGTGAATTCGAGCGAATGCGCCGCAGTTGTTGCAGCAAGGGTTCTTTGTTGCCACTCGGGCGTTGAGCCTTTTTGGCATAAGGAGCAAGGCCCCAGCAGCAGAGCAGTGTTGCGACCGCTGCGATCGTCCCCGTGATTTGTCCCATCAACAAGTACCCACCACTGCCCTCTCGCAAGACGAAAACCGCGACGAGCAACCCGATGGTTCCCGCCAAAATCGATCCGGTAAATCGAGCTGCATTCAGCCGCGTGCGAATCGCCGTCTCCGGTGTGAGTTCTGTGGAGAGCGCTGCATAGGGCAGATTCACGCTTGTATAGGCCGTCATCAGCAGGATGGCCATCAGCACGTAATACGCCGTGCGCTGCAGGGTGCTCCCCTCTGGAACCCACCACATCGCTGCCAGGCTGATCCCTAACGGCAGTGCGGCTGCAAACATCCAGGGAAGTCTTGGACCCCATCGACTACTGGTGTGATCGCTCATCCAGCCGATCAAGGGATCGTTGATGGCATCCCAAAGCTTGATCACGGTGAGTAGGGAGCCGGCAATGAAAGCTGGCAACCCTGCTGCAGAGGTGAAAAACGGAAACAGGTAAAACCCCAGCGTTGTAGCAGCTAGACCCGTACCAGCATCCCCCAGCCCGTAAGCGAGCATGAGACGGCGACGGGAGCCCTCGGGGCGAGCTGTTGAAGAGGTCAATCCGGAACATGGGGGCACGCGGACCGTCATAATGATTGGGCACGCGACTCAATAACTATCAATTCGGGTAGGCAGTTCAGGCGTACTAGTGCGGGCGTAGTTTAGTGGTAAAACCTCAGCCTTCCAAGCTGATGATGCGGGTTCGATTCCCGCCGCCCGCTTGATTTAAAAACTCAGTCGGTCTGCGTACTCCTGAGCCACCATCACCACGAGGCTGCGCGCCTCTAATTGAACCCCGGATGAGGACCATTGAGCGATGCGTGTGGGGAGATCTTCTCCAGCAGGTAATGCTGTGTCAATCAAGCGACACCATGGCGAGGCCGCTTCCGGTAGGTCGAAGTGCATAGATTTGAAATAGGCGTTGAAGCCCATCCACAACACGGCACCTTGATTTCCTTGTTGCAGGCTCATCGCCAAGCAGTGGGACCAATTAGCCCAGTCAGGTTTATTCAGCTCTACGCCATGCCACTGCCGCCACAACTCGTCTGAGTCGCTTGATCGCAGCGGTTTCTTTTCGTTGTGAGGCCGGGTTGGGTTGAATAAAACCGCAAGTTGTTGGCGCACATCGAGCAGGCGCTGCACGAAGGTCTGTAACTCGTGATCGCAGTGATCATCTCCCCAGATCATCCAGCTGAGCGGGCTGTCCTGGCACCAGGTGTTGTTATTCCCTCCCTGACTCCGCCCCACTTCATCGCCCATCAGCAGCATCGGAACACCACGACTGAGCAGCAAGGTGCTGAGCAGATTGCGTTGTTGGCGGCGTCGCAGTGCATCGATGGCGCGATCGCTGCTAGGTCCTTCTACGCCGTGATTCCAGCTGTTGTTTTGGTTCTCACCATCTCTGTTGTTTTCACCATTGGCCAAGTTGTGTTTGTTGTTGAAGCTCACCAGGTCCAAGAGGCTGAAGCCGTCATGGGCCGTAATTAGGTTCACTGAGCTACCAAGGCTTGCCGCTTTCCCGTTGTACAAATCGGGGCTGCCACGGAAGCGTTGTCCGAGAGGCCAGGTGCTGCCCTCATCTCCTTTCCAGAAACTGCGCAATGCATCACGGAAGTGTCCGTTCCAGGTGCCAATCCGTTTGGCCGGAAAATCACTCAGCCGGTAGAGCCCACCACAATCCCAGGGCTCGCTAACCAGTTTGAGTTCACTCAGCTGCGGATCAGCTTCCATCGCCTCAAACAGGGGAGGGTGTTCCAGGGGTTTCAGCTTCTCCCCGCGGCTGAGAGCAATCCCTAAATCGAAACGGAACCCGTCGATGCCAAGTTCAGTGGCCCAGCAGCGGAGTGATTCAAGGATGAGTTGTCTGGAGAGTGGGTCGTTTGCAGCAATGCTGTTGCCACAACCGCTCACATCCATGTACTCGCCGGCATCGCTCTGGTGGTAGTAATTACGATCGGCAAACCCCCTCCAGCTCAAGGTGGGACCGTTGCTATTCCCTTCAGTGGTGTGGTTATAAACCACATCCAAAAGGACCTCAATGCCGGCGTCATGGCAGGCCGCCACGAGGTCACGGACCTGGTCTCGAGCTGAATGGGGATCCGAGCCCACTGCGTATTCGTGATGCGGTGCAAACCAACTGAGAGGGCTATAGCCCCAAACGTTGTCCCGACCAGCGGGGGCATCGTTGGGATCGAAGGCTTGGATCGGCAGTAGTTCGATCGTGGTGACCCCGAGCTCCTTCAGGTAGGGGATCTTTTCGATCACTCCTAAGTAAGTTCCGCGTCGATCTGGGCTCACACCGCTGTCGGGGCGTTTGGTGAACCCGCCGATGTGGAGTTCGTAGATCACGGTCTCTTGCCAGCTATGGCGAGGCCGCGGGTGGGCTTGGAAATCGAACGGATCTCGCTCGCAAACCACCGATTTCAAGCACCTATCGGAGTTGGGTGATGCACCGGTCGCCGCTGCGCGCTGATAAATGTCCCAGCCATCAATGGCGCGGGCGCAGGGGTCAACAAGCACTTTGGCGGGCTGAAAGCCATGGCCACCTGGCTCAATGGGGCCAAACACTCGATAGCAGTAGCAACATCCAGCACCAAGACCTTCGACCTCGACATGCCAATAATCTGCTGAGCGATGCTGCTCACACAGCTCAATCACCTGCTCGGGTGCTTTGGCCTCTGCATGAGAAAAGATCAGCAATTCGAGCCGATTGGCCGTTGGCGCCGCAACGGAAAAATTCACACCTCTGGATGTGATCGTGCTGCCTAGTGGCCAGGGACTGCCGCGATGGATCGTGCTCAAAGATCCGCCCGCAGATCGCAGGACGTACTTCCCTCAAAGTAGAGGGTGTGATGGAACTCCACCGAAATGACGATGACCTCGGCTTTGGAGTCAGGCCGCCCCCCTCTGCAAATCTTGGACAACCTTTGGTTGTTTCCACCCAATCGAGACTGTCGGGGTGGGTCGTCTTGGTGGCTCGATGTGGAGCCAGAACCCGTACTGATTGATTGCCCCCCGCTGACCGAGGCCACTCTTCAAGCCCTGCATGATCTGGCTTCTGATCGTCCAGCTCGGATTCTTCTGACGAGTCGAGAGGGGCATGGACGCCTTCGTCGTTTGCAAGAAAGATTGCGATGGCCTGTGTTGGTTCAGGAGCAAGAGGCCTACCTATTGCCTGGAGTTCAACCCCTTGAAACTTTTGTTGATTCCCACATCACAGCCTCCGGTTTGAAGCTGCTTTGGACGCCAGGACCCACACCTGGAAGCTGTGTTGTGCATGCTCCAGCCCCTTTAGATGTGCTGTTTTGCGGACGATTGTTAATTCCGGTTCAAGAAGGTCAGCTGGCTCCTCTTCGTCATCGACGCACGTTTCATTGGCCGAGGCAGCAGCTCAGTCTTCAGCGTCTTCGTGACTGGATTCCTCCAGAATCCAGTCCAGCACTGGCTTCTGGAGCAGGGCTTGGGGCGCTGCGAGGTGGGCGTCTGGCTCCTTTTGATAGCTGGAGTCCTGCGCAATCAGACCTGCTTCCTCAAGACTGATTCGGTGAATGCATTGCAGCACAGCGTTTTTCGGTTGCCTCTAGGCGCTGACCTCCATACGATTGGCACGCTCAAGGAAGCCGTGCGGATGTTGACCTCCGCAACGTCAACCAGCGCGCTCTCGCTCCACACCACTTCTTCCATGAACAAAGCTGACCTCGTCAACCTCGTTGCTGCTCGCACCGAACTCACCAAAACGGACGTCTCGCTCGTCGTTGACGCCGCTATCGACACCATCATTGATTCCGTTGTCGAAGGAAAAAAAGTTTCAATCCTTGGTTTCGGTTCCTTTGAACCACGCGAGCGTTCTGCTCGTCAGGGCTTGAACCCTAAAACCGGTGAAAAGATCAAAATCCCTGCAAAGCGTGTTCCCGCGTTTACCGCTGGCAAAATGTTTAAGGACCGTGTCCAGGGCTAGATCACAAAGCCTTCGATGATGATGGGGTGGTCTTCGGACCACCTTTTTTTGTTGATCTGAACGATTAGCACTGTCGATGGCTATCGAGCTTCCCGATCACCTGAGTCAAGTCCTGCAGAACGGCCAGCGACTAAGCCAACAGGGCTATAGGGGCCGCTTTGCGCCGACTCCATCTGGTCCGCTTCATCTCGGCAATGTGAGGACGGCCCTTCTGTCTTGGCTACGGGCCCGACTCAACAACGGCCAATGGCTGTTGCGGGTTGATGACCTCGATACCCCAAGGATTCGTTCTGGCGCCATTGAGTCGGTGCGACAAGACCTTCGCTGGCTAGGCCTTAATTGGGATGGACCTCTCCTGCTGCAGAGCAGACGACGCGGACTGTACGGCTCATTCCTTTCAACCTTGAGGAAGCAGGGTTATCTCTATCCCTGCCGCTGCAGTCGCCGTCAGCTTGACGGTGAAACGATTTATCCGGGGACGTGCAGGCGGCTTGATCAAGACTGGGGCTTGAGGGATGCGCGATTACCGGCCTGGAGACTGCGCGTTGCTGAGCCTTTTGCCAAAAAAGTAGGAGATGTCATTCTCCGTCGCACTGATGGAGTCATTGCGTATCACTTGGCGACGTCTATAGACGAGTTGGCTTTGGGCATCAACGAGGTCGTGCGAGGGCAAGATCTGGTGTCGGTCTGCGCTGCCCAGAGCGCTGTCATCACGTCCTTGGGGATGGCCTCACCGCGCTACGGGCATGTGCCGTTGCTCTGTGACTCATCCGGTCAAAAACTGTCAAAACGCGATCATGCGGCAGGCTTGAGCTCGCTGCGTGATCGTGGAGAAGCGGCTGCACAAGTGATTGGCCAATTGGCAGCATCTCTTGGTCTGGTGTCTCCCACGAATGCGATTTCGGCTGAAGAATTACTGGAGGAGCTGAGAAATCGTCAGGACAAGCTCACCTCATTGATTGTTGGGGCTGATTCTTCAGGAAAAGTTCGGGATCAAAGCAGGGAAAAGGCCTCAAACTGAAAGTCTTGAAATGGCAACAAGAACGATGACCTGCAGCAGCTGCGGTGGTAGTGGAATTCAGAGGATCAATGACAAGCGCTTTCGCACCTGTCTTGACTGTTTGGGTCAAGGCGAGCTCATCAACAGCCAAAATCAAGAGCTAGGCATGCCACTGCCAGCACTTGGACTTCAACTTCAGCACTGCACGGCCCGTTCTGAGCCCGTTAACGCAGTTGTTTCTTCCTCTGTTGCCAAATAAAGAAGGCGGCGGTCACCACGACAGCCAGCAAGGGCACAGTGGTGAACAGCAGAAGGGCGACAGCAGTCCAGTCGGTGTACATCCGATCCGAGAAATAGCTGCCGCATCCTCTCAGGAGATTGCGATTTCTGGGGCAATTCTGTTGGTCGTTGGTGGTGCCTTCATGGGTTCCGCCTCCGCTGCCTCGCTGACGAGCGTGAATCCTGTGGCGTTGGACTGTTTCCGACTCGAGCGAATCGCCAGCTGTCAGCAGGCCCTGCTTCGAGCTGAACAGTTGCAGCGCAGTGCATCAGCACGCGATCTGTATCCGTGTCAAACCATGCTTTTGGGCCTTCAATCCGATCTCCTCATGGTGCAGCTCCGTGCTGGACGTGGGAAAGACGCTGTCAATTTTTTGACGGCTGTCAATGTTCAGTGTCAGGGCTTTTGATGGTGGAGGCTGTCAAACTGGATTGAGTTGTCCATCAGCTCATGCCGATCTATCGACATTTTGATGCGCGTTTCAAGGCAGTGATTCCTCTTGTTATCGGCTTCGTTTCACTTGTCGGAGTTTCAGTGAAGGGCCAGGTTCGTTTCAATAACTGCCAGCCTGTTGCTGGGGGAGGAGTGACCTGCAACACGGTTCCTTACGGGAACACAAGAACGCAGATGATTGACGGCCAATACGGACTTATGAATCAAGCCAGTCCTGGATGGGCTGAATACGACCCCTATGAAGGGTATGAAGACATGTTTGGTGGCAACCAGACCTGACTCGATCGATCGACGAGAAGATGTGGCCTGATAAGTGAAAATTCCTAGTTCTTTGTTGCTAACTGATAGGCAGTCTGTAGAAGGTCTAGAACGGCATGCTGGGCAAGGATCACCCTTGAAAAAGAGGTGGAAAGTCGGCGATCTCAACATTTTTCGTGATTTTCCACAACTTTTCCACAGACGCTGATGGCGGCTGGCCTGGAGTAAGAGTTCAGCTTTCAGGCCTTGTATCAAGAGGCCTTCTCATCTGTTCAACGTGAGTTATTTCGTTGTCCCTTTTGATTTAATCAAGCTTATTTGGTTTGCAATCCTGTCATAGAAAGGGTTTATTGCGACTATGAAGACGTCTCATGGTTGCAACGCCGAAGTTGCGACATTTCATGACTGATCTTGCTTCAATTGCCTGATGAGGTTTGGGAGGAGCAATCTCTCGAGAAAAGCTCTGTCTCCATTGAAAATCGTGTGGAAAAACAAATGTGAAGAGAGGTGCGTGGCGAATCAGGAAGCATCAACACGCAAATTGTTTTGTTTTGGCCAAGGCGGAAGGTTTGGATGATCTCGCCATTGCTTGGGGCGATTTTCAACGCCTGGGGTGAGGTCAACGACGATATTGGCTTGCCTGAGTGGCTTGATCCTCTCTTTTGCGGTTCGCGGGATGGGTATGACTCAGCTCAATGTTTTTTCCATCTTGAAGCGCACGAAAGGCACACCGGCGATCGTGAATGGCTCAGGAGCGATCACTTTCCAGCCCCTTTGTTCAAGCATGGGCCGACTGAGGAGGCTGGCCTCTGTGTGCAACCGTTGGATTCCCATTTGTTGGGCATCGCATTCAATGGCTTTAAGAAGGGCTGATCCATGCCCCTGCCTGGAAGATCGACCTCGGCAATACAGCATTGATAGTCGGTTGGCGGGATGGCGAATCGCGAACCCTTCGTCGACTCCACTGACCCAGCCTTGGCCTTCTTCAAAGGTGCGATCCAAAAGTCCTGGTAGCCAAGCGAGGTTTGTCCAAGCCCTTATTTGTTCAGGGCTGTAAGTCTGAGTGGCCTGCGTTTGAATGGCATCCACGTAAATTTCGCGCAGTAACGGGGAGTCAGCGGGTTGGATGGGCCGCATGGCATCGCTTCGCAAAACGTTGCAAAGCAGGTAAGGTACTTGAACTTATCTGAAGCTGATGAATTCCTCCGCTCAGTCCCAGGGTGATTGGTTCAAGGATGATGCTTCGGCGCAAAGCAAGTCTGAGCGTCTTGTTGCTGCTGAGCTTCTCAACGGCCGCTTAGCCATGCTCGGCTTTGTGATTGGTTTGTTCACGGAAGCCTTGACAGGTCATGGCATTCTGAGTCAATTCACTTTTGGCGTTTTAGGAATTAATTGATGACTGATTATTCCGTTTGGATTTACGCAATGCTGGCTGTGGGTGCATTAATTACAGCAGCAGTTGTTTACACCCTCTCACAACCAAGTGACTTGCCCTATTTGAAGAAAAAATAGTTTTCTCTATAGATATTTGTATAACCCTGGAGCTCAGCTTCGGCCTTTTGTTTGGATCGTTCGAGGATGTCCCCTTTGCTTATGGTTTATGAGTCTGATTGTTTTTGGGATAGGACAGGCGTCATGCAATCTGTCATTGAAATAAGCCAAAACACAGTATCCAACTGATTTCAAAGGATTTTAGTTTGAATTTTGCTATTGCAATGAACCATTGATAGACAGTCTATAAATAATGAGGCGGTATGTCTTTAATGGAATATGTATCCGGCAAAAAATTTCTGATGCTGCACCATAGGAGCTCTTGCTTGGCTGAAAATAAAAAGGCAGTATTTAATCAAAATTTCTTCGTCCGTTCAATATAGTTTGATCAAAATTTGGGCTTGATCAGCTTCTAATCAAAGTATTGATCGAAGCTTTTCTGAGTAACTTTTGAGAGGCAAAGCTGAGAAAGAACCTCTTTTACGTTTGTTTTAAGCGTTCTCGACCGCTCCGAGATGGATGCTGCTCATGGTGTCAGTGAGCTCACCAATATCAAGGAGCCCTTCGGCACTAAACCAAGGAGCGTTGGCCCAGCTGAATCCTTCCCCGAAGGTGTTGTCAGGTGCAACGACATACCAATGACAAGCCGTATCGGGGACGTCTACGGAACATTTCGACCAATCGTTTGACCATTGTGGGACCTGAACCCACATCACTGCAGCGAACAACAGTGAAAAAATCGATCTGAACATCTCGTTCCTGCCTGGACTCATATCTTAATATAGTTTTGTGAATTCTGAACGTTTGGATGGTGCCCGCCGGAATCCAACTGCATTCAAAACCAGTCGCCGCAGTCGTTTTGGCCTGCAGATCTTCTATTGGAAAAGCCGATGGCCTAGGGAGTCCGCTCAGAGGGGTTGAGCTAAACCTGTGATCGGGGTGTGATCGATGAGGAAACTGGGTTGTGGTTTCGGGCGATCTTCAATTGATGGATCAGTAGCTTCAATCGGGCAATTGATCCGACAATTAAAAATCTTAAATCAAGTTTGCTGAGCTAATGATGATTTTTTGAAATTATTAACTCCTTTTGCTGTCTGGAGGATCTATTTTTGAAGAGTTGACTTAATGCTAATTGCTTCTAATTCACGGGAATAATCCTTGACGGATATCTCCTGCGTTAAGAAGGCTTTTCTCTTAGAAACACGGAGCTGTTGGGAGGCGTTTCAGCTTCCTTTCCGGGCATGCTTTTCGCGGGCCTGACGTCGCTTCATGGCGTGCAAAAACCCCTTTTCAAGGGAGGTGAGTTTTGGATTGGATTCACCAATTGCATCATGGGCGCGTTGCTTCGCGTCGTCGATGAATTTATCTCCTTTGTCGAAGCCCATCTAAATCTCGCTTTTCATGCAATTTAGACACACTGTTTCAGCTTGACATCATTGTCAGCTAATCCTGTGAATTGCTTGCCACCAGTGACGGGCGTTGTCAGTAAAGGGGTTGAGGGTCTTATTGAATGAATCGCCAGCTTCTACTTCCAAAGAATGAAAACAGATTTCGTTTGCTTGGAACCTCCCTTTTTGTTTGGGGCAGTATCGCTGCTCTGATTGGCTGGGGCGTCATGAGTGCATACCCAGCACTTTGAGATCGCTCTCGGGCACTGATTCTCACGATGACGTGCCTTAGCCCGCACTGGGTTCCCCTGAGTGGGGTTTCTTTCAGGTAGGGAGGCGTGGCGGTTGAGTGCTTTGCCGTGTTGATCTCAATGCGCTTGAGTGATTTCAGGAATGTCTGATCGTTCGTGCGTCGTCGCTTTTAGATCCAATTTTTATGGCAGAAGACATTCAGCAAACCCATCCTCTCTATGCGTCGGATCGGGATATTTTGGATTCCTTGCTTGGTTTTGAGGGTGCTCCGGGGCCCGACCAGCTCACCTCCGCAGCCAGACTTGTGACGCGTTATGGAGAGTTTCCTGGGGCTGATGACATCAAGACAGACTTAGAGAAAGTTGTTGCTGGCTGGGGCTTAACTCGGGACACTCTCAATACTCAATGCAGGGAGATCTGGGAAAGCGGTTGGCGTCCAGGTCAAAGTCTCAGTGATGAGGTTGGCTCTGGATCCGATGTTAGTGATTCGGAAGCTCCCTGATGATTGCAAGCATAACTTGATGACATTCTTTATTTGTTCTTGTTGAAAAGTAAATAATGATTTGCAAAAGTGCTGCTGCTGATTGATGCGTATTCCTGATAATTATTGAATAGACTAGTATTGATTGCCACTATTTTAGTTGGTTCGTTGATGTTTTGAAATTTGATAATTGATGGGCCTCGATGATTGATTTGGCTTGGCATCTTGTGTTGTAAGTTTCTCGAAACCTCACCTCCTGACGCATCTCGCGTGCAGATCTGTCTCGTTTTCGTGGTCTGGCCCGTGGCTCGAGCTGAGGCGTTGCGTCGAACCGTTGATGGCTGGCCAGTCTTTTAAGCCTCTCAATGAAAGGGATGAGAAGACTTGGGTGGTGGATCGACATCACAATCAAGAAGATTGGTGTTTAGAAAGGATTTGCTTTTGGCATTCCCATGGATTTAATCGCGTTGTTCACAGCTGCTCCAGCGGCCCCCTATGCCTGGTCGCTTGTGCTGGCTGGCGCGGTTGTGATTGTCAGCATTGTTCCTCTAGGTGCGGCGCGCTCCCAGGCTGATTTCACCATGGCTGACATGGATGCGCCAAGGGCGATGTTTGATCGTCTACCCGCCTGGGGCAAGCGGGCTAGCTGGGCCCATCAGAACAGTTTTGAATCGTTTGGCCTGCATGCTCCCGCAGCATTACTGGCTTTAATCGCTGCTCTTCAAACTGGTCCTTTGCCAGCCATCGCAGCGGCTGTTGCGCTCATTCAACCGGTCCTGCGTCTGATTTATATCGGTGCTTACGTGAGCAACATTGCACCCTTAAGGGGTTTGTGCTGGGCTTCGGCGCTTTTCTGTACGGGCATTTTGTATTTGGAAGGCCTGAAGGTTCTTCTTCAATCGGCTTAACCGGCCAAGTGATCAATCCTCGTTGGCACGGTGGGCAGTGTGAAGGTGATGCTGGGAGGTACCCCTCCACTCAAAGTGCCGTTTTTGTTTGAACATTGCCTGCTTCAAACTCAGCCTTGATCTTGAACAACGGCATCTGAATGATGAGACTGGAAGACACTCAGCTGGACGTGCTCCACTGAATGGATCACAATCATTAGTCGAAAAACAGAAGACTGACTACTTTCCCCATGTCTTCTGCGTTTCTACAACTGGCCAACAGCGTTTCGCTGTCATGAAACGCCAAACAGATCAATTGATCACAACGGTTAATGATTTCTTGGTTGCAAAGACTGCTGGCAATGGGCAATGGCAGATCATCATGCTCAGGCTTTTCGATTAGATGGAGAACCTGATCCAGCTGGTCACGAATTTCAGGGACTTGTCGATCGAGACTCTGTGGGAGCAGCACGGTGAGTCGCTCTCGATCAACGGCTAAGACACCCCGAATCACGGCTGCATTCACACCCTGAGAGCCAGAGGTCAGCAACGTATGTCCCTCTTGTGCCAAGGACCGAGCGATCAGTTCTACTAAGTGAATCGCGACGACCGGCACGTGGCGGCTGCCAAGAATGGCAATTCTCCGCTTCCCCTTGTCCTGAAGAAGGGCAAGTTCTTGGGCAAGCGTGTCGACCCTGTCGAGTGCAGGAAGATCAAGAGAGCGGCTCAATGACATCCCACTGGCGATTGCAAACGCTAGCAGCGCCCCTCGAGAGAAGCGTGCTCCGTGGAACGTCGCGGAAACGCTCAGCTAATGGCACGAAATAATTCACTTAGGTTGCAATGCTCTTCGACGAGTCGGAAGGCGTAGGTGGCCTTCACTGTTTCGTGGAGACGTACGTGTCCAAAGGCCTGTTCAATCACTTCAACGGTGGCCAGGGTGTCCTGCTCAACCTTCAGCAGTGGGACCTCTAATTCATCGGCACGATTGACCAGTTGGGGGAGAGGCTCTCCAGCGCCAGTGAGGATCAGGCACTGCGTTGAGGCCTCAAGTGCCGCGAGCTGAATATCGGTGCGATCGGCTCCTGTGACCACCGCCATGTTGCGCCGCCGCCTGAAGAATTCCATCGCTGAATTCACATTCATGGCTCCGATACTGAGGGTCTCAACCAGGAGTTCGAGGCGTTCTTTGCAACAAATCACTCGGGCATCAAGACGTCTCACCAGCTCTCCAACAGTGACGCTGCGCAGAAGTGGAGATCGGGGCATTACTCCGAAAACCTTCAATCCCAGTGCCTGTAGCGCCGGAACAACGTGTTGGTTCAACTCCTCGACTTCATCGGGTGTCACAGCATTCAAAACAACACCGGCTAGTCGCTCGCCGAGCTGATGCTGCGCTGCGAGTAGGGCATCAACACTGCGGCTGTCTTGCCAAAGATGCACAAGGATCACAGGAGCATCGAGTCCCTCAGCGAGTTGGACGAGGCTGAGGCCATAAATCAGACCTTCGTGCAGGCTGCCCGCCGCTTCGAGCATGGTGAAGCTGTCTTGATCGTTTTGAAGATCCTTCAGCAACATCTCGAGCCCCGTTCCCGCATCCAAATTCCCCTGCCGCAAGCGGGTATCGGCTGTCTCTGGAGAGAGCAGATGAAGAGAAGGAATTAAGCGGGTCTCGTCGAGCCCAAGGGTTGAGCCAACGAAACGCACGTCGTCATCAATCAGCGGGTCCGGCAGAGGAGAACCTTTGGCGGTCCACTCAAGACTCGTGGCCAGTGGTTTGCCAAAGCGAACAGTCCGGCCTTCAGACAAGAGATGGCGAGCTAATCCGAGTACGAGAGCGGATTTGCCGCTGAACGGCTCACAGGATCCGATCAGCAGTGTGTTGCCCATGCAGGAGGTCCCGGCGTGTTCAGCAATTTAGAGGCCAAGCCCCGTTGTGCTGTCATCGTTGAGGCGGTGAAGTGCTGAATGGTTGCGGCCAGGTTGCTTCCCCCGATCCAAAATCCCTTTCATGGCCAATCAGGCATCTCCCTCTTCCGCTCTACCCCTGTCAGGACGTTGGGCCGGCCGAACGGTGGGAATCACTGGAGCGAGCGGGGCGCTGGGACGGGCTTTGACTAAGGCTCTGATCGCAGAGGGTGCCTGGGTGATTGCTCTGAGCCACAGTCCTCCTCCAAAAGCCCAAGCGTCGATTGATGAGGCGCAAGAGTGGGTTCGTTGGTCTTGCGGAGACGAGCGTCAGCTGGAGCCCGTTCTTAAAAGCGTTGATGTGCTGGTTTTGAACCACGGCATCAACCCCGGTGGTGATCAGTGTCCTGAGACTCTCTCCAAAACCCTTGAGGTGAACGCATTCAGCCATTGGCGTTTGATGCAGCAATTCGAGACCATTGCTGATCAAGACCAAAACCGCGATCAGCCACGAGAGCTCTGGGTCAACACGTCAGAGGCTGAGATCCAACCGGCCTTGAGCCCTGGCTATGAGTTGAGCAAGCGATTGATCGGTGAGTTGGTCAGCTTGCGTTGGAACAATCGCAGCGCCAGGCAGCGTCAGGCATTGAGGTTACGCAAACTCATCCTTGGACCATTTCGCTCCAACCTCAACCCGATTGGATTGTTGACGTCTGGATTTGTCGCCAGACAGGTGATTCGGCAAGCAAACCTTGGGCTGAACTTGATCATCGTCACCCCCAATCCACTCACCTACCTTCTAATGCCCTTCGTCGAACTGGTTCGAAGGGTTTATTGCCGCGCCTTGAGGATCAATCCCCCCGATCGGTGAGGATTTCGCAACCATCTGACGTCACGACGATGGTGTGTTCCCACTGAGCGGAAAGACTGCCGTCCTTGGTGACGACGGTCCATCGGTCTTTAAGGGTGCGACAAGCATTGCTTCCTGCGTTGAGGATGGGCTCAACGGCAAGCGTCATGCCTGGACGCAATTTGACGTTAGGAAGATCGTTCGTGCGGAAATTAAACACCGATGGCTCTTCGTGGAGATTCCGTCCAACTCCATGGCCGGTGTAATCCTCCACCACACTGAATTGGTTGGCTTTGACGTGATCTTCGACTGCTCCAGCGATGTCGAGAAGCGTGTTCCCGGCACGGATCTGGGAGAGTCCAGCCATGAGTGACTCCTGGGCGACCCGACTGAGCTTGCGTGCTTCTTCAGAGACGTCACCGACGCAGACGGTGATGCAGCTGTCTCCGTGATAACCGTCGAAATAGGCCCCTGTATCCACTTTGAGTAGATCGCCAGCGTGGATAACCCGTTTGTTGCTGGGGATGCCGTGCACCACCTCGTTGTTGATGCTGGCGCAGATGCTCGCTGGGAAGCCGTGGTAACCCATGAAACTTGGGGTTGCGCCCATCTCTCGGATGCGTCGCTCAGCATGGGCATCAAGGTCACCTGTGGTTTGGCCAGGCTCCACCAGCTCCATGATTTCGCGCAGAACGGTGGCGACGATGGAACTGGCTTTCGCCATGATTTTCAGCTCGCGAGCTGATTTGATTTCTACGCCACGTCGCTGCTGGATGCGTGGGCCGGTGGCGGTGACAGTGGAGCCCTTTGTGGAGGCCAGGAGGTCAGCGAACAAATTCATCGTGTTTCGGCGATTCTTGTTTCAGGCCGTTAAAGCAGACCGCATCAGCGGAAGCTCTACAGACAGTCTTCCTGTCACGCTATCAATTGCAATGGAGGGATCGACGGTGGCCCGCTTATTGGTTCGCGTTCGCCAATGGCATCGCTGGATGGCGCCTCTTGTTGTGCTCCCTTTGCTGGTCACGGTTAGTACCGGCGTGACCTATCGGTTGGCTAAGGACTGGGGGGGATTAAGTCGTGAGCAGGTTCATTGGTTGATGACCATCCACGAGGGTGAGTGGCTTGGGCCTGCCCTCGAGCCCGTCGTGGTCCTTCTCAACGCGGTAGGCCTGTTGTGGATGCTTGCGACTGGTGCCTGGCTCCTCTTGCAAAGCTTTCGAAGGCAGTGGATTGCGTCTCGGAAGGAGGCTGGGGGTTAAGCTAGTTGTTTGGCGTGTTACCAGGAGCTGGGATGGCGGTGGACCCGATAGAGACGTCTGTGGACGAAGCCACTGAGGAGACCAGCGGTGCAACTGCTGTTGCTGAAAAATCAATCTCCAAAGATTCGAAGAAGATGAGTGCTTATGCACTGATTCGAGAATTCGAAGACGCTCAATTGAAGAGTGATCTTCCTGAGATTTACGTTGGCGACACCGTGCGTGTTGGTGTTCGCATCAGCGAGGGCAATAAAGAGCGTATCCAGCCCTACGAGGGCGTCGTAATCGCCAAGCGCCATGGAAGTCTCAACCAAACCATCACGGTGCGGCGCATCTTCCAAGGGATTGGAGTTGAGCGGGTTTTTATGCTCCACAGCCCCCAAGTGGCTTCGGTCAAAATTGAGCGTCGCGGTAAAGTTAGGCGTGCGAAGCTTTTTTATCTGCGGGACCGGGTGGGCAAGGCCACTCGCGTGAAGCAGCGCTTCGATCGCTGAGGCTTTCGCTTCAACGAATTAATGCCATCGTTTTTCGATGGCTAGGGGGTTCATCGCCTTGCGCCGTTAGTTCAGTTGGTAGAACGCAGGTCTCCAAAACCTGATGTCGGGGGTTCAAGTCCTCCACGGCGCGTCCGATGACCCCTTACTTGTAGTTTTCCTGATTTCGAGCATGGAGTTAGATCTTCAACCTGGTGATGTGGTCAAAGTGCTCGAATCAGCCGCTCTCGGCTGGGTTCGTGCACGAGTGATTCGCGTTAAGTCCGGTGGACGAGTCGTTGTCCAAAGCGACCAAGGCCGTGAATTCACGGCTCGAGGTAATCAAGTGCGTTTGATCGAACCAGCTGGATTTAGTAGTCCCTAAGCCCAATGTTGCGGGCCTACTTTGGTCCTTCAGCCTCCCCAGTCGGGGAGGCTTTTTTGTCAACTTGTGCGCGATGTCTGTGGATGAATTTGATCTCCCATCGTCCTAACCATCGCCTTTTCAGAGCTTCATGCCCCGATCGATTGAAATTGCCATTCGATGGCGTCAATGAAGCTCGCGCCGTTTTGATCAGACCCAGTGAGCCTCAAGATCACAGCTGAAAAGCTCAGGAAACATTGGTGTCTCTGCGGGAGTGTTGACGGAGGGCAGGGCGGCAGTTGATACTGACCAAGTCCGCGTGAGCGGCAAAGGTCACTCTTTGTGGGTAAAGCTCCCTCAATTGAGTTCAACCTGGGACCGTAGTTCAATCGGTTAGAGCACCGCCCTGTCACGGCGGAAGTTGCGGGTTCGAATCCCGTCGGTCCCGTTTTCATTTTTCCGGCTTAGTGACGGTTCGAGTTCGTCTGGCCCCAAGCCCCACCGGCACGCTTCATATCGGAACGGCTCGTACAGCTGTTTTTAATTGGTTGTTTGCCCGTCACCAAAACGGCAAATTTTTGCTGAGAATTGAAGACACGGATAAAGAGCGCTCCAAGCCAGAGTTCACTCAAAATATTCTTGATGGCTTGCGCTGGCTTGGCCTGGACTGGGATGAGGAACCGGTCATTCAAAGCGAGCGGATTGAAGCCCATCGCCAGGCCATCAGCCAATTGCTTGCTCAAGGTCTTGCCTATCGCTGTTATGCCAGCGAGCAGGAATTGGATGCCATGCGTGAAGCCCAGAGGGCTTCAGGTAAGCCTCCCCGTTATGACAACCGTCATCGCCAACTCAGTGGTGAACAGGAGGAGGCCTATCGGGCTGAAGGGCGAGAGGCGGTGATCCGTTTTCGGATTGATGACGAAGCCACTATCGCTTGGACCGATATGGTGCGCGGTTCGATGCAATGGCGCGGCGCCGATCTTGGTGGGGACATGGTGATCGCAAGACGTGCTCCTGCGAACACGGTTGGTGACCCCCTCTACAACCTCGTTGTGGTGGTTGATGACGCCGCTATGGCCATCAGCCACGTGATTCGAGGTGAGGATCACATCGCCAATACGGCCAAACAGCTGTTGCTTTATCAGGCTCTGGAGTTGAACTGCCCACGTTTTGCTCATACGCCTTTGATCCTCAATCCAGAGGGTCGCAAGCTCTCGAAGCGTGATGGCGTGACCTCCATTGGTGATTTTCAGGCGATGGGTTACACCGCAGAGGCCTTAGCCAATTACATGACCCTGCTCGGTTGGTCGGTCCCAGAGGGAATGGAGGAACGGTTCACGCTCCCAGACGCCGCAGAAGTTTTTAATTTTGATCGGGTGAATAAAGCAGGTGCCAAATTCGATTGGGACAAGCTCAACTGGCTTAATGCCCAGGTTTTGCATGGCTGGTCGCCTGCCGAACTTCTCGCAGCACTTGAACCCCGCTGGCAGCAACAAGGCTGGGTTGCCAACGACCCTCTTTGGGCCAACGACTTAGCCATTTTGCTTGGACCTTCGCTCACCTTGATCGAAGACGGAGTGACGCAAGCAAGGCCCTTTTTTGAAGAACCTCCCTTAGAAGAGGATGGACTGAAGCAACTAGAGCAAGCAGGGGCTCGTCCTGCGCTTCAGGCACTTCTTTCCGCTCTTGAGTTGAATGCATGGGATGGCCTTGATGTTGAGCGCGCCCAAACCTTGCTCAAAGAGGCCGCCGCCGCCGCTGATGTGAAGAAGGGGGTCTTGATGAAGAGTCTGAGGGCCGCCTTGCTTGGTCGACTTCAGGGGCCAGACCTCATCACCACATGGGCGTTACTGGCCAGACTCGGGAACGATCGGAAGCGCTTGCGTCGCTGCTTCTGATGAGGCAGCAGCCGTGGATTCAGAGTCTTCTGGACTCTCAGCAATCAGGCCAAGAACGCGCGCCAAGGGTTGTGCCGTTAAGCCTTGGATTCCAACTGTCATCAAAATTGTGAGGAAGACCAACCCTTGCAGCCGCCCCGCACCCAAAATTCCGGCTTGCTCAAGGCGGATGGCGAACAATGAGGCCACGGCTGCTGTCACGATTCCCCGTGGGGCCAGCCAGGCAATAAACAACTTTTGACGCCAAACCAAGGGCAACCCGACTGTGGCCACACTCACGGCGACTGGACGCACCACAAACATGAGCAGCAAAATACAGCTCACACCACCCCATCCGAGAGGGCTGAGCTCAGCCCATGACACGTCTGCTGCCAAAAGAGGAAACAGCATGGTGATGGCGAGTGAAGCCAATTCTCGGATCAGCTCATCGAGCTGACCGGCTTCTTCGGTTGAGCGCCGACCGACCACGACTCCCGCTGCAACGGATGCCGGTAGCCCTGATTCAGGGAGGAGCCATTCGGCTATCCCAAACATCAGGAACAGCGCCCCAAGCGTGAGCTGTAAGCGCAATCCGACGGATTGCGAAGACTTCAGGCGTTGTAAGCCCTCTGACAACAGCCAGCCAACCGTGACACCAATGAGCACTCCCCCTCCGAGGCGTGCAAGAAGGCCCTGCGCTAATTCACGCCAGCCGTGTAGGTCGCCCAGCGCTAGTTCCAGAAGCAGCAATGCCAAAACAGCACCGATGGGCTCAAGCACCAGTCCTTCCGCTTCGAGCACATCTCCAAGGGGATGCGCTAGGCGGATTTGTTTCACGATCGGGGTAACCACGGTGGGGCCAGTGGCCAGCACGATGGCGCTAAAGACTGCAGCTAAGGACCATCCAAGGCCTGCAAGCCAGTGCGCCGCGAGGATTCCCGCACCGAAAGAAATGAAGATTCTCAGGACTGAGATGCGCAGCACGGTGGCTTTGATCGTGTCTCCTGGTAGACGAAGGTTGAGACCTCCGTCAAACAACACCAAGCTCACCAACAGACCAACGATGGTTTGCAGCCCTTGTCCAAGATCGAGAGGTTCCACGAGCCCTAGGCCAGAGCGCCCGATCAGCAACCCTGAAAGCAGCAGCAAAACCACGCCAGGAAGATTGGATAAAGCTGCAAGCAGTCGCGCCCCTGCACCCGCAAAGACAGTGATGCCCCAAAGCAGCCCTAAACGCTCAGGCGTCATCGATCAAGGCGTATTGCGGTTCAACTCGCATTCCGATGACGGCATCCGGACGCACGACAAGAAACTCACCGTCTAGGTCACTGAGGGGGACATTGACAAAAGCCCCTTCAGCACTGGCATTGACCAGGCCTTGGTACCAATCCTGGAATTGCTCAAGTGACGTGAAATGCACCACTTCGCTCTGCCCGCCAGACAGGTGAAGGGAGATCCGATACCGGCGCGGAGTGCGGTTCATCTAGGAACCGTACTGCCCAGGCAACTCTCGTGACATCACTTGGAAGGTAGAGGGGGTGGCGGGGATAGCCCGCTTTGGTCAAGCCAGTCACAAAGGGAGGTGGAAGGCCTCCTCGTTGATCGCTGACGTTGTTCAACATGTTTAAGACCGCCTCATCCCGTTGCCTGAATCCTCCGCCGACCCCCCATCCCAGCCAGAGATCCCATGTGGGCTGTTGAGCCCACTGTTGGAACCAGCTGCGCAAGATCAGATCATTTTCAGTGCCGATTGGCTCTGCGCATCGGCACAGCAGGGAGGGAGACGGGGAGATTCGGGCGAACAGATTGAGGACTACAAGATGGTGATATCCCCATTGGTGAGAAAACCCTTGAAGCCGTCTCAGGGTGGGGTCGTCTCGAAGTCCATCGGCTCGTGAGGGATTCAGTCCAACAAACAGCAGCACCCGTCTCCGTTCCGAGCTGTGAGCACTGGATGGAATGGGCCGATGTAACAACCAGCGGTAAGCCCCGCAAGAGCTGAGTGCTGCTTCAGCTTGCCAAGAGTTCAAGGGACGCCTCGAGAATCCTTCCACTTGCTTGGCCATCGCCAAAAGGATTCACGGCTTTTGCCATGGCGTTGTAGGCCTCGCTGTCTTCTAACAACAGGGATGCTTCACGGTGAATCGCTGTTGGATCAGTCCCCACCAATTGGGCTGTGCCGGCTTCAACGGCTTCGGGTCGTTCAGTCGTTTCACGCAGCACAAGAACCGGTTTCCCTAGAGCTGGTGCTTCTTCCTGCAACCCACCGGAGTCTGTGAGTAAAAGAGTGCAGCCCTTCATGGCTGCTACCAAGCGGTCGTAATCCAGTGGCTCGGTCAGCACCACGCGTGGATGCTCCCCTAGTTGTGCCTGGAGGGGTTCGCGCACAGTTGGGTTGCGATGCAAGGGCAACAGCAACACGGTGTCAGGATGGCTGTCGAGTACTCGCAGCATTCCGTCCGCAATGTTCTTGAGGCGGTCACCCCAATTTTCACGACGGTGAACGGTTGCCAAAATCACTCTTTGCGCGTCCCAATCGATGCCTAGATCGCTCAAAGCAGGAGCGCGTTCTGACATCCGTAGCAGGGCATCGATCACGGTGTTACCGGTCAGCAGCACGCGCCCAACAACCCCAGAGGCCTGGAGGTTGGCTTCTGATTGCTTGGTAGGAGCAAAGTGAAGATGTGCAATTTGCGAGATCAAGCGACGGTTGGCCTCTTCTGGAAAAGGATCGAGAAGATTGTCCGTACGCAGTCCGGCCTCGACGTGACCAACAGGAATTTGTTCGTAGAAGGCGGCGAGAGCTGCAGCGAAGGCCGTGGTTGTGTCTCCTTGAACCAGCACGAGCTTTGGAGGAAACGCTTGAAAGTCATCACGCAAGCCCTGCAGCGCCGCACAGGTCACGTGCGTGAGGGTTTGCCGAGGTGTCATCAGATTGAGATCCAGATCGGCGCTCAGGCCAAACAATTCCATGACTTGAGACACCATCTCCCTGTGCTGACCTGTCAGCACGACTCGGGTTTCCAGGGTTTTGCAGGCCCGGAATTCTTGGATCACAGGCGCCAATTTGATGGCTTCAGGCCTCGTGCCCAAGACGATTGTCACGCGTGGCAGGCGAGCCATAACCATCAGGATTGTGGGCCAATCCTACGGGCGCTCCCTCCGGGAAGTCTTGGCATCAACTTGCCAGATCACGCAGCACCGCGAAGCTGCATGTAGCGGACAACATCAGCATGAGTCAGCCCGTTTTCCCTCCTGGTATCCCAGCGCGGCCAACGTTCACAGCATCTCCAGTCCCAGATTCATCGGCTTCGTCACCCCCGTCCTTAGAGCAGATCGTTCGTGTCGCTCATGAACAGGGGCATTCCGACGTCCATCTTGGGATCGGGGAGAGTCCACGATTTCGTGCCCGTGGCGAGATTATTCGCTCCGATTGGCCTCCCACTGAACCCAGGGAGTTTCAGGACTGGCTTGGAGAATTACTCACTCCCCAGCAGATCGACCAGTTCAGACAGTGCAAAGAGTTCGACGGGGCTCATGCCTTCTCGTTCGTGAGGGTACGCATCAATTTGTTTGATGCTCTTCAGGGTGCGGCGATGGTGTTGAGGCTCATTCCTCAAAAGATCCTGTCACTGGATGATCTAAAGCTGCCGCCTGTTCTTCAAGACCTTTGTGCTTATCCCAAAGGATTGCTGCTGATAACTGGCCCTACCGGCTCAGGTAAAAGCACCACGCTGGCAGCCATGATTGATTGGATTAATAATAACCAGAGCAGGCATATCCTCACGATTGAGGATCCCATTGAATTCGTGCATCAAAGCCGGAAATCTTTAATCCGACAACGTGAGGTGGGACGTCATACGCTCCAGTTCCACCAGGCTTTGAGAGCGGCACTCCGTGAAGACCCTGATGTGATTTTGGTTGGTGAAATTCGGGATAAAGAAACGCTCAGTACCGCGATGGAAGCGGCTCAGACTGGGCATCTTGTTTTTGGAACTTTGCATACCAACTCTGCGGTTAAAACCGTTGAGCGTGTCCTTGGCATGTACAAACCTGAAGAGCAAGAAAGTGTCAGACAATCTCTAGCTGAATCGCTAATGGGGATTGTTTCTCAAGGATTAATCCAAAGTAATGGTGGAAAGCGTGCTGCTTATCATGACCTAATGATTAATACTGATGCGTGTAAGGATTATATTAAAAAGGGCGCGCTAGATGATGTCGAAGACATCATGCAGAGAAGTGAATTTGATGGAATGATGACTGCTAATCAGTCTTTGCAGCGACTGGTTGAATCTGGGCAAGTCGAAGGCGAGAAGGCGATAGCCGTAAGTCCTCGTCCAAATGAACTGGCTCAGGCGTTAAGGGGTAGGAGTTGAGGGTATTCAGGCCGCGTTGTTAAACATTCTGACGATTAAGAGTGTTGCCATGCCGATGGAAAGTCCGAGCATGGCAAGACGTCCATTCCAGATTTCAGCTTGAGGGGTAATTCCTCGCTTCCAAGCGTTCAACTCGATGGGATCGATTGGCTCTGCCAAAGCTTTTGGTTGGAGATCGTTGTTAGGAGCCATCAGGAGGATCTCGGGGGACGCCACCTTAAGAGAATAATTTTAAAAGGGGGGTGTTGGGCCATAAAGGCTTAATGCTTTCTCTAATGGCCATCGCGCTGCGACTCCTAGCTCCAGAGAGCTGGGTTGCACGCTTTTAGAGAGTCGACGCAATGCCGCTACAGCAACCATTGCTGCGTTGTCCGTGCAATAGGCCAAAGGGGCGATGTGTACGGACACCCCCTGTGAAAGACCGTCAGCTTGCATTTGAGAACGCAGACGATGGTTGGCGGCAACGCCGCCGACCATCACTAAATGATCAATCCCCTGCTCTAGGCAGCAGCGCAGGCTTCGCTCCACCAACACATCGGCCACGATCTGTTCAAAGCTGGCAGCGAGGTCAGCAAGAGGAAGATCCTCGGACTCACGCTTTAAAGCTTCCACATGCCGAAGCACCGCAGTTTTCAGCCCGCTGAATGAAAAGTCATAGGGGTAGAAGCCTCCTCCTGGCTTGGAAACGCGCCCTTTTGGCAACCGAAACCGTTTGGCATCACCCTCTACGGCGATAGCCTGAATCGCTGGACCGCCGGGGTAGCCCAAGCCCATCAGTCGAGCCACTTTGTCGAAGGCTTCGCCGGCCGCATCGTCATGGCTGCGTCCCAGGCGTTCCATCTCTCCTAGCTGATTCACCCGAATCAGTTCGGTGTGCCCGCCACTCACGAGAAGTACGAGATAAGGCGCATGTGGTGGGTGATCTGCCAAGAACACGGAAGCCAGGTGTGCCTCGAGATGGTGAACGGCGAGAAAAGGTTTCTGATGCAGGGCGGCCAGTGTTCGCCCTGTGATGGAGCCCACCATGAGGGCACCCACCAGGCCAGGTGTCACCGTCGCCGCGATGGCATCGAGGTCGGCAGCAACGAGACCAGCTTCTTTTAAGGCGTGTTCCACGAGGTTTGGGAGCGCCTCCACATGCCGGCGCGAGGCAATCTCAGGAACAACCCCGCCCCATTTCGCGTGCTCCTCAACCTGGGAGGCGATGCCGTGGGACAACACCGTGAGCTTTTCGCCCTCCTGGCGGAGCACCGCCGCGGCTGACTCGTCACAACTTGTTTCGAGGGCAAGCACTGTGGGCATGAAGATGGAAGGGCTCCCCTACTGTCCGTACGTGACATCCTGCCGCTTTGGGGCAGGCTCAACAGGAACCATTCCGATGCGTCGTCTCTTCGCTCTTGCGCTCTCGGCCCTGCTGGTGTTCGGCTTTGCCCCCGTCGCCAAGGCTGACGTGGCTGGTCTGACACCCTGCGCCGAAAGTGCCCGTTTTCAGCAGCGTGCAAGCGCTGCAGCCACGCCTCAAGCTAAGGCTCGTTTCGAGATGTATAGCGAAGCCGTTTGTGGTGAAGATGGTTTGCCTCATTTGATCGTGGATGGCCGTTGGAGCCATGCCGGTGACTTCGTCTTCCCAGGTCTGATGTTCCTCTACATCAATGGATGCATTGGCTGGGCGGGTCGTGAGTACCTCAAAGGCACTCGCGGTACGAAGGAGCAGTACATGAAAGAGATTCAAATTGATGTCTCTCTTGCCTTGAAGTCCCTGCTGGCATCAGCCACTTGGCCTATCGCTGCTTTTGGTGAATTCACGAGTGGCAAATTGCTTGAAAGCGATGACAAGGTGACCATCTCCCCTCGCTGAACTCGCACCACGAAGTCCTTCCCTTTCTCACGATGAAGAAATTTCTTACTACTGCACCAGTCGTTGCCGCGATTTGGTTCACTCTCACCGCCGGAATCTTGATCGAGTGGAATCGTTTTTTCCCTGATCTCCTCTTCCACCCCATGGGCTGATCGTTCAGTTCATGAAATCATTAAAAAGGGGCCCTAGGGCCCCTTTTTTTAGTTAGAGGACCGTCAAGTTCATCTGTTTTTCTAGCGCGGCTAAAGCTGTTTCAAGATCGTCGTTGACGATCACAGCATCGAATTCTGTTTGAGCTGCTAATTCTTCTTGTGCTCGCTTGAGACGACGCTGGATCGCCTCTTCTGCTTCAGTTCCGCGGCCGCGAATCCGTTTCTCAAGCTCTTCAACGCTTGGTGGTGCAAGAAAAATTTGGATTGCATCCGGCAAACTGTTCCTCACCTGCCTGGCTCCCTCCAATTCAATTTCAAGCAGCACGGGAATTCCCTTCGCTACGCGTTCGCTGACGGGTTGTCGTGGTGTGCCATAGCAGTTTCCAGCGAATTCAGCCCACTCCAGCAAGCCACCGCTTTGCACGAGTTCGTTGAACCGTTCTTTGGAGTGAAAAAAATAGTGAATTCCATCGATTTCTCCACTGCGTGGAGCACGCGTGGTGGCCGACACGGAGAGCCATATCTCTGGATGACGCTCTCTCAGGCGGGCGACCAAGGTGCCCTTACCGACGCCGCTTGGGCCGGTGAGCACCGTGGGCCTGGCGATTGTTCCATCAGGAGCCATGCGTTGCTTGAGACTGCATCGCAGGGTAGGAAGGCTTCCTGTTCAGCCTGCTTCTCAGGCAATCCATGGCCAGCCAAAGTCCGCAAGTGATGGATCTCACCAGCCTGAGGGCTGTGCTGGCGGATTTACGTGACCGGTTGCTACCTAGTCGGTTTGAGAAAGCTCAACAGCCCGATCCACAGACGCTACAGCTCGGATTTCGCACTCTGCGAGGAATGATTTGGTTGGAACTCAGCTGGAAAGCAGAAGTTCCCAGACTGGTTGAAATCTCCGCGCCACCGAAGCAGGGTGCAGGAAGCACGCTGGCGCAACAGATTCAGCATGGACTTCGCCAACTCGCGCTGACGGAGCTCAGTCAGGAAGGCTTTGAACGGGTCGTGCAGTTTCAGTTGGCGCCTCGACCTGGACAGCCTCCCCAGCGCACCTTGGTGCTCGAACTCATGGGGCGTCACAGCAATTTGTTGTTGCTCGATGACCGGCAACGCATCACTGCGATCGCACGCCAGGTCCGCACGCACCAGTCGAGAGTTAGGCCGATTGGCACGGGAGATGTCTACAGCTCCCCTCCGGCCCTTCAAGGCATCGCTCCCCGGATGGATGAGCCTGAGCAGCGCTGGAGAGAGCGCTTGGAACTGTTGCCGCTAAGCCTGGAAAAGGCGATGCGCAGTGCCTATCAGGGCATCAGCCCAGTGCTGGCGAGACATCTGGCTGACGAGCATGACGATGCTGCCAGGGCGCGATTGGCGAGAAGCGTTCATGAGCTGAGCGAGCAGGAGTGGAAGATGTTGCACCAGCGTTGGCAGTGCTGGTTGATGGCTCTTAAGACCGACGGGTTTGAGCTGCACTTTGATGGGCCCAATTCCTATCGCGTTTGGAAGCCTGCATCTGCAGGGACGTCTGAAGGGGAGTTGTTCGCGGACCTCTCCAAACGTGGGCAGCCCCTCAGCCTGCGTTTGGGTGAGTACTACGCCACCGTTCTTCAACGCCAGGAGTTGAATCGTGCCACTCAGGATTTGCAAAAGCAGCTCAAGCAGTTAAGGACCCGTGAAGAGGCCCTCTTGGCTGACCAGAGAGCTGGCTTGGAGGAGACGGGCGGTGCCGATGACTTGCAACAGCAGGGTGATGCGTTGTTGTGTCAGGTGAGTCCGAATCGGGAGACCCTTGATCGCGCGCAGAAGTTGTACGGCAGAGCTCGAAAACTGAGACGGGCTGTCCCGGCGTTGGAAGAACGGCTGCAGCATCACCAAAGCCGTCTGCTGTTACTCGAGGGCAGTGAAAGCTTTCTTGAAGAGCTGATTGGTGCTGATTGGGATGGGATGGAGGCGCGCACGAAAAGTCTTTTGGACCTGCGCGAAGAGTTGGATGATCTGTTGGCTCCAAAACGGCTTCGCCGCCGCCGCCGTCAGGGATCGCGACACGTGGACCCCCAGCCCCTCGAGATCCGCAGCCCGGCGGGCTTGTTGATTCAAGTGGGCCGAAATCATCGTCAAAACGACTGGATCAGTCTTCGGCGGGCACGTCCTGGTGACCTTTGGTTTCATGCCCAGGAATGTCCGGGTAGTCACGTTGTCTTGAAGGCATCGGCTGGTTTTGCGGACGAAGAGGACCTCACCCTTGCGGCTGACCTGGCTGCATGGTTTAGCCGCGCGCGTGGAAATCGCCGGGTTGCGGTGGTCAGAGCGCCTGTGGAGCATCTCCAACGCATTGCTGGTGCAGCGCTTGGAACGGTTCAACACAAAGAGGGCGAGGTTGTCTGGGCCGAGCCAGATCGAGCAAGACAGCGACTGATCGCCGGCCAGCTCTTAGCCTGAGTTGACCCACTAGCAGTCGGACTGATCCTTCCCGAGCCGAACGAGAAAACCGTGCTTCCTGCTCCAGAACCGATTCGGGTGAACCCTCAACCTGAGCAGCTTCCACCCAACGATGTGGAAATGTCCTTGGTGGATCACCTGGAGGAGCTTCGTCAGCGTGTTTTTCGCAGCCTGATTGCGATTGTGCTTGGAGCTTTGGCCTGCCTTCTCGCCGTGAAACCGTTGGTGAGACTTTTGGAGGAACCAGCGGGATCGATCCGGTTCCTTCAGTTGGCTCCTGGAGAATTTTTGTTTGTTTCGTTCAAGGTTGCCGGTTACGCAGGACTCACCTTGGCGATCCCTTACGTTTTGTATCAAGGCTTAGCTTTCGTTTTGCCCGGTCTCACGCAGAACGAGCGGCGTCTGATCGCTCCCGCTGTGGCGGGTTCAGCGGTGCTGTTTTTCGCAGGAATTGCTTTTTCCTGGTGGGCACTCATCCCTGCGGCCCTTGGTTTCTTGGTGAGCTATGGGGCTGATGTGGTGGAACCGATTTGGTCGATTGAGCGCTATCTCGATTTTGTGCTTCTGCTGATGCTCTCCACTGGACTGGCATTCCAGTTGCCCGTTCTGCAGTTGTTGCTTGGATTGTTTGGGTTGGTCCGTTGGAAGCGGATGCTCTCGGCCTGGCGTTGGGTCGTGTTGATTGCCGCGCTGGCAGGAGCCGTGCTGACCCCATCCACAGATCCGATCACGATGTCGTTGCTAGCTGGTGCGATTTCAGGCCTGTTTTTCGTTGGCGTTGCTCTGGTTGCGGCCGTTGAACGGTTCAAACCAGAAACTCCTCCAAACGCCCCTCCCCCTGCAGCTGCAGGCTGAGGGCTTTCCCGAGTCGGGGACGGTCTCGCGTGTCGGTTAACCACGAACGCACGGCGCCTGCTTGGCCTAAGCGATTCACCACGTCCACCACTTGGGCTAGATGGGTGCGGTACTCCTCCTCGTTTAAAGGGAAGGATTGCTGCTCCAGATAGGCCCACATCACTTGGAGATACATCCGTTTGCGCCTTACGACGAGTTGCATGTCGTAGCTGGCTTGCCAGCGCTCCCGCAGCAGATCGATCACCTCGTCGACCGTCAATGGAGGGATGGATTGTTCAATTGGTGGGTCTACAAGCACGGAAACGGCTGAGTGGATCATCTAAAAGCCCAGTCGTTGCAAAGCGTGACGGGACCTTTACCCTCCATAATGGACCTCATTAAGTGTCGATTGAGCGTCAGCCATGACTCAGATCCCAGCCAGTGATGTGCCCGGTATGGGCCGTCGGCAGTTCATGAATCTGCTGACCTTCGGATCCGTCACAGGCGTGGCCCTGGGTGCGCTTTATCCAGTGGCGAATTACTTCATCCCGCCCAGGGCTGCCGGGGGCGGTGGTGGAACCAGTGCCAAAGACGAGCTCGGTAACGCCGTTACCGCTAGCGGTTGGTTGAGTAGCCACGCCGAGGGTGATCGCAGTCTTGTCCAAGGCTTGAAAGGTGATCCCACCTATTTGATTGTGGAAGGCCCTGATGCCATCGGGAGCTACGGCATTAACGCCATTTGCACTCACCTGGGATGTGTCGTGCCCTGGAACAGTGGTGCGAACAAATTTATGTGCCCTTGCCACGGCAGTCAGTACGACGCCACAGGCAAGGTTGTTCGCGGCCCCGCGCCTCTGTCTTTGGCGTTGGCCAATGTCAGCGTCGACAACGACAACGTGTTTGTAAGCCAGTGGACTGAAACCGATTTCCGGACGGGCGAAAAGCCCTGGTGGTCCTGATCAGCCCCTCCTTTTTGCTGTCTCTCTCCTACCTCGCTTTCCCATGCGTCGCCTGCTCTCCTCCACTTTTGCCGCACTGATCGTCGGTCTCGCTGTCTTCAGCGCACCTGCTGCAAGTTGGGCCTATCCCTTCTGGGCACAACAAAATTACGAGTCTCCCCGGGAGGCCACTGGCAAGATCGTTTGTGCGAATTGCCACTTGGCCCAAAAGCTCACTCAGGCAGAAGTGCCTCAGTCCGTACTGCCTGACAGCGTCTTCAAGGCAGTGGTCAAGATCCCTTACGACACCGGCGTTCAAGAGCTTGGTGCTGATGGCAGTCAAGTTCCCCTCCAGGTGGGAGCGGTTGTGATGCTTCCTGATGGCTTCACGCTTGCTCCTCAGGATCGCTGGACTGATGAGATCAAGGAAGAAACAGAGGGCGTTTATTTCACCGAGTACAGCGACGACCAACCCAACATCATTTTGGTTGGACCGATCCCTGGTGATGAGCATCAGGAGATTGTCTTCCCAGTGCTGGCCCCTGATCCCGCAACGGATAGCAGCATCAGTTTTGGTAAGTACTCCATTCACGTTGGTGGCAACCGCGGCCGCGGCCAGGTGTACCCAACAGGTGAAAAGAGCAATAACACCGTCTATACGGCGCCGGCTTCTGGCTCTGTCAGTGCCATTGAGCCTGGTGACAATGGGGCAAGCGTGGTCACCGTGAAGTCTGCTGATGGCTCTGAAATCACAGAGACCATTCCAGTGGGCCCCGCCCTGCTGGTCTCTGTTGGCGATGTCGTTGAAGCTGGTGCTCCCATCACTGACGATCCCAATGTTGGTGGATTTGGTCAGCTCGACACCGAAGTCGTTCTTCAGAATCCTGTTCGCATCTACGGCATGCTCGCGTTCTTCGCAGCAGTTGCTTTGGCGCAGATCATGCTGGTTCTGAAGAAGAGGCAGATTGAGAAGGTTCAAGCTGCAGAAGGCGTCTGATCAAGGTGATCATTCCTGCTGTCTTTACATCACCTGGGCCCGTGCTTTTTCAGCTCGGGCCTATTACTTTGCGCTGGTACGGGCTGCTCATTGCACTCGCCGTTCTCATTGGCCTCAATTTATCGAGTTGGTTGGCTAAACAGAGAAATCTCGAATCGGGATTGATTAGCGATCTGCTGCCCATTCTTGTGTTGGCTGCCATCATCGGCGCGCGTCTTTACTACGTGGCCTTTGAATGGCGCTCTTATCAACATTCCTGGTGGGATGTGTTTGCGATTTGGCAAGGAGGAATTGCGATCCATGGTGCCTTGATCGGAGGCACGATCTCCGTGGTTTTGTTCTGTCGTTGGCGGAGAGTTTCCTTTTGGGATTTGCTCGATGTTTTGGTTCCATCCGTGATTCTTGGCCAAACAATTGGTCGCTGGGGGAACTTTTTCAATTCAGAAGCCTTTGGCATTCCTACCCAATTGCCTTGGAAATTATTCATTCCTGATTCAAGCCGCCCTTCGATATTTGCCGAGTCAGAGTTCTTTCATCCCACATTCCTTTACGAATCTATTTGGAATTTGGCGGTCTTTATCTTGTTGATGACGCTGTTTCAATGGGGGCGTAGCGGGCGCATTTCACTCCCCTCAGGAGCTCTGAGTTGTTTATATCTTCTCTGCTACAGCCTTGGTCGTGTGTGGATTGAGGGTTTGCGAATTGATCCGCTCTGCCTAGGAGGAGTTCCCCCATTTTGCGATGGTGGCTTGAGGATTGCTCAGTTGATGAGCCTCTCATTGCTGTTGCTTGCGGGCTTTGGTTTGTTTTGGCTATACGGGAAACGAAAGTCTTTGCCTGATCCAGGCTTACGCACCCCAGGTACTTCATGACCACAGTGTCGATCGTCGGTGCAGGGCCTGGAGCCCCTGATCTCTTAACGCGACGTGCAGAGAACCGGTTGCAGTCTGCTCAGGTTTTGATTTGGACAGACTCATTGGTGTCTCCTCAGATCGCTGCTCTAGCCCCTGAACACTGCGAAAAGATTCGCAGTAGCACGCTCACGCTTGAGGATGTGCTTCCACTGATGATTGATCGTGCCAAGAAAGGCCTCCAGGTTGTTCGTCTGCACGACGGTGATCCCTGCCTGTACGGAGCTCTTTCAGAGCAAATTTGTGGTTTAAATGACGCTGGTATTTCTGTCGACGTGGTTCCAGGAATCAGCGCCTATCAGGCGACCGCTTCAGCGTTAGGGGCTGAACTCACGATCCCTGGCCTCGTTCAGACGATTGTTCTAGGCAGGGCTGGTGGACGGACTGGTGTGCCGGAAACGGAGAGCTTGGAGAACCTTGCCCGTCTCAAAGCATCGCTCTGCCTCTATCTCAGTGCTCGCCATGTTGAGGAGGTGCAAGCAACATTGTTGAAGCATTATTCGCCTGATACACCGGTTGCGATCGGTCACCGTGTGAGTTGGCCCGATGAATGGCTGCAAGTTGTCCCACTGGACCGCATGGCAGCGATCTCTCAAGAGCAAAATCTGATCCGGACCACTCTTTATGTCGTGAGTCCAGCGTTGAAGGCAGGTCGCCAGCGTTCAAAGCTTTACTCGCCAGACCACGATCACCTGTTCCGCCCTGTTCATTAAGTATCAGGCTTCCCCGTTGTGGTTTAAGATTTGCCTTCGGGGCGATTAGCACAGTGGTAGCGCACTTCCTTCACACGGAAGGGGTCACTGGTTCGAATCCAGTATCGCCCATTTTAATCTTTTAATTTCAAATTTACTTGGTTTATTGCCTAGGTCAGGTTTGGATTTGGCTGACAGTTTGGCGAAACGCAACTAAGATTTTTTCATGGTGAATGTATGAAATGTCTGAAGTTAGGGACGCTATCGATCAATCAGATTTCCGTCAGAACGAATTCGCTTCACTCGGCCGTGTCTTAAGGGAAGAGCGGGAAAGGCAAGGGATGACTTGCCAAGCTTTTGCTGATTCGCTCCATATGGGTAAAGAGCAGCTTGCAGCTTTAGAAAATGGAGATCGGGACAGTCTTCCAGAATCCGTTTTTATTTGCGGGATGCTGCGACGAGTCGCGCAGAAATTGGGATTGGATCCCGTTCCATTGGTTCAACAATTCCAATCTCAGCTTCGTGAGACGAAGGGGGTGCCTGCCAAGGGTGTGAGTCGCGAGCGCTCTGGCTCTGCTGATGCACCGCAAGCCAAGCAGGACTCCGCAGCGATGGGTCGCTGGATCAGTAGTGCCGCCGTTCTTTTGCTTCTGGTTGGAGTGACAGCGGTCAGCGCTATTGCCTTTCGTGGCAACCGTCGGCAACCAGCAGCAGTAAGCACCGTGGCTTCGCAGGATCGACCTGTGCCTCAGCCCACTCAAGCTAAAGACAACAATTCAGCCATCAACGTTGGTGTTGATGGTGACAACACGATTCCAGGTCCGATAGCGCTTGTCAGTTCACAACCGAGCTGGGTGTCCGTTCGCAATCGGAGCGGGGAGGTGATCTTTGAGGGCACTCTGAACGAACCGAAACGCTTTGAGGCCGATCAGGGGCTTGAAGTCTTCGCTGGACGACCTGATTTGGTTCGATTTAGTTATGGGGATGCCTCGCCTCATGTCTTGGGCAGCATCGATCAGTTGCGCTGGTACCCCCTCACTCCTGAACCTTGAGCTTGAGATTCAAACCGGTGACCTCTCTAAGAATTGGGGCACAGCTTCCCAAGCTCCACTGCTCAAGACTCAAATCCTGATCAGCCTGTTCTCCGACTAACTCCAGGACAAGATTTTCGTTTTTGACGTTGACCAGCAAGCTTTTGACCACCGGCTCTGGACGTCGATCGAGGGCAACCGCCAGTCTGAGCAGTAAGGCCATCTCCGAGACCGTGCGTCGATTGTCACGACTTTGAAGCGCCTGCCAAGATTCATGCCGTTTTTTGGGAAGGCTGCGGCGGTGATAGCGCGCGATGGCAGCCACCATCAAATGCTCCGCTTCTGAATAGCCCAGAAGTTCGCCATGGCGGATGAGATACCAGGAGTGCTTGTGATAAGCGCTGAGATTGATGTGTTGGCCGCAGGCATGAAGCATCGCTGCAGCCCACAGCAAGTCGCGGCCTGAGCCATCGTCATGATGCAGATGGCCTTTGGTGTTGTCATAGAGAGTGAGTGCATGGCAGGCCACACGCTCGGCTCGTTGTTGATTGACGGCAAAACGCTGCGCCTGATGGATCACGGTGCGCTGTCGAATGCTGCTTTGAAAACTGAAACGGTCTTCTAGGAGTCCGTTACGCAACATCCAATCCACGATGAGGCCTTCGCGGAGAGCTCGTTCACTCAGAACAAGTTCATTGGCTCCCAACATCTGCATGCTGGTTTGCAGAATTAAGGCACCTGGAACAATGATCTCCGCACGTCGATCGTTGATCGGTGCCAACCCTTTGCGTTGCTCTGGTGTCATCACCACCAAACGATCAACGACCCTGTCGAGACGTTGTTTGCTGACCCGATAGCCGTGAAGCTTCAGCGGTGGCCGATCCTCCTCGCTGGCGGCTAGGGCTCCTATGGCCATCGCGGTGCCACTGGTGGCCACCATCACTGGTGTTTCCTCAGGTTTGATCCGCCGAAGCACTTTGTTGACTGCAGGCTCTAAGGACCCTTGGATGAAGGCTTGAAGAAAGGTCCGACGCTGCTGGGGCATCGGGTCATCTTTGACAAAATCCCGCTGGAGTCGCACCGCGCCAACCCTTGTGCTTGTGAGTGCTCGAGCATCACGACCATCCGCAAGAATCAACTCTGTAGATCCGCCTCCGATGTCCAGCACGAGATGCGGACAGTCTCCAAAAGGCATGCCTGAGAGGACGCCTAGGTAGATCAAGCGGGCTTCTTCTGGGCCACTTATGAGATCCACTTCAAGTTCGAGCTGATCCTGAATCGCTTGTAAAAAATCCCGTCCATTCGGGGCTTCACGCACCGCGCTGGTGGCAGCGGTCACGATCTGTTCAACCTGGTGACTCAGAGCGAGCTCGCGAAAACGACGCAGCGCTTCGAGCCCGCGTTCTATTGCGGCCTCTGAGAGGTTGCCTGTCTCGGGATCTCTTTCGCCTAGCCGAGTGGTGGACTTCTCAGCCAACTCGATGCTGAAGGTTCGTAGCTCAGGATCAACAGAGGCCACCAAGAGGTGGGTGGAATTGGTGCCGATATCAATCGCGGCAATCTTCCTCAAGGCTCGACCGTTCTGCATGCTCGGCCCTGCTGTCACTTGAAGCACTGCGCTGAAAGCCCATCCACTTTGCCCTAAGCAGACATCAAGAACCTCTGCTTAGGGTTGCCCCACTGGAGTTCTTTTTGTCAGTCAGCTCCGCCAAGCGCATGTTGTTTCGTCAAATCTTGGCTCCATGGGTTGCCCTTTTGCGTTGGAACAAGCCCAGCGGAAGACTGATCTTGCTGATTCCAGCTGGTTGGAGTCTCTGGCTCACTCCGAATGCACCGCCCTCAGGGGCCCTCGTGGTGATGATCGTGCTCGGCGGCCTGGCGGTCAGTGGGGCTGGCTGTATTGCCAATGACTTATGGGATCGCCGCATCGATCTCCATGTGGAACGCACCAAACAGCGTCCACTCGCACAGGGAAGTTTGAGCGTTGCCCAGGCCGTCGTTGCGTTGATCGTGCTGCTGGTCATCAGTTTGATCGTGGTGCTGAGCTTGCCGGCTTCCGTGCGCAACCTCTGCCTTTTGCTGGCTTGTTTCGCCCTGCCGCCAATCTTGATCTATCCGTCCGCTAAGCGTTGGTTCGCCTACCCCCAAGCGGTCCTGGCTTTGTGCTGGGGTTTCGCGGTGTTGATTCCTTGGGCGGCTCAAACCGGAGTTTTTAACGGCGGTTGGCCCCTGGCAGGTTGTTGGGTTGCCACCCTGCTTTGGACGTTTTCTTTTGACACGGTGTACGCGATGGCGGATCGTCCGGATGACGCCCGGATGGATTTAAACAGCAGCGCACTGACCCTTGGTTCGTCTGTCTTGCGCGTCGTGGGTGTCACCTATGGGCTCTCGATGCTGGCCCTGGCTGTTGCCGCTGCTTTCGCAGGAATCGGAGTTATTTTCTGGCCGTTCTGGTTGGTGGTGGCCTTCGGGATGCAGCGTGCAACTCGAGCGCTTAAAAGTGTGAAGCAGCAGCCCATGTCGGCGTATGGCGTTCATTTCAGTCACCAGGTTCGTTTGGGCGCACTGTTGTTGTTGGGTCTTGTTCTCGGGCGGCTGGGCTGATGCACAACACCGATCGGTCTGAGTTGTTGCTACGCCCTCTTCAGACTGGTGATGAGGTGGCCGTCGTGGCCGCTAGCTCTGCGCTTGACAACACTGAAAACCTTTTGCGAGGGATCTCGATCCTGGACAGCTGGGGATTGCGAATCCGTCCGGATGTGATCAGTCAACGGCGCTGGGGCTATCTGGCCGGACGGGATGACGAACGTCTTAGTGATTTTCAATCGGTTCCCAATGCATCCCTCTTGGCCTGTGCCCGCGGTGGCTGGGGCGCTGCCAGGCTTTTGGAACATCCTTTCTTTTGGCAGCCAGGATGGTTGCTGGGCTTCTCGGACGTAACGGCACTGCTCTGCGCTCGTATGGCAGCAGGTGTAAGCGGTGGAGTTCATGGGCCCTTAATCACGACCCTCGCCGATGAACCCGAGTGGAGCCAGCGGAGATTGCATGATGTGCTCTTTGGCCACCCTCTGCTGGATCTTCAAGGGCTGCCCTGGCGGGGAGGCGTGGCTGTAGGCCCGTTGTTAACGCTGAATTTAACGGTGGCTTCCCACTTGATCGGGACTCCTTTCCTTCCTGATCTGAGTGGAGTTGTGTTGGTTATAGAAGACATCGGCGAAGCTCCTTATCGCATTGATCGCATGCTCACGCAGTGGCGATTAGCCGGACTGCTGCAATCGCTTGCCGGTCTTGGCTTCGGTCGATTCCTGGGCTGCGATCACGATTCGGACTCTGGTGGTTTCAGCTTGGAAGAGGTGTTGCTAGAGCGCACCGCTGACTTAGGGATCCCTGTGGTGGCCAACCTGCTTGTGGGGCACGGTCCGGGGGGGAATGCAGCGTTGCCAGTTGGTGCGATCGCGACCCTCGATGGCGATCAGGGTGTCTTGAGCGTGGGGGCTAACCCTGGAGTTCAGCCAGCACCGCTGCAGCCACAGTGAGATCGAAAGGGGTCGTGACTTTGATATTGGAGGGACCAGCATCAAGAACGTTGACCGGCCATCCCAAGCGCTCGTAAAGGGAGGCATCATCGGTGACAGTCCAGCCGTTCGCACGGGCCTCACGATGCCCCTGGCGGAGTTCATCCACTGAAAAGGCTTGCGGAGTCTGGGCCGCCCACAGCTCTGAGCGATTTGGGGTCGCTGTGATCACGCCTGATTCATCCACTTGTTTAATCGTGTCGGTGACAGGGGTCGCAGCAATCACGGCCTTGCCGCCGCGAACGGCTGCTGCACAGCGGTTAAACAAGTCGGGTGAGGCGAGACAGCGGGCCCCGTCATGGATCAGTACATGTCGAGCTTCGTCTGGTAATCCGGCCAGTCCCCGCTCTACTGACTCCTGACGACTGTCTCCGCCGGCAATCCAAGCGACGGGTTTGGGAGCGCCTTCCACGAGAGCAAGAATCTCGGAACGGTCAATCTCCTGACCAATGATTCCGATCCAATGGATCGTCTCAGCTGCAAGAGCTGCTTGCAGTGTCCATGCCAGAACGGGTTGTCCAGACAGGGGCAGCAGCAGCTTGTTGCGGGTCGCCCCCATCCGCCGCCCACTACCAGCGGCTGCGATCAACAGATGCATAAGCGACTCCTGTTTTCAACAACCTGAAACGGCCTCCATACAATCAGCTCGCACCACTTGTGCTGTTGTTTCATGCGCCTTCTCGTTTTAAGCCCAGGAACAGCTCAACAGCAGCTTGAGCGTATGCCTGCAATAGCAGCCTGTGCCAACGAGCTTGGGGCTTCGATCCAAGTGGCCTGCTCCCCTGCCTACGGATCACTGTGGACGTTGCTGTCTTCGGTTGAAAAAATCATTCCCTTTGACTTTGCTGCAAGTTTGACCATGGCCGATTGGGCGAATCTTCTCGGCTCAGTCCGAGAACCTGATTTCCAGGTTTGCCTCAATTTTGCTGAGGGACGTCAGGTGAATCTGATGCTGTCGATGAGCCATATCCCAACGCGGGTTTCAGAAGCTGGATTTGCCTCCACTGCTGTGGCCAGCAAGGCTGAAGGCTGGAGTGCGCAACGCCTTTCTGGATTTCTGGCTCCGATCGGTCTCAGCTTGGATGCCGCGGCATTTCGGATCAGCTTGCCTGCAGCGCTGATGAACAGCGCGCGCGAACGGCAGCCACAGGGAGATGGTCCTTTGTTGTTGCTCCAACCCGCTGAAACCCCAGGAGATTGGCCAGCAGAACGCTGGAAGCAACTACCTCTCACAATTAAAGACAAGCTTCCTGGTTTGCGAACCATTCATCTCGGAGACAACAGTTCGCTTTCAGAGAGAGCAGCTCAGATTGCCTGTGCCGACGTGGTGTTGACCAGTTGTCCTGTGACCAGTTTGTTGACCGCATTTTGCGGAGTGCCATTGGTTGCACTCGGACTGTCTGACGATCAACTTCCGGAGCGGGATGTGATTCGGCATCTCGGTCATGACGAGCTCCGATCTCTCTCTGAAGCTGATGTGCTTCAGGCGATGGGCTTCTGATGAAGAGGCCACGACGGAAGTCGCAACAACGCCGTCGGCTGCAGCGCTACCCCACTCAGTTTTATCGCCCTCAGCTACGCCAGCTGGCCAGGCCATGGCTGTTACCCGTCGTAGCCCTATCCATTGTGATTTTGGGCGGAGCTATCGGGTATCGGATCACGGAGGGTTGGGACTGGGGTGATTGCTTGTGGATGGTGCTGATCACGATCAGCACCATTGGTTATGGCGAAGTGGAGCCCCTCTCCCAGGCCGGACGGCTGGTGACGGTTTTGATCGTGGCAGGGGGCATCGTGGTGGTGCAGCTCTCGATTCAAAAGATTCTTGGCCTGACAGAATCTGGATACTTCCGCCAATTGCGGGAGTTGAGGTTTCGCCGAAACCTGCGGCGTATGAACAACCATGTGATTCTTTGCGGGTATGGCCGCATTGGCCGGGAGATTGCCGAACAGCTTCTCCTGGAGGCCGTTCCTGTGCTGGTAGTCGAGATGGATTCGGCTCGTCGGCAGGCGGCCGAGGAGCGCGGTTTGCCTGTGCTCCAGGCTGATGCCACTCTCGATGAGACCCTCATTGAGGCTGGACTCCATCGCTGCCGCAGCCTGGTGGCGGCTCTGCCTAGCGATGCCGCCAATCTGTATGTCACGCTCAGCGCCCGAGGCTTGGAGCCTGGATGCCGGCTCATTGCCCGAGCTGATGGCGAAGAAGCGGCAGCAAAGCTTGAACTCGCTGGAGCCACGGTTGTGGTGAGTCCCTACGTTGCTGGGGGCAGGGTGATGGCAGCCACAGCGCTTCGGCCTTTGGCGGTGGATTTCATGGATCTGTTGTCTGGGTCGGAATTTGAAATTGAAGAATTTCGGTTAAGTCGTGATCCATTCCTTGTGGGTCACCTGGCCAGCAAGAGCTTGTCGGAGCTTCAGCTGGGCCGCCGCAGTGGGGCCATGGTGCTGGCCATCCGTGATGGCAGCTCATTGAAGGGAAATCCCAGTGGGGAAGAACGGCTTGGCCCTGGTCAACTTCTTGTGGTGATGGGGAGCCAGAAGCAGCTGGAGTTATTCCGCAATTTGCTGGGTGATGCCATCGACACGATTGAAACCATGCGGGGCACTTAGCTGGCCTTGATGACTGAAAGGGCCAACGATCCCTACGATCACACGATCGTAAAAAAAAGCGTTCATGAGTTCATCCGCTTCTCTTGACGGTCAAATCGCTCTTGTCACCGGTGCAAGTCGTGGCATCGGTCGTGCAGTGGCCTTGGCTTTGGCCGGTGAGGGCGCAGAAGTCGTGGTGAATTACGCCAGTTCTCCCGACGCGGCTGAGGCAGTGGTTGCCGAGATTCAGGCCAACGGAGGCTCCGCTTATGCGCTCCAGGCCGACGTAGCCGATGAGGCCTCAGTCGAAGACTTGATCAAAACGGTGTTGAAGCGCAGTGGACGCATTGACGTGCTGGTGAATAACGCGGGGATTACGCGGGATGGCTTGTTGATGAGGATGAAAACCGAGGATTGGCAGGCGGTGATCAATCTCAATCTCACCGGAGTCTTCCTCTGTACGAGGGCAGTGACTCGCCCAATGTTGAAGCAGAGGAGTGGTCGCATCATCAACATCACCTCGGTGGTTGGGCTGATGGGCAACGCTGGACAAGCCAATTACGCAGCAGCCAAAGCCGGTGTTGTGGGACTCACGCGAAGTAGCGCCAAAGAGATGGCAAGCCGTGGAATCACGGTGAATGCCGTTGCACCTGGTTTCATTGCCACCGATATGACGAAAGATCTTGAGGCAGACGCCATCCTTGCTGCCATTCCTTTGGGACGGTTTGGGACTCCAGATCAAGTGGCTGGAACCGTGAGGTTTTTGGCTGCGGACCCCGCAGCCGCTTACATCACGGGACAAGTCCTACAGGTGGATGGTGGGATGGTGATGAGTTGAGTTTCAGCTCTGGAGAGGCTGACCGAGCTCTTCTCTTAAGCGGCGAATGCGCTGCAGCAACTTCAATCTCCGACTGCGATCCGTCGCCGTGAGATAAATGCGAAGTGGCACATAGACCAAAGTCATGGTTGCAGCCATTGCAGCCATGAGTACGAAGAACAGCGCTCCGGAATCCTTCATGATCAAACCTTAACCAGACGTTTTGCGCCGTTGGTCGATGGATTCGGCTTTCCCCACTTCCGAGAGGAGCGGTTGGTCATAGACCCTGGAAGGGATTGACCCTCGGGTTCCTGACACTATGGCCAAACTTCTCAGCTTCTCGAACGAATCACGTGAGTCCCTCGAGCGAGGCATGAACGCCCTTGCTGACGCCGTTCGGGTCACGATCGGACCTAGAGGCCGCAATGTAGTGCTCGAGAAGTCCTACGGCTCGCCCGATATCGTCAATGACGGTGACACGATCGCCAAAGAAATCGAACTTGCAGATCCGTTCGAAAATATTGGAGCGAAGCTGATCCAGCAGGTGGCATCCAAGACCAAGGACAAAGCTGGAGATGGCACCACAACGGCCACCGTGCTCGCTCAAGCGATGGTGGAGGAGGGGCTTCGTAATACAGCTGCTGGTGCTAGCCCGATCGAACTTCGCCGGGGCATGGAAAAAGCTGTGGCTGCTGTGGTCGCGAGCCTGAATCGGCGCAGTCAGTCCGTGAGCGGCGATGCGATTCGCCAGGTTGCCACGGTCAGTTCAGGCGGGGATGAGGAGGTGGGTCGCATGGTTGCCGAGGCCATGGACAGGGTGAGCTTTGACGGTGTGATCACCGTTGAGGAATCCAAGTCTCTAGCCACTGAGCTTGAAGTCACAGAAGGAATGGCCTTTGATCGCGGCTACAGCTCCCCCTACTTCGTCACCGATGGTGACCGCCAGATTTGTGAATTCGAGAATGCGTTACTGCTTCTCACCGATCGCAAGATCAGCTCGGTGACTGATTTGGTTCCGGTGTTGGAAACGGTTCAGAAATCAGGCTCTCCTTTGGTCATTTTGGCTGAAGAAGTGGATGGTGAAGCCCTAGCAACTCTGGTGGTGAATAAGAACCGAGGGGTGTTGCAGGTGGCTGCCGTGCGTGCTCCGTCGTTTGGCGAGCGTCGCAAAGCGGCTCTCGCTGACATCGCTGTGCTCACAGGCGGTCAAGTCATTAGCGAAGACAGGGCGATGACCCTCGACAAGGTGACGATGGACGACCTAGGACGGGCACGCAGGATCACGATCAGCAAGGACAGCACCACAATCGTGGCCAGCGATGACAGCAAAGATGCCGTCAGCGCCCGCGTTGCCTCGATTAGACGCGAGCTCGAGAATACGGATTCGGAGTACGACCAAGAGAAACTCAACGAGCGCATCGCCAAGCTCGCTGGAGGAGTGGCCGTCATCAAGGTTGGCGCCCCAACAGAGACGGAGCTCAAAAACCGCAAACTACGCATTGAGGATGCTCTCAATGCCACCCGTGCAGCTGTGGAGGAAGGCATTGTTGCTGGAGGCGGATCCACCCTTCTGCACATCGCGTCAGAACTCGATGCTCTGTCCTCTGGGTTGGAAGGTGATCAAAAGACAGGTGTCGAAATCGTTCAGCGTGCCCTGAGCGCTCCCCTGCGTCAGATCGCTGAAAATGCAGGCTCTAACGGTGACGTGGTGGTGGATCGCGTCCGCAATAGCGGACAGGGATTCAACGCTCTCACCGGAACCTATGAAGACCTCATGAATGCAGGAATTCTGGATGCATCCAAGGTGGTTCGTCTTGCGCTTCAGGATGCGGTCTCGATTGCATCTCTGGTGGTAACCACTGAAGTTGTGGTGGCAGATAAGCCTGAGCCCCCTGCTCCTGCAGGTGGCGGTGGTGACCCCATGGGCGGTATGGGTGGTATGGATCCCATGGGCGGCATGGGCGGCATGGGAATGATGTAATTCCGCGATTGGGATCCCCTTAAAGGGATCCCACCAGTCGAGAGTGGATTCGACACACCGATAAGGCTTCACGGGGTGGGTGGCTGCACAGTCTCCCCAATTCTCGATTTAGGGCCTGGAGTTCTGTGATCTGCAAGCCTCCTATTGGCAGACCGAAGAAGGCTCCGCTGAGGACGACAGGAAAAGCAAATTTGAGCAACATGCCCGAGTCTTGCGAGACTCAATCACTCTGCCTGTTCAAGGTCCTGAGGTAATCGGCCACTTGGAGGTCGACGCCAGTAATCGCCGTGCCAACGACAACAAGATCGGCTCCATGTTCAAGGGCCTTGAGAGCTGAATCAGGCGACTTAAGGCCCCCCTCACAAATCAATGTCACCCGGTCGGGCAGTTGATCTCTCAAGGGAGAGATCAAGTTGTAGCCGGGAGGATTTTGTTGTGCTGTTTGCTCGGTGTATCCATAGAGGGTGGTTCCCACCCATTCGCATCCCAGGGATGCCGCGATTAATCCGTTTTCGATGGAGTCCACATCTGCCATGAGTGGTGCTCCTAGGTCTTCTTTCGACCTTTGAATGAGTGCAGCAAGCTCTTCCTTTTCTGGCCTTTGGCGCGCCGTGGCATCGAGGGCGATGACGTCAGCACCGGCTGCCCAGACCGCTTGAATGTCCTCCCAGCGAGGTGTGATGTAGACCGAGCTGTCTGGAAAGGTGCGCTTCCATAGGCCAATGATCAGCGCGTTAGGACAGCGGTTGCGTACAGCCCCGATGTGCTCTGGGCTCTCCAGGCGCACACCAGTTGCCCCGTTGCGAAGACTGGCTTCAGCCATGGCCGCAATCACGTCGGGATGCCGCATGGGTGATCCTTCCGGAGCCTGAACAGACACGATCAGGCCACCCTCAAGCTGGGCGCGGGATGGAATGGGCATGGTGCTCAGGATGCCTGCAGATCTTGGACTGCTGAGGACGCAACCATCCAGCGACGAAAGCGCTGAGCCCCGAGTGCAATCGGAGGGGGTGCGATGGCGAGTGGCGGATTTGAACAACGATCAGCTAGCTCTTCAATCACCCCAGCCTCATCATTGGAGTGACTCGGAAGGGGTGCCACGTGTAACGCCGGTGTCTCTGTTTCGACCGTTGGATCGCTGACGAGAGAGAGGTCTTGGATCTTTGGACTCACCTCTGAACTCAGGGGAGAGGGGAGAGCGTCTGGGGAGGATTCAGCCGTTCGTTTGGGAAGAGAGCTCACCCCATAGCGATGCACCCACTGCACTTCTAATTGCTCGATAAGGGAGGTTTCTCTTAATTCATTGGCGACCAGCAAGCGACGCTGCAGGTCTAGTTGGCGGGGGTTCAGGGGCTGAAACGAAGAGACAGACACGGAATCAAGAGAGTTTGCGGTTGAGCAGTGGTCGGATGAGGAGAAACAGCCCCACGGTGAGCCCGGTCAAGACCAATAAGCAGGTCTGTCCTGTGACTGACCCATAGGGTGCGTCCAAGAGAACCACTGAAAGATCGAGAGGGCCTGCATAGGCCGCTCGAATTGGTTCTATCGCGAAGGTAAGGGGATTTAGGGCTGCTAGCCAGCCCATCCACACAGGCATAAAGCTGAGAGGTGCCAATGCGGTGCTTGCAAAGAGCAGAGGAAGATTGGCGACAAAAATCACCGCAATCAACTCAATGTGACCAGGCAAGGCAAAGGCCAAACCCAGACTTAAGGCCGTTACGGCAAACACCAACAGCAGCAGGGTGAACAGAACGAGCAGGAGACCACCAGCTCCAGGCCATCCATATCCGAGCAATGCCGCTGTCACCATGATCGCCAAACTCTGCACAAGGCTCAACGTGGTGATGAAAATCACCGAAGCGAAGACAATGGAACTTCGACTTCTTAAGGGCGCAACAAGAAGTCGGTTGAGAAAGCCAAATTCGCGGTCAAACATGACCGGAAGTCCTGCATTGAGTGCACCGCTGAACGCTGTGAACACAATCACTCCAGCCCCCAGAAAGCGCCCGTAGCTCATGCCGCCGGGCAATAGGCCCTCAGGAGCCTTAGAGAACAGAGCTCCAAATAAAATCAACCAGATCAGTGGCTGCAGAACTCCGGCAATCAGTGTGGAGGGACGCCGTTTGAGCTGCACGAAGAGGCGACGCGTTAGAGCTGTCGTTTCCTGGATGAGCTCCGTCAAAGCTCCTCGTGAGGACACTTGGCTGGCATCGATCTGAAGAAGGGGTGTGGTCATGGGGCGCACTGATGGAAATCGGAGGGTGAAAGAAGGTCGTTACCGCATGGCTTGCTTGCGCTCTTGCTTCGGATCACGCTGACCGGCAATGGCAAGCTCAGCATCCATCAGGGTGCGACCTGTGGCCTGAAGGTAAACATCGTCAAGACTGGGCCTGCTTTGGGCAAGGGCAAACACGGGAAGTCCTGCGTCTTCCAAGCAAAGGCGAAGCCGAGGAAGGACCTGCTCTCCATCGACCACAAGGTTCAGGGAGTGGCCTTGCGAGCGATTAATCACAATGTTTTGGACGCCATCAAGGGGTTGAAGCAAGTCGCGAATGGTCTCTGCTTCCTGCTCATTGCTGAACTCACGCACACGCAAGGTGACCCGATCCCCTCCAAGACGTTTCTTGAGTTCGTTTGGTGTGCCCTCAGCAATCACCGTCCCGGCATCAATGATGGCCATTCGATCTGCGAGTGCTTCCACTTCCTCGAGGTAATGGGTGCTGAGCAAGACCGTTGTGCCCTGGTCTCTTAAGTCACGGAGCACATTCCAGATCACGGCCCGACTTTCGATGTCAAGTCCGACCGTGGGTTCGTCGAGGATGAGCAGTTGGGGGCGATGTAAGAGACCAGCCGCTAGATCAAGTCGACGACGCATGCCTCCGGAATAAGTACCGCATCGACGGTCGATCCAGGCATTCATGCCCAACATCTCGTTCAGCTCGTCGATCCGTTGGTTCCTCTGCTTTGGTCGTAAGTGATAGAGGTCGCCTTGAAGTTCAAGGAGCTCACGCCCGGTGAGGATTTTGTCAATCGCTACCTCTTGAGCGACATAACCAATGAGGCGTCGAACGTCCCGTTGGTCTTTCAAGGCATCCAGGCCAGCAATGCGGACATCGCCAAGATCTGGAGCCAGCAGAGTGGCAAGAATTCTCAGTGTTGTGGTTTTGCCAGCACCATTCGGCCCCAGCAGGCCATACAGACATCCTTCAGGGACTTGCAAGCTCAAGTCCCTGAGCGCTGAAACCGTCCCGTAAGACTTTTCCAGGTGATCGAGCACGATCAGGGACATGAAACCGTCCAAAAGCGAGGTTAAATAATCTAGGAAGCGACAGGAAGAAATCCGCCCGCGAGGATGTCAAAGACGGCCCTCACTTGCAGATCAAACTGAGCAGAACCAGACATTCGGCTCATGACAAGCAAGAGACAGATTCCAAAGAGATAAAGGATCGACCAACGAAACAATCCCTTAGCGCGAACCCGGTTGGTGGGCTCAGCAGCCAGACGCTCCACCATCTGCAGAAGGCGGCCGTTGAAGGGAATGACTAACAGCCCATACAAGGCACCACCCTCAGGTAGGGCCCAAATGCCCAAAAAGCTCAGCAAGATCGTGGCCCATCCATAGCGTCGAATCGCCCTAGTCGTGACCAAAGGTCCTTTAACAACAGGGAGCATTGGAATCCCAACGGCCCGATAGTCGTCATGCAACAGCAGGGCTAGTGCCCAGAAATGGGCTGGAGTCCAGACCATTACAAGAGCGAACAGCCACCATCCACCTAGGCCGATATGGCCTGTTGCTGCAGCTGCTCCGACCAATGGTGGGATGGCGCCAGCAACACCGCCAACCACAATGTTTTGCGTGGTGCGGGGCTTAAGAAGCGCGGTGTAAAGCAGGACGTAACTGCAGAGCCCTAAGAGAGAGAGTCCAGCCGCAAGGCAATTCACCCCGCTGACGAGAAGAGCAGCAGCAGCAAGAGTGCAGGACACTGCGCCAATAAAGGCTGCGGATGGTGACAACCGTCCAGATGGAAGGGCTCGACCACTCGTGCGCAGCATGCGTCCATCGAGCTCCTGCTCCCACAAACAGTTGAGAACTCCTGCGGCGGCTGCCGCTAACGCACCACCACCAAGGGTGCATGCCAGCCTTGGTGAGGAGAGGGGCCAGCCTTCGGTGAGTGCCATTCCTCCCAACGTGGTGGCCAGGAGAAGAGGGATCAACCTTGGTTTGGCGACCTCAAGCCAAGGGGGAAGTTTGATTCTCTTGCGAGATGGCACGACCTCCTCCCTCGTGAGGGATGGTGGCATTGGAGCAACGGAAGCTGAACTAGCCATGACAGGGCTCCAGGGTTGAAGAATCGCGAGCGATGGTGAGAGGGGAGTCGGGTGTTGACGGACGTCTCCAGGTGAGAGCAGCGAGGACGGCCACGAGAAGACAGGCAACGAGTTGATGACACACCGTCACAGCGGGCTGACTTAGACCAAGCCGCAAGGTGAAAACACCCAAAGCGATCTGCGTTGAGACCAGGAGAGTGGCTGTGATGAGGAGGGGCCATTGCTGACGAGCCCAGCCGCCGGCGATCAGAGCTGTTGCAACGAACAGCAAGACACAGACGGCTGCTGGAGTTGCTGCACTGCGATGCCAATGGAGCCATTGGCAGGACTGACCCTCTTGTAAACAGCGTTGGGCTGCCCATGAGGTCGCCATCCGCCCTCCAAGAAGGCATTGTGCTGAAACGGCTGCAAGGCTGATTCCGCCAAGCAAGGGCCACCAGCGAGGGGCTGCAGATCCTTTGGCACCTGCAGTGAGCAGCCTTTGTGTGAGTCCGCTCATCACAATGACCAGGGTCAGAGCCAGCACAAGATGGGCTGTGACCACTGCGGAGGGGAGCAGTTGAAGCACGGTCAAAGCACCGAGGCCGCCCTGAAGAATCACCAACAGAACCAAAAGGGACGACAGCGGCAGCAACCAACGGGGCAGTTCCTTCCTCCAGAACCAGGCGGCACCGAGTTGGACCAGCAGGGCGATGCCCACAACGAAGGCATCAAGGCGGTGGAACCATTCCAAAAACACCTTGAGGTTCATCTGGCGACCAGGCAGCAGGCTTCCGTAGCAAAGAGGCCAATCAGGACAGGCCAGCCCTGCCTCCATGACCCGGGTTGCGCCTCCAATTACCACGAGTGCAATTAGAGCCACGACCAGGTGAGCAGCGAGCTGCGCCAGACGCAAACGAACCGGAACTGTTGCCGATGAATTCAACGACTGTTACTCCTAATCGCATGGTTTATTTTTGTAAACTAGCGATTTGATCTCGAACGGCACGCTAATTACAGGTCTCCGACATTTTTAAGAGCGCCAACATCTCCCTTTGCTGACAACAGCGCCCTAAAACAGCTTTGTTAGCAGGAACTACAGGCTGCTTTAACAATCACGGCATCAAGAAGGGCTGTGATCTCCATAGTCTGAAGAGACATGTACCAGGAGTTTCGTGCCTATCCCCTCGGCAATTCTCACTCTTGTGCTGGGAATGATCCTTGTGCTGGGTGGATTGTGGATTGGCCAAAACGTCAACCTCCTTCCTGTTGATGCCAGCGTCAATGCACCCATCTACGACGAGCTGTTTCGTGTTCTGTTCAGCATCGGAACGATTCTGTTTGTAGGAATCGTTGGGGTGGTCGTGTTCAGCCTCGTTCGTTTCCGCCGCAAACCCGGACAGATTGGTGACGGGATTGCACTAGAAGGCAATTTGCCTCTGGAGATCTTTTGGACTGCTGTCCCAGCCATTGTTGTGCTGTTTGTAGGCTTATTCAGCTACGACATCTACGAACGAATGGGGGGAATGGTTCCCCTTAGTCATGGGGGGCACGGTGATTCTCAAGCCAGTGAAGAGAGGGTTTGGGGAGGAATTGGTACTGCAGGGGCGATGCAAGCCAGTTCAGATATGGCGATATCTCCTCTTCCGGTTGAGGTCACGGCGATGCAATTTGCCTTCCTATTCCATTATCCCGATGGAGACATTATTTCTGGAGAACTGCATGTTCCATCAGGACGCCCTATTTCATTGAAAATGGAGGCCAAAGATGTGATCCATGCGTTCTGGGTTCCAGAATTCAGGCTCAAGCAAGACATCATTCCAGGCCAGCCAACATTGCTTAATTTCACTCCCACTCGTCCAGGCCGTTATCCAGTGGTTTGCGCTGAACTTTGCGGCCCATATCACGGTGGTATGCGCTCCACAGTGGTGGTTGAGTCGGCCGACGACTACGACGCCTGGTTCCAGGCCAATCGCAAGCTCCCTGTATCTGAGGCATGACACTCACTCTTCCGCAGCAAAGCAAACCCCCCTCGTTGCAACCAACTGGGTGGCTTCGCTATCTCAGTTTTAGCGTCGATCACAAAGTGATCGGACTTCAATATCTTGTTTGTGGCTTTGCTTTCTACCTGATTGGTGGTGCCCTTGCTGGCGCTATCCGTACAGAGCTGACCAGTCCAGTGTCAGATTTTATGCCACGGGAGGTTTACAACCAGGTGCTTACCTTGCACGGCACTGTGATGATCTTTCTCTGGATCGTTCCTGTCGTGAATGGTGCCTTTGGTAATTATCTGATTCCGTTTTATGTTGGGGCCAGGGACATGGCTTTCCCAAGGCTGAATGCTGTTGCTTTTTGGTTGATTCCCCCTGCTGGTTTACTCCTGATCACCAGTTACTTTATTACTGGTGCAGCGCAGTCTGGTTGGACAGCATATCCACCTCTCAGTCTTACAACTCCTGCGAGTGGTCAGATTATTTGGATCCTGAGCGTTTTATTGCTTGGGGGAAGTTCAATTTTTGGCGGCATTAACTTCATTGCCACGATTCTGAAATTGCGTCGTCCTGGCTTGAAGCTGATGCAATTGCCGATGTATTGCTGGGCGATGCTTGGAACGAGTATTCTTGTTGTTCTTTCGACACCTGTTCTTGCTGGTACTTTGATCCTTCTAAGCTTCGATATCGTTGCGCATACGGGATTCTTTAATCCGGGAATGGGTGGAAACGTTGTTGTCTATCAGCACCTCTTCTGGTTTTACTCTCATCCAGCGGTCTATATCATGGTGCTGCCAGCATTTGGCTTGGTGAGTGAAATCCTTCCGATTCATTGTCGGAAACCACTTTTTGGATATACCACGATGGTGTATTCGATCATGGCGATCGTTGTTCTTGGGCTTGTTGTTTGGGCTCATCACATGTTTACCAGTGGTACTCCTCCATGGATGCGTCTGTTTTTCACAATTGCAACGGCCTTTATTGCTGTTCCGACTGGTATCAAATTCTTTAATTGGATAGCCACTTTGTGGGGAGGGAAAATCAGCCTCAATAGTGCAATCCTCTTCTCTTGCGGTTTTATCGTCAACTTTGTTTTAGGCGGTATTACTGGCGTAGCCCTTGCTCAAGTTCCTTTCGATGTTCATGTGCACGACACCTACTTCGTCGTTGCTCACTTCCATTACATTGTTTATGGAGGATCGGTTTTTGTGATCTTCGCGTCTGTTTATCACTGGTTCCCAAAAGTGACTGGCAGGATGCTGGATGAAAATATCGGACGTTTTCATTTCTTGTTGACGTTCATTGGATTCAACCTTTGCTTTGCCCCCCAGCATTGGCTTGGCCTCAATGGCATGCCCAGGCGTGTTGCTGAATACGATCCGCAATTTGCGTTTGTGAATCAGATCAGCAGTGTTGGCGCCCTGTTGATGGCCCTCAGCACCTTGCCCTTCCTTTGGAACGTGTTCGCGAGTGCACGCTCTGGTGAGATTGCTGGAGACAATCCTTGGCGTGCCTTGACCCCTGAATGGTTGACCACCTCTCCACCTCCTGTAGAGAACTGGAAAGGTGAACCTCCTTTGGTCACTCACCCCTATGGGTATGGAATCCCTGCAGACAAGATCGACTTGAAAGATGCCAGTGGCAGTGATTTATGGAGCAACGGCCGATGACTTCCCTATCCCCTCAAGACCAAGCGGTTGAAATTCAGGAGCATCACGAAGAAAGCCACCCCGACCACCGCATGTTTGGCTTAGCCACCTTCTTGGTGGCTGACGCGATGACCTTCGCAGGGTTTTTCGCTGCTTATCTCACGTTTAAGGCTGTTAATCCTCTCCTGCCTGGTGCTGTGTATGAGCTGGAGCTTCCGCTTCCAACGCTGAACACCATTCTCTTGCTTGTCAGTAGTGCCACCTTTCATCGCGCTGGTGTCAATCTGCGCCGAAGTGACATGCAACGCTGCAGGCGCTGGTTACTCCTGACAGCCATTCTCGGTTTGGCCTTTTTGGTGAGTCAGATGGTGGAGTATTTCACCTTGCCATTTGGGTTGACTGACAATCTTTATGCCAGCACTTTCTACGCTCTCACTGGCTTCCACGGTCTGCATGTGACCCTGGGTGCCCTAATGATTCTGATTGTGTGGTGGCAATGTCGCACCCCTGAGGGGCGCGTTACAGCAGACAATCACTTTCCCCTCGAAGCGGCAGAGCTCTATTGGCACTTCGTTGACGGCATTTGGGTTGTCTTATTTGTGATTCTGTATCTCATCTGAGCGAGCTTGGTCTCTAAAGCCTCCAATGTTCTTTAGATCCCTTTGTTGCTTCATGTGAGAGTTATGGCCAGAATCAAATAAATTTCTTGAGTTAGATGCTCACTGGCCAGGAATTGCTGAACAGGGCCCGGTCACTCAGCAATCGCTCTGAACACGAAATTGCGCGGGGATGCGGGTATGTCGGTCCCAGTGGTCGCGTTCTGCTTAAGGGCTTTTACAAAGCTTTGGTGGAAGCGAAGGGTTACAAGTTGCCCTCTGCCAGTTCTGGTGGTGGTGGAACCAGAGGTCGCCAAGCCGAATTCAAGACCCGGGTTCATGGGAATGGAAATCTGCTGATCGGTCATGCCTATACCCGTCGCCTTGGCCTAGAACCTGGCCAAGAGTTTCGGATTGAACTGCGTCAAGACTCCCGTTCCATTTGGCTTCTTCCAATGAACAACAAGGAGCTCAAGGTTGCAGAGGTGAGCCCTGAGCAGGATCAAGACACAAAGAAGGACCCAGGATGAGACCCGGGCCCTTCGCTGACTGGTCTTAAGACACTGACTGCGAGCTGATCATGCAGCAGCTGGTGGATCTTGATCGTTGTGAATGGTTGAGCTCAAGGCGATTAGATCAATGCCGCTGAATAGGAAGCTGATGCCTACAAGTGCGCCCAGCACCCAAAGCAAGCCCCAGAACTTCAGAGTCACGATCAGCAGCCCAAGGATGAAGGTGACGACTCCATTAGCAATCGCCCAGCCCGCTCCAGGACGGTTGCTGTGAGATAGGCCGTTGAAAAAGGCCACAACACCCTCCACAAGAAAGACGATTCCGATCGCTAGTGACAGCGTTGCGACCTGTTCCGCCGCGTCTGCAGGACTGCGGAAATTGCTGATCATTGAAGCCCCCGCAACGATGAATAGGGTTGAAACCACTAATCGCCAGAAGCAAATCCAGCGCCCCATGCGTTTGGAGCGGGCCAGATTGCTGATCCAACCCACCACGCCTCCAACAAGAAAGACAACGGCGATCACTCCAGTGACCCATACGGATGCAATCACAGGAAAGACCAGGGCGAGGACGCCCAAAATGATCAGCAGAATGCCTTCAGCGATGGCGAAAGCTTTAAACGTTCCAACGGAATCGGAACGATCGTCAGCGGTCATGAATTTTGTATCAGAGACAACCCCCGAACGGTATTGATTCCCAGAAGCGCTGACCCGTTTTTGTGATGTTCCCTCAGCTCCAACCTTCAGCTCCAACCGTTGGAGGCGAGCCATTCAGAGCTCAGAGAGCTGTGGTTTCCAGGGGTGGTTGGCGCTCCCTCCCGCGCGTGGTCGAGCAAGCGTTCCGTATAGCGAGCGAGAAGATCGATTTCTAAATTCACTTCATCCCCTGGTGCGAGATCGCGCAATGCCGTGGCCATCCAGGTGTGAGGAATCACGGCGATCCAAAATCGCGCGCCAGCATCGGCACACCCTGCCACCGTGAGGCTGATGCCATTGACAGCAACACTGGCTTTTTCACAGATGTACCGGCCATAGGCGGCATCTCGCCAGCGCAGCTCGAGATTCCAGGATTGGCTAAGGGCTTCGATGCCCACCACCTCGCCGATGCTGTCGACATGACCACTCACGAGATGTCCGCCAAGGCGATCCGACAAGCGGAGGGCTGGCTCCAAATTGACCGAACCGCCAGAAGAGGCTTTGCGTCCGAGTGTGCTGCGTTGCAGCGTTTCCTCGCTGACATTGGCGAGAAATCCATCACCGACCAATGCCGCCACCGTGAGACAGACGCCATCGACGGCAACGCTGTCCCCCAGCTGAAGGGGAGCGAACGGAGCGCAGCCACTCACGACGAGGCCACTGCCGCGGCGTTCAATCCGACCAACAGCTTGCACTAGACCCGTGAACATGCTGTGCATTCAGCGTGAGTTCAATGGTCATAATCGAGGAAGGGGGTGAGAGCTGTCGATGGTGGAAATGAGTGTGTGCGGGATTGCGTTGGATGCCGCCAGTAGAAGTCCAATCGTCCTGCTTCGAGATCCATCTCGACGGCGACAAGTGCCGATCTGGATCGACCAGGCCCAGGCCCACAACATCATGGCCGGATTGAATGGAGAGCCATCTCCTCGCCCCTTAAGCCATGACTTGATGGTGCGCTTGTTGGCTGCTGGTGAACTTCATCTCGACCGGGTCATCATCCATGCGATTGAAGACAGCACCTTTCGCGCTGTGTTGAAACTCAGCCATGACGCGCCAATCGACGCGATCGAAGATTCCCCAGAAGGTGAGCCGATCGAGGAGAGCGAGGCAAAGGAAGAGCTCTTAGACATTGATGCCAGGCCCAGTGATGCCATTGCGCTTGCCATCCGCACTGGTAGCAGCATTTGGATGTTGGAAGAAGTTGTCGCTGAAGCCTCGATTGCTGTGGATGTCGAAGCGGATGCAGAGGATCGAAATGAGTTTCGTCGATTTTTAGATCAGGTCAGTCCTGCCGCCATGGTCAGGCACCTTCAGTCAAGACAGCACAAGGACGAGGAAACGGACCAGGTAACGGACGACGACAATCTGGGATGACAACAAAGCCTTGCTCTGGTGCTGGGGTTCGACGTGCCTTTGGCACTGGTCCTGCGGTGAGTTTGTTCACCCTGGGGACAATGCGTGCTTTGAAAGACCGCGAGCAAATGGTTGCCATTGTGCGGGCAGCCCATGCCGCTGGGATCAATCATTTAGAGACGGCACCCGCCTACGGCCCTGCTGAAACCTTTTTGGGGCAGGCCTTGGATCAGTTGGCTCAAGAAGGGATTGCCCCTGAGGGGGGGTGGTTAATCACCAGCAAACTCCTTCCAGGCCTGTCTTTGGAGCAAGGACAACGCGCCTTGTCTTCATGCCTTGACCGCTTGGGACGCCCTTTTCTGCACGGCTTGGCGGTCCATGGTCTGAATCGAGAGGAACACCTGCATTGGGCGCTCGAAGGGGATGGAGCCAGGCTCCTGGACTGGGCCCTGAAATCTGGGCTTGTGGGTCAGGTGGGTTTCAGCAGCCATGGCTCCAATCCACTGATCGCTCGTGCGATAGCAAGTGGTCGCTTTCGGTTTTGCAGCCTGCATCTCCATTTGTTGGATCCAGCACGGCTCCCCTTGGCGTTGGAAGCGTTGGATGCAGGAATGGGAGTGATGGCGATCTCTCCCGCGGATAAGGGTGGTCGCTTGCAAGCTCCAAGCCCATTGCTAAAGGCAGATTGCCAGCCGTGGGAACCCTTAGCTCTTGCTTACCGCTACCTGTTGGCCGCTGGGGTTAGCACCCTCACGGTTGGGGCCAGCAGCCCGAGCGATCTCAACCTTGCCGCCTCCATGGCCAGCAGCGATGGGGCGCTTACCCATGCAGAACAGACCGCTATGACCCGACTGGAATTGTTGCGTCAACAGCGGCTCGGTGAAACGCTTTGCCATCAATGCAGAGCCTGTCTCCCCTGTCCGAAAGAGGTGCCCATTCCTGAGTTGCTGCGACTGCGCAACCTGCGGCTCGCCCACGACCTCCAGGAGTTCACAGAGGAGCGTTACAACTTGATTGGGCGCGCTGGCCACTGGTGGGAGGAGGTGAATGCCGAAGGGTGTGAGAGCTGTGGGGATTGCCTTCCCCGTTGCCCGCATCAACTGGCGATCCCTGATCTGTTGGCGGAGACCCATCAGCTATTGGCCGCGTCCCCTCGACGACGTCTATGGGGTTGATGCCTTCCACTTGGCTTTCATCGCGTCCTGCTCCGACGGATCCAGAGGGGCAAGATTCCAGCAGCGTTGCCAGACCTCGTTGGAGGGAAGGACCAGGGCGCGAAGCCGTTTTGGCACTCGCGACATGGCGATGCTGAGTTGTGAACGAGCCAGGGGCGGAACCCATCCTGCAGAGAGCAGCCGACTAAGCAGCGGTTCTTCCCAGGCTTTTTTGACCCAGTCTTGAGGTAAGGGCTCTTTGCTTGAACTCGGGCGCAGCATCAGGGTCCAGTTCAGAGGCGCACCCTGCAAAGGCAGCACTGCATGCAGCCTTTGGTCTCGAAGGAGCGCTCCCATGCACCGTTGCAGAGGCAGCACTGCAACTTGTGCATCGCCTTGCAGCAACCAGTTGAGGGCGTGTCGATCATCAAAACTGATGGCTGCCTGTCTGAGCTGTCGCAGCGCATCAGGGGTCTGCATGTGAGCTGTCAGCGACATCACCAGTCGCGGGCTCGACGGGAAAAGGACTTTTCCCTTGAGTTCTGGATCCAGAAGCACCTCCCAGCTGTTGGCCGCTTGGTTTCTGAGGGTTGGTTCTCCTCGAAACAGCATGACCCAGGGGCTAACGCCCACAGGGAAAATTTTGCCTTTCCAGGCGGTGGGTAATTCAGACAGAAACCGCTCTGATGCCGCTCCTAGTTGCGCTTGAAGAGGAGCGGCATCAATGGCTTGAAACGATCCCGGGTTAAGACTCGATAACCAACCATCCCCAATCGTGAGTAGATCGGTGGACGAGAGCCACGAGGCGGCGGCGGAGCTGTTGATGGCTTTCAGCTCTGTAGTACGCCAGGGAGCCTTGAGCTGCTTTTGCCACAGTGCAGGAAGGCTCTTCTCTGGGGCCCGCAAAAGGGGCGAACCATTGGATCGCGCACAGCCTGCCAGCGATGAGAGTCCGGCAATGAAGCCGGCCTGAAGCAGCTGTCGCCGGCGAAACGAAACGGGCTGAGCAGATGGGCCGATCATCCTCAAACCTTACGGGGCTGGATCCCTTGGGAATTCGTTGGGAATTCAGGGGGGTTGAGCGTGGATTCGAGCAATTGATCCATGGCGTTGTCGCATGCCTGGCTGATGCGGTCTAGGGACAGTCCCCGCAGTTGTGCAAGCAACGCAAGACCACCGGCACCTACGCCCTCTTTGACGTGGCCAAGCTCGTAGTCACGCAGCGAGCGGTGTCGACTGTTGCGAAAGCGAAGACCACTCGCCAGGGCAGAGATGGAAACATCGAAATGATCTTCCAGTAGTGCCAGCAGCTCTACCAAAGATGCGCGTTTGCTCCCGGTTGGTGTCAGCACTTCCCCAGCCAACCAGGCCGTTGTGCCAATCAGCACTTGATTGGAAAGCAAGCGCCGCTCTCTGGACGACACCATGCTGAGGGCGAGTGCCAGCACGGCAGCCATCTGACTGCCCCCAGCCAACAGGAGGGGTTGACTGCTAACCAGGGATCCGATCAGTAACCCGGTTGCAAAGGCCTGAAAAGGATCTCCCACGGCAGCTAAAAGCTCCTGAGCAGAAGGCGTTGCGCCGAGCTCTGCCGATTGCAGCCCCTGATGCACAAGTTCTCGTTTTAACGCCATCGGTGGATGGATGGCACTACCACTGATCAGGTCATTGGCGGGAAGTCCAAGACCACAAAGAACGGCTAACGCTGTGGTGGTTCCTCCGGGGACACATTCAGCAAGAACCAGTGGTTGCCGCAAACGCTCACCGAAACGTTGGCCTTTGCTGAGCAGCTGCTGGACTCGCTGAGGCGTCATGGAGTGCCCGGTGCTGATGCATGCGGCTGGACCGAGCTGCGGATCCTCAAAGCGCAGATGAGCGAAGGGAGGCAACTTGGACAGCCCAATCGATCCCACCCAGGGCTGAATCTGGATGGCCTGCGCAGCAACCCAACTGATCAACGCAGGCGAGACGCCGGCGGGCAGAGGCGGCAATGGCCAGCGGGGCCGATGTGAGGGCCCATAAAGAAGCAGCTCAGCGTCAGCAATGGCGGTGTAGCGGCGTGATTCAGACGTTGCACCGGCAGCAGAGATGCCTTTCACCTCTGCGGTCAACGTGGAGGACAGCAGCAGTAAAAGATCAGGAGCTGGTCCCGGGTCGGACCAAAAGCGGTGAGTGGCTCCTGACCAAAACTCGGATGCTGGGCCCGAAAGGCGCGTGCATCCCGCTGGGAGCTCAAAGAGGGTCGAGGGCGACCAGGCCATGGAGCAGGGGAGGAGGTTCAGGAATCGGAGCTTGGAGACGGGGAAAGATCCAGTAGGCCAAGGCGTGGAGAGCTAGTACGTAAACGAGCTGCTGCACCACAACGAGCGTGATAGCCATGGCTTGCACCAACAGCAGATCAGGGGCGAGGGGCAACTGCATCAGCTCAAGGACACGATCGAGGAGTCCGGCGCCGGCTCTTGTAATCACCACCCAAAGGTTCTCGCCCACCATCAAGGACAGCGCGACCACCCTCACCAGGAATCCTGCCGCTCCAATGACGACACCTAGCCCCCAGCTGATCCACCAGCTCACCTTTTTGTGCCAGCACCATCCGAGCCAAAGGGACAGCAATCCGTAGGGAAACAGCATCAGGGGCCCACGCAGAGGACCCATGAGCACCACCAGCAGCAGAATTGCTACAACGACGCCCTCTAGTCCGGCCCGCCGGCCCCGTCGAACAAGAAGCAGCGCTAAAGGAAGCGGCAGGGCAAGACGGAACAGGGCTCCACCGATGGGTAAGTAATAGAGAGCCAGCCAAATCAAGGCTGCCGCCGCCGCCAGGTATGAGGCCTCCATCATGCGCAGAGCTTGTCGACGGCTGAGGCGTGGTTCCATCACGTTTAGGGCTGCCTTTCGCTGTCATTGGTGGCTTCTTTGGAGGCCTGACGCGAAGGGATTTTCTCGATCGTTTCAACTTCGAAACCAATTCCAGCGCGACGTAAGGCATCCGTGACACTTTCCGCAGGTGCGGCAGGATCAGCGGCCGCCAAGCGAATCGTGATGCGATAAGGCCGAGGGTCAGCGGGCATCCGACGGACGGGGGCTGATTCTTTTGTGGCGGGTTGGACTTTGGTCAACTCTTTTTTTGTCGTCTTCGGTTCTGACGAGTCTGTGGGCTCCACTTCCGCCTCCGAATCCGAGGTCGTCTGGTCCTTCAAGCTCTGGTCTTCAGCCTTCGCCGGTTCCTTCAATGTCGGCTGGGCCGCGGCGGGTGTGGGTGGTGAATCGAAGCTATCGGCCAGCTTTTGTCCAAACGTTGTCCCTGAGCAGGCCTGTAAGGCGAGCAGCAGCGGTATCAGCAACCACCGCGCGAGCATTAAGCGTCACCAGGACGGATGACGCGCACGGCACTCGCGCGAAGGCGCCCGGTCTTCGTCATTGCCGGTGCTTTACGGGCAGCAGGTTTGGCGGTTGTGCCCTTGGCGGTTGCACCCTTGGTGGTGCTTTTGGCTTTGCTGGTGCTTTTGGTTGTTGAGGTTTTGCGTTTCGTGGTTTTTTTTGTGGCGGCTTTTGCGTCGAGGAGTTCGATCGCTTCCTTCAGGGTGATGTCGTCGGCCCCTTTGCCCTCAGGCAATGAAGCATTCACTTTTCCCTGTTTGACATAGAGGCCGTAGGGGCCATCGAAGACCTGCACGGTCTCTTCGCTTCCCTCCGGTTTGCCAAGGTCCTTTAGCGCCGTCCTTCCCCCTCGGCCCCGCTTTGGCATGGCGAGTAGTTCCAGGGCTCGACTGAGACCAACGGCAAGGACGTCGTCTTCGCCTTTGAGGGAGCGATAGTCCTTTTCGCCTTTTCCTTTGTCCCAAACCACGTAGGGGCCAAAGCGACCCAAGCCAGCCTGAACCTTTCCGCTCTCTGGATGTTCGCCTAGGAGCCTGGGCAAGCGCAGTAGCCCGAGCGCATCATCAAGTTTCAGCTCTTCGGGCTTCACTCCTTTCGGCAAGGAGGCCCGTTTCGGCTTGGGGTTTTCGTCGCTGACCTGACCCTTTTGCACATAGGGGCCGTACTGACCGAAGAGCAAATAAACAAGATCACCCGTTTCTGGATCCTCACCGAGCGCTTCTGGACCATCCGCCTTTTGCTTGAGGATGAGTTCTGCTTGTTCCTGATCCAGTTCACCAGGGGTGATCTCTTTTGGAAGGGTTGCTTTGATCAGCTCCTCTTCTCCGTCGTCACCAACGCGCTTGGATTCGAGATAGGCCCCAAAGCGACCGATCCTGACCACGCACGGCAAGCCCTCGAGGTCAATCGTGCGTGACGCTCCAGGGTCGATGTCTCCCTCACGTTTGTGGACCAGGGACTCCAGTCCTTCATCGCCTTTGAAAAATCCATCCAAATAAGGCAGCCATTGCACTTTCCCGGTGGAGATTTCATCCAAGGTGGTTTCCATGCGGGCAGTGAATCCGGTATCCACCAAATCGGGGAAGTGCTCCTCAAGCAGAGCGGTCACAGCAAAGGCTGTGAAACTTGGGGTGAGCGAATTGTTGTTGAGCGAGGAATAGCCACGATCCACGATCGTGCCGATGATGCTGGCGTAGGTGGAAGGACGACCGATCCCTTCTTTCTCCAGCATTTTCACCAGGGAGGCTTCGCTGAAGCGAGCGGGCGGCTGGGTTTGGTGTCCGAGAGCTTCAACCTCATGAACCTTGGGTGAATCGCCAACGTTCAGGGCGGGCAACAACACTTCCTGACCTTCCAAAGCCGCATCAGGGTCATCGCTGCCCTCGACGTAGGCGCGGAAAAAGCCGGGGAAATCAATGCGCTTTCCACTGGAACGGAACAGGGCTTCTCCAACCGTGAGGTCCACCGCGAGCATGGTGAGTCGGGCTTCTGCCATTTGGCTAGCGACTGTGCGTTTCCAAATCAGCTCGTACAAAGACAAATCACGCCCTTCCAAGCCAGTTTCGGAGGGGGCTCGGAAGCTCTCCCCAGAAGGTCGGATCGCCTCATGGGCTTCCTGAGCATTGCGTGACTTGGTGCTGAACTGCCTGGGCCCGTTGCTCAGATACTCCTTGCCGTAGCGCGATTCCACACAGCTGCGTGCAGCCGTAATGGCTTGATCGGAGAGATGCACCGAATCGGTGCGCATGTAGGTGATGTAACCGCGTTCATACAGGCCCTGAGCGCAGCGCATCGTCTCCCGCGCTGACAGACGCAATTTGCGATTTGATTCTTGCTGCAGCGTGCTGGTGGTGAACGGCGGAACGGGCCTGCGCACCGTGGGCTTTTCCTCAACGGAGGAGACGTTCCAATCCGACGATTGAAGAGCAAGCGATAGGGAGCGAGCGTCGTCTTCGCTCAGGAGGCGCACCTTGCTGCCTTGCTTGAGGCCTCCGGTGCTTTCATCAAAATCATTGCCGGTGGCGACTTTCGTCCCGCCGAGGTGCGTGAGCTTGGCATCAAAGCGGATGCTCTGCTGTTCGAGTGCAGCTTTCAGATCCCAATAGCTTCCACTGCGAAAGGCTCGTCTAGCCCGCTCTCGCTGCACGAGCAGACGGACAGCTACGGATTGAACACGTCCGGCCGAAAGCCCCCAGGCAACTTTCTTCCACAACAGGGGCGAGAGGGTGTAGCCCACCAATCGGTCGAGGATTCTTCGGGTTTCCTGGGCATGCACCAGCTCCATATCGAGCTCACGCGTGTCATCGAGTGCCCGGGAGATCGCCTCTTTCGTGATCTCGTGAAACACCATCCGTTTCACGGGGACCTTGGGTGACAACAGCTGGAGCAAATGCCAACTGATGCTTTCCCCTTCGCGATCTTCGTCAGTCGCTAGCAGGAGTTCATCAACGCCCTTCAGGGCGTCTTTGAGCTCGCGCACAATTTTTTTCTTGTCCTTCGGAACCACATAAAGGGGTTCGAAGTCCGCCTCAGTGTTGACTCCGAGGTTGGCCCACTTCTGACCTTTTTGAGCTGCAGGGATCTCACTTGCGTTGTTCGGCAGATCCCGCACATGGCCCATCGAAGCTTCCACCCGATAGCCCTTCGGAAGGAATCCACGGATGGTGCGGGCCTTTGTGGGGCTCTCAACGATGACCAGGGTGTTCGCCACGTGGGGTCGGTAACCGTCTCCTTCTTTATCGCACCGCCGAGCTTTCTGCAGCGAAATCAGGGAATTCACTCAGGGAAGAGCAGGAGCGCAGCTACAGTCCCTCCAATTGGTTTGACCACACTCTCCATGCCCGAATTGGGTGCTCTGCTTCTGTCCACCCAGGCCGTGGCAGCTCCTGGGGAGCTGCTCAACCTTGCTTTGCATGCCGGCACGGTTGGGCCTGAGGCAGCTGTTTTAGTGGCGATGATCGCGACCTTGTTGGTTGATTTAGCCGGAGAAAAAGTTTCAGTTCGCTGGGTTCCACCCATTTGTTATGCGGGCTTAGGTACGGCCCTGGTTCTGCTGGCCCTGCAGTGGAATGCACCCCTCGAGCCTTCGTTTTTAGGGGCTTTCCTTTCCGATCACCTTGCGATTGCTTTCAGAGCGATTGTTGCTCTTTCAACGCTCTTATCTCTTCTGATTAGTTGGAGATATGCCGAACAAAGCGGCACTCCTGTTGGGGAATACGCGGCCATCCTGCTCGCTGCCACCCTTGGCGGAATGATGCTTTGTGGTGCAACAGACCTGGTGAGCGTTTTCGTGTCGCTAGAGACGCTTTCCGTGGCCAGTTATCTGCTGTCGGGATACATGAAGCGTGATGCACGTAGTTCTGAGGCAGCGCTCAAATATTTGTTGGTGGGTTCGGCTGCTGCGGCCGTATTCCTTTACGGAGCTTCGCTTCTGTATGGCCTGAGTGGCTCAACCAGTTTGGAAGTGATTGGTGAGGCTTTGGTGACTAGCCCCACACCTTTAGCCGCTCTAGCGCTGGTCTTCGTTCTTGCAACGGTGGCTTTCAAGATCGCTGCCGTTCCTTTTCACCAGTGGACTCCTGATGTTTATGAGGGTTCACCGACTCCGGTTGTGGCCTTCTTGTCGGTGGGTTCCAAAGCTGCAGGTTTTGCCCTGGCTCTGAGATTGCTCGTTGGCTGTTTTGGAAGTTTCGATACGCAATGGAAACTTCTATTCACGGTCTTGGCGATTCTCAGCATGACGCTGGGCAACGTGGTGGCGTTAGCCCAGACCTCGATGAAGAGGATGCTGGCCTACAGCTCGATTGGACAGGCCGGATTCGTGATGATCGGCCTTGTGTGCGGCACTGAAGACGGCTTTGCCGCAATGGTGCTCTACATGGCCACCTATCTCTTCATGAATCTTGGTGCATTCGCTTGCATCATCCTGTTTTCGATCAGAACGGGAAGCGACCGGATTTCTGATTACGCGGGCTTGTATCAGAAAGATCCCTTGATCACGCTTGGCCTGAGTCTCTGCCTGCTTTCCCTTGGTGGAATTCCACCGATGCTTGGTTTCTTCGGGAAGATTTATTTGTTTTTTGCTGGTTGGGCAGACCACCAATACGTCTTGGTCGTGGTTGGCCTCGTGACCTCGGTCATTTCGATTTACTACTACATCGGCGTCATCAAGATGATGGTGGTGAAGGAGCCTCAAGAGGCTTCAGATGTTGTGAAGGCCTATCCACCGATCAACTGGAGCACGATTGGACTTCCTCCCTTGAGAGTGGCTCTCGTGCTGTGCGTCGTGGTCACTGCCGTGGGCGGAATCCTTTCCAACCCGCTGTTTGAATGGGCCAGCAGCACGGTGGCTGGCACACCTTTGCTGCAGCAGGCGATTGCTACTTCCTCAGGCGCCTCCCTTGGCTGATCTCTTTGATGAAGGCCGCCCAGCGGTGGCTCAGCTGCGAGATGTCAGCAAGGTCTATGGCTCTGGAGAAACGGAGGTCAAAGCTCTCAATGGGCTTGATCTTGATGTGCTTCGTGGTGACTACCTGGCTGTGATGGGTGCGAGTGGATCGGGCAAGAGCACAGCGATGAATGTTTTGGGATGCCTGGACCGACCCACCAGCGGCTCCTATTGGCTGAATGGGAGTGCTGTTGAGCGGCTTGATGACGATGCGTTAGCAGATCTGCGCAACAAGGAACTGGGTTTTGTGTTTCAGCAGTTCCATCTCTTACCCCATGCGACGGCACTGGAGAATGTGATGCTGCCAATGATTTATGCCGGCCTTCCCTCCTTGGAGCGCGAGCAAAGGGCTGTTGCAGCTCTTAAGCAGGTTGGCCTTGGGAAAAGAATGGAAAATCGCCCCAACCAACTGTCGGGTGGTCAGCAGCAGCGGGTGGCCATCGCGAGAGCGATTATTAACAAGCCCGCTCTTCTGCTCGCTGATGAGCCCACCGGTGCTTTGGATTCACGCACGACGCATGACGTTCTGAATTTGTTTGATGAGTTGCATGCTCAAGGCATCACGATCGTTCTCGTCACCCATGAAGACGATGTGGCAGCTCGTGCCCAGACTGTGATTCACTTTCATGACGGGAAGGTCGAGCGAGTGGCGCAAAACCGTATTAACCCAGGCCTTAAAACGCCTTCACCTCATTAAAAGGGGAGTTGCTGAGAAAATGGCTCAGTTGCCAGAACCCTCTGATCAAAAGATTCGAATTCTGCTTGTGGATGACGAAGTCCGCTTGACTGAGTTGTTGCGATTGGAGTTAGACGTTGAGGGGTATGACGTTGAGGTCGCGTCTGATGGCGCCACTGGATTAATCAAAGCCAGAAGCCACCCAGAGCCTGATCTCATTGTTCTGGATTGGAACCTTCCGGATTTCTCCGGTGTGGACATATGTCAGCGAATTCGCAGTAGCGGAGTGACCACTCCGATCCTAATGTTGACCGGTCACGATGATATTGCCGATCGCGTTAAAGCTCTTGATGCCGGTGTAGATGACTATTTGGTGAAACCTTTTTCAATCGAAGAATTGATGGCTCGGTTGAGAGCGATGCAGCGAAGAGCGCAAGGCTTTTCGGGATCAGGGCAAGGGAAAGATGCCGAGCCAACATTTTTGGAGGTTGGAGATTTAACAATCAATATGCAAACCAGGGATGTGCATCGTTCTGGGCAAAGAATCCAGCTTTCGGTTAAGGAGTATGAGTTGCTTTGTTTCCTGATGCGTGGAAGCGGAAAAGTGTTGGAAAGGCCTGAAATCATGAAGGGTGTTTGGGGGGAAGATTTCTATGGAGACGACAACTTGCTTGATGTTTATATACGCTACTTAAGGCAAAAAATAGAAAGCAAGGATCTCCCGACTTTGATCCATACCGTTCGTGGTGTTGGTTTTATCTTAAGAGATGAAAGTGTCTCCTCAAGCTCTTAAATAGCTCAGGCTTTGTCTCTCTCGAGACTGTTCATGAGTTGTCCAATAAGCAGCGAGACGGCATCAGTGCCAGACGTTGTTATGGGGTTGAGATCCAGCTCGCCGGGATCTTTTGCTACCCATCCCTTTCCCTGCTTCGTTCGCAGTTCAAAATGAAGATGAGGCCCAGTGCTCAGGCCGGTGCTTCCGACCCTTCCAATGACCTCACCCTGTTGGACCTTCTGCCCAGATTTGACGTAGATCTCTGAGAGATGCCCGTAGAGCGTGCGTCGCCTGGGCAACTTGTGCTCCACTTCCACAGCGATGCCATAGCCCCCGGCGAGTCCACTGCTCATGACCGTGCCTGAGAGTGCCGCGATAACTGGAGTTCCTTCTGGGGCGGCCAGGTCTTTTCCTGCATGCATCAACCAACGGCCGATCACGGGATGCTGACGCATTCCGAATTCACTTGTGGTGATTGCAGAGCCGATGATGGGAAAGAGCAAGCGCTGATCACCATTGCCTGCGATCGCAAGAGGTCTGGGCGATACAGAGAAGACGGACTCCAATCGAAATCCATGTCCGGCTCCTGCAAGAAGCGCAGAAACGGGGACCGAGATCGGAGCGAGACGCCAATTCGTTTGGCGAAAGCTTGCGCGATTGGAACGCCCGCGAAAGGCAACACCAGTCGCACATTCACGCCTGGACAGAGCGCCCCTTCGACAGGCTTGTTGAAAGCGCTGCATATTAATGGGCTTGGCCACCGCTCCTCTCTCCAGCGTTCTACGCTCTTGCGGGGTGATGATTTGATTGCGTTCGAGGGCCTCCAACGAGCGATCGAAACGTTGGGGCGGCTTGACGCGAAGTTCAGCAGGAGGAAGCAGGGGCGCCAGTGGTGCTGGAAGGCCTTGAGGGCTCTGCGGAGCAGAGGGCAGGGTCAGCACCAAGGGAGCAGCAAGCCAGCGCAGGACCACTTCGTTTCAAAAGTCTTCTCAGACGAGATTGTAGAGATTGTCATGGTTGGTATGAGGCCAGCGGGTCCAGCTGGCGGCCCGGGCTCCTTGGCAAAGTTGAAGGGCTCCATTCGGGGCCAATCCTTGGATCTCCCAGATCTCTCCGCTCTGAGGATCCTTCACCTGATTGGCCCAAAGGCGGTTCTCTATCTCACGACGCACAAGCTCTGGACGGTTTGCCAGGGTCTGGATTCTCTCCAAGGCCCTTAAGACCTCCACTGTCCAAACCTCTCGTCTGGCGCATCCAGGTGGCAGGAGGTCGCGAAGGGCAATGGCCCCAGCGGGAACGGGGTTGGCCACATTCATTCCAACTCCAATGCGCACCATGCGCAAACGGCCGCCACGAAAAACCAGTCGAGGAAGCAATCCAGCCAGTTTGCGGGAATCGATGAGGAGATCGTTGGGCCATTTGATTTGGACGGGTAGCCCCGCCTGTTCCAGGCGGTCACATAAGGCGTACGCCACCATCAGCCCGAGCATGTCGGCATGACCGCTGCGCGAATCCCAGGGAAGAGCAGCGCTGATCCAGACCCCTCCACGGGCTGCTACCCAGCGGCGGCCACGCTGGCCCTGTCCTCTGGTTTGATGATCGGCCAGAACAGCTCGAGGACGTTCTCCGCGCCAGGGCACCGACTGAAGCCAATGGCTCAGTTCAATTTCCGTGCTTGCACAAACTGGTTTGCATTTCAGCCTCCAACCATCACATTGCTGTCTGCGAAGGCGATGGAGCAGCGCTCCTGCACGTTGGTGATGGTTCAGCACTGCTGTTGCCACCAAGGCGTGAGTCGTTCGACGGCAGCCTCAAGTTCGTCGACTGGACGGACTAAGGCAAGGCGTAACCAATCACGTCCAGCCTTTCCAAACCCGGAGCCAGGTGTGAGCACAACCCCGCAATGTTCCAGAAGCTGAGCAGCCATCTGCTCGTCGCCCCATCCTTTGGCGCGGGCCCATGCAGGAAGGGGCATCCAGAGATAAAGGGCCATGGATGGCGATGGGACCGACCATCCAAGGCCAGACAGTGCAGCGCGCGTTCGATCACGCCGTTCGCGGTAGATCGGCAGGAGATTGGCTGGCCAATCGGCGTGCGCCGATAGGGCCACAACAGCACCCTGCTGAAGCGCCTGACATTGATTGAAGTCGATCACGCTTTTGATCTGCCTCAAGGCCGTAATCAGGGGTTCGGCTCCGATTGCGAATGCCAGGCGAAAGCCACCAAGACACCATCCCTTGGAAAGAGAAAAGAACTCGATCCCACGTTCCCGCCAGTGGGGACAACGCAGTAGGGAAGGGGCTTCTCCTTCAAGCGCTAGATCTAGATAAGGATTGTCGTGGGCGACCACCAGATCATGATGTTGGGCCTGACTCATTGCTTCATCAAGCCAGGATTGTTGGCCAACACAAGCTGTGGGGTTATGGGGAAAACCCAGCATTAACAGACGCAGTTGATCCCACTCACTGGCTGTGATCGCCTTGAAATTTGGTGCCCAACCTCGCTCCGGTGTGAGAGGCAGGGTCTGAATGGAGGCATCTGCTAATTCAAGGCCCCCGCGATGGGAGGGGTAAGACGGATCAAGAATTAGGGCTTGATCTCCTGGATCCAAGACCGTCAGCGGGAAATGGGCGGTCCCCTCTTGAGATCCAACCAGGAGCAGGACTTCTCGCTCAGGATCCACCGTCACCCCCAGACGCTGCTCACACCAGGCTGCGGCGGCCTCTCGAAACGAAGCCGTGGCCGCGTGCAGACAGTACGCCGCGCTCCTTGGCTCCTGGAGGTGGTCCCCCATGGCCTGCACTGCAGCGGGCGGGGGGAGCAGATCAGTGCATCCCAAGGAGAGGTCGATCAGCGGTTGCTGCTGTTGTGTTGCTCCGAGCTTGTAGAGGCGCTTGCGCTGATCATTGCGATCAAATACTCCGCTCCCGAGGCGAGCCAGACGCTTAGAGGTGAGCATCCAGAAAGGCTTGCAGCTGAGGGCGGGCAATGGCCCCTTCGTGTCGAGCGATTTCCTGGCCGTTACGGAACAGAATCAGGGTTGGAATGCCTTGAACTTTGAAACCATCGCGGGTGATCGGATTCCCATCCACTTCAAGCTTTCCCACCAAAAGGCGATCGGTGTAGGTCTCAGAGGCCCAGTCCATCAAAGGTGCCATTAACCGGCATGGGCCACACCATGGGGCCCAGAAGTCAACCAAAACGGTCGTAGACGCATTCAACACCTCCTGCTCGAACGCTGCATCTGTGAAGTCGGAAACAGCTGAAGACACGGGTGATCGTTGAACTGAATGAATCCTATGAACTCGGCTGCTGAAGGCGTTGATTCATCACAGTTTGTCGATAGATCGACGCAGCTCCTCCAGATCAGCATCCACCTCTTCCACTTTGACGGGTTTTACCTCGGAGTCGGCTGCTGGGAGAGCCGCAGCCTCGGCGCCTCCCTCGACCTGCTTTCTCAGAGCTGCCAATTCATCGTCCACATCGTCGCCACCTTCCAGCGCAGCGAACTGGCTATCGAGGTCAGCACCAGCGAGCTCAGCAGCTGCCTGGCTACTGGCTTCGAGAGATTGAACCTTGTCTTCCATGCGCTCGAAGGCAGCCATGGCTGAATTGGTTCCCATGCTGCCAACGGCGCTCTGGAGTTGCTGTTGGGCCTGGGCGGCTTGAGCCCGGGCTTTGAGCATGTCTTTTTTCGTTCGAGCCTCGGCAATCTTTCCCTCTAAAGCGACCAAGCTTTTTTTGAGCGTTTCAACTTGAGCGCTCTGAGTTTGAACCTGGGTGCCAAGAGAAGTAGCCGTTTCCTGAAAGGTTTTGCGACGGGTGAGGGCCTCGCGCGCTAAGTCATCCTCGTTTTTCTTGAGTGCAAGTTCGGCGCGCTCGTACCAGGTACGGGCTTGAGACTCGGCCTGCTCTGCTTGATTTTTGAGCCTTTTTTGACTGGCTATCGCCATCGCAACAGCCTGTCGGAGCTTGACCAGGTCGTCTTGCATGTCCGAGACGGCTTGATCGAGGATCTTGACGGGATCCTCAGCTTTGCTGACGAGATCATTGAGGTTGGCGCGCAGCAGACGGCTGAGCCGGTCGAAGAAACCCATGGATCGGTGCGAGCAGTGCAAGAGATTAGCGAGCTGGACCACCTTTCCCCACTAAGGTCGAATTTCATTGGATGACGTTATGGGGCGAGCACCTCGATCCCAACGGCGCCGTTTTGGTCTGGGAGAGGTGTTGGTGCCGCCGCAGGCGCAGCCGGTTCAGCCCCTTGTGGAGTGCCTGGAGTCTCTGCGAAGCACCTGGAGACGAGAAGGCTCCCTTGCTGCGCTTTGGCAGGACTGGCCCCAATTGGCGGGGCGTCCCTTGGCTGATCACTGCAAGCCCTTGAATTTGAGCCATGGGGTCCTCACGGTGGGAGCGCGCCACCCTCAATGGCGGCAGGCTCTGCAGTACAGCAAGCCTCAACTCTTGGCGGCAGTGCGAAGCGCAGGCCATGCCGTGCGTGATCTGAGGATCCAGCAACACCATCCTTCACCCACTGCTGATTTAGACACGGAAGAAAGTGTTTGGGCTCGCCATCCGAGCCGGATCGATGTGCATGGAATGGCCTCATGCCCTTGCTGCAAAAGCCCTGCTCCTGCTGGAGAGATGGCGCTCTGGGGCCACTGCGGGTTTTGTCGAAGACTGAAGCTCTCAGAGCTGAATGGTTCGTCCTAGGTCGAGACCGCTCCGTTGCTCAAAAACGCTCGGGACGAGGAGTCTTCCACGTCAGCGTGACCCCTTCGGTTTGAAGCTCGGCAGCCCGTCGCTCCAGCTTGGCCCTGTCGAGGCGTACAACCTGGTAGACCCCGAATTGCCCAAGCACTTGGAGATCGAGTCCTTTCCAGTGAGAACGTTCCAATGTTCCGGAATCAATCACGATCAGAACGGTTGGCGACCCTTCATTGCCGTGGATGGGATGTCCCACCCATCCACGGCGCCGTTCATGGCTTAACCGATCTGAAAGATTGACGAGGGCAGAATCTGAGCGCCCCTCATACACCACCACCTGCTGTGTGTAGAAGTGCATAGAGGGCTTCATCGCTCCCACCATCGCCAGGGGTTCGGAGGGCTTCTGGACGCGAAGCATCGTGGCTGCTGCCTTTCGCACCGGAAGCTGACGCACGCGATCGCCTAGGCCAATCATCGGGATGAGGGCAATCAGCTGGAACACCACCAGCGGTCCCTGAACGGCTAGCAAGCGACCGGAGGCCTTCCTGCTGATCATCCAGAGGCCCAAAACGACAGCGGTCGAAAAGCACACCGCGGCCCTTAGAACCAAGCGGCTTGAAAGCAGTTCGGCTGGCAGCGTGGGCATCTCGGGGTCATCGATGAGAGGAATCCAGATCGAGGAACTCCAGAACCCCACCGCCAAAACAAACGTGAGCAAGATTGTTGTGCCCCAGGCCCAATCCAAAGGAAGGCGGTTCTGTCGTTCAGGGGGCCTTGCTGCAAGGGCGATGAGAATGGCAGCAGCAGGCGTTGCCGGAATCCAGTAGCTCGGAAGCTTGGTGGCCGCGGTGGTGAACAGCAGCAATACAGAAATAAGCCAGCAACTGGCAAAACTCTGAAGAGACAGCGTTGCGCGCGGTTGGATGGATGAAAAGGCACGCTTCAGGTTTGAAGGGTGCAGGGTTTGCCCCAGCCCAAGCAGCAACAGGGGGGTGAAGGGAAGGGATGCCACAACCAAAATCACCCCGAAAAACCACCAGGGTTGGAGGTGGCTATTCACCACCGATGTGAAGCGTTGCAGGTTGTGATAGCCAAAAAAGCTGTCCCAAAAAGGCTGGCCTTCGACCAGCAGCTCTGCGAAATACCAGGGGAGGCTGATCAAGGCGGTGAGTGCAAGGCCGCGAAGCGGTTTGATGCAGTGCGAGATCCCCTTGAGATCCCTGCGCAACAGAGCAAACAGTGCAAGGGTCATGCCACTGAGGACTACGGCCACAGGCCCTTTGGTGAGAACGGCAGAGGCGAGCAGAATCCAGGCAAGCCACCAGCGCCGAGACGTTCCGCTGGCATAACAACGCCACTGGCAAAGCAGGCTCAGAGCGAGAGTGCCGCTAAGTAAGGGATCACTGACGGCCGTCCGACTCCAGAGCTGTACTAAGGGGGAAAGAGCGAAGGCCAGTGCTGCTGCGACTGCGGTGCGGCGAGGGTGATGGTCATTTTCGGCCGGATGCACCATCAGAGTGTCCCCAAGCATCAGCATGGTGGCCACACTCGCGAGGGCTGAGGGAAGCCGGCCGGCCCAGGTGCCCAGTGGATCCCAGAGCTCGTTGGCAGGAATCGAGTACACCAACCCCATCAGCCAGTACACCAGGGGCGGTTTGTCGAATCTGGGCAATCCATTGACCCGAGGTGTTAACCAGTCACCGGTGCGTGCCATGGCACGACCCGCGGCTGCAAAGAGTGGTGGCGTTTCATCGACAAGACCAGTGGAACCCAGCTGCCAGCAGCACAGGGCAAGGCCAAGCGCCAAGATCAGCAACAGCCCTCGGCTGCGCTGTCGTGGCGAGATCCGTGGGTCGGCAGGAGCGTTGATCATCGACATGGGGCGATCGTGCCATTCCTTGCAGAGAGGCCCTGCCTGATCCAAGCCTCAACGCGTTGCGCAAACACCGTATGGCTGGCGTTCTGCTCCACCCAAAGGCGACAAGCGTGTCGATCGATTTGATCAAGTTTGCTGCTGGCCATTTTTAGGGCCTCGAGATCATCGGCAGGCACAAGCCATCCTGTTATTCCGTCTTGAATCAGTTCGCCCGGACCGCCGCGGTCATAGGCCACAACAGGGACACCACAGGCCATGGCTTCTACCACCACATTGCCGTAGGCCTCATTCCATTTGGGCGTATTCAGGAGGGCGCGGCAGCATCCCAACTCCTTCTGAAGTTGGTGGGTTGGCTGAAAACCACGCCAATTAATGGTTCCGGGAGGCACGGCGGCTTCGACCGATTGCGCATATCCAGCATCTTCGACGTAGCCCCAAACCAGAAGCGTTTCTCCCAGAGCAGCGGCAACAGCTGCAGCATCTTCGAGGCCTTTTTCAGGTGCGATTCGACCGGCCCAACCCAGTGGGCCATGGAGGGTCAACTGCAACTGGTAACGCGTGAGGTCAAAGCCATTCCCCACAATTGAGGGTGGACTGGTCAACGAAAAATCCCCAGCCTGTCGTTCGGTATGGAATGACATTCGCCTCTGGTCCCAGCGGGCGAGTTGAGAGATGGCCTCATCCATCGCCTGCGACACAGACCCCATGCTCACCAGATGAAATAACGAGCACTTGGAATGGGGGGTGAGCCAGAGCGGTAACCAGTCGTAGCTGAAGTTGATCACCGCATCGGCGTTCTCGCCTAAGGACAAAGCAAGGTCCCACAGATGGGGCAGCACACCATCAAAGGGAATTTGAACAGAAGCGTCTCTTTCGGCATGTTGCCAGCTGGGTTGATCTGCCCCCCCTGCGGTGTGTAGTGCGAGTCCAGGGCAGTCGTCAGGCGCAACCGATCCGTTAGGGGCGACCAAGGTGATCCGATGCCCTCTCGCTGCGAGACCTCGCAACAACGAGGTCAGCGTCAGTTCCACACCACCACCGCGACCACTGCCCAAGTGTCCGATGGGTGTGCTCACCAGAATTAAATCAAGAGGTGGGGTGCTCATGCTCCGAGATCGTTTTGCTGGGGTTCGTTCACGAGAACAACCGGCTCCCAGAGACGTTTGCGTTGGCTCACCAATACCACCGAAATCAGAACCAAAAGCACCGCCAACCATTGAAGGTTGTTGAGTCGTTCTTGCAACAACAGCCCCCCGGAAATAAGTGCAAAAACGGGAGTGAGAAATCCGAGTGTGGTGAAGCCTGTGAGGTCTTCACGACTGGCAAACCAGAAAAATAGGGCGTAGGCCACGGCCCCTCCCATCAGTGATGCGTAGGCCATTTGCGTCCAAGCAAAGGCGGACCAAGGAGGAATCAACGGGAAGGCTCCGTCGAGGCCATGCCAAATCAGCAAGGGGAGTCCCCCCAGCAGCATGTGCCACCCCGTGACGGCCACAGGATCACTGTTTCGGCAGGCAAATCGACTTAGAACGGTGCCCACAGCCATCGCAATGGCAGCAGCCAACATCCAGCCCGTTCCAGCCTGCCAACCCGATTGAAATGACACCCCCTCACCCAACAGCCACCAGTGCTGAAGAAGTGGTTGGGGAACGCCCAGACAGACAATTCCCACCAGGCCAAGAACCAATCCCATCCAACCGATGGGATTGATCGTTTCTGCAAAAAGCCAGCGGGCAAGCAGTGCAACCATCAAGGGCTGAGAATCAATCAACACTGAACCGAGGCCGGCGCCAGTGCCTTCGAGTCCGCGGGCGAGGCAGATCTGAAACAGCAGGGCATCAATCAGGGTGAACAGGAGAAACCAACCCCGATCTCCAGGATCAATCGCTAAAGAACGCCCGAGGAGTGGAACAACGGCGATCACCACGATTCCAGCCGGGAGCAGCCTCAGGCAGGACACCAGAATCGGACCTCCTGTGCTGACCAGAGGAGCCATTGCTGTCATCGCCGTTCCCCAGAGGACGAACGGAAGGACCATCAGCAGCCCTCGGCGGAGAGATCCCATGGGCTGCTGCGAACAGGCTCCTTTTTAAGATCTAGACGTGTTCGATTGACCGTCATGATCTGGCCCTGGCGCCGCAAGTCCCGGCGAACGATGGCGAGGATCGCCATTGAGGGGGCGATCACTGGCTCCACGCGCCGTCGCGTCCTTAAAGCCCTAAAAGAGGTTCAGGAGCGGGAATTCCCTGCACTGTTGCTGCGAATTGATAGTCCTGGAGGGACTGTTGGCGACAGCCAGGAGATTCACGCAGCCTTGCTCAGGCTGCGCGAAAAAGGCTGTCATGTTGTCGCCAGCTTCGGAAATATCTCTGCATCTGGTGGGGTTTATGTGGGTGTTGCTGCAGACACGATCGTGTCCAATCCAGGCACGATCACCGGGTCCATCGGTGTGATTCTTCGCGGCAACAACTTGTCCAAATTGCTGGATCGCGTTGGTGTCAAATTTGAAACGGTAAAAAGCGGTGCTTTCAAAGACATCCTTTCTCCGGATCGCGCTCTTGGCGTAGAAGAGCGTGAGCTGCTTCAAGCTCTGATTGATAGCAGCTATGAGCAATTTGTGGCGGCCGTTGCAGAAGGACGAAAGCTTGATCCAAGCCGCGTTCGCGAGTTTGCTGACGGTCGGGTATTCAGTGGTGCTCAGGCCAAAGATCTTGGGCTCGTGGATGAGCTGGGTGACGAAGAGCGCGCAAGGGTGCTTGCGGCACAGTTGGCTGATCTGGATGAGGAGCGCTGCCGCGTAGTGACACTTGGAAAACCCCGTAAGCCATTGCTGCAAGGGTTGTCAGGGTCCAATCTGCTCGTACGACTTCAGGATCTCGTTACGGTTGAAATGGAGCTCAGCGGTCAACCTTTGTGGTTGTTTCGGCCATGACCATGGAGAGCGGATTGGCCTTGCGCGGCTTACGTGGTGCGACCACCTGCAGCGCCAACACAGTTGTTGCGATTGAGCAGGCGGTCTCTGAACTGATGGACGCTCTGGTGAAACACAACGCTCTGAATCCGGACTGCATCGTTTCGATCACGTTTTCTGTGACGACCGATCTGGATGCGTGTTTTCCAGCTGCCGTTGCAAGGCGCCGCGAAGGTTGGGATGGGGTGGCCCTCCTCGATTGTCAGCAGATGGCTGTTGAGGGTGACTTGGCCAGGTGCATTCGTCTTCTGGCTCACGCCTGGATGCCAGAAGATCAGGAGCTTCGCCACGCCTACCTTGGAGAAGCCAGCCGCCTCAGGCCAGACCGATCCAGTAACAACTGACAGATGCCACGCCGGCCCTTCTAACCCCATGCCGCTGCCTGTCCTTAGGACAATCATGGGAACTAACCATTGCGGTGATTATTTTCACCAGCTGAATTAATGGACCTTTCGCCTACGACCCCGATCCGCCGCCTTGCCGTTGTTGCGGGGGTGATCGGTTGCGGAGTTGTTGCTTCTGCTTCGGTGGTTGAGATGCTCCAACCGGTTGCTGTTCAAGCTCAGAACACCCCCTCTTTGATGGAGTTTCGCTGGGAAAGCGATAGAAACTATCGCAAGTTGTACTACGTCCAAACGAGCGACCGTACGCGCGAGCGATCGGAATACTTCCTGATGCTTCGGCCGAAAGATCGCAAAACCGCGATCCTGAAATTGACCATCACCATTCCTGATTACTTCAACGCAAAGATCCGTCCAAACAAATTGGAGCTCTGCAAGATGAAGAAGGGCGGCATGCTCAGCAGAAGCCGTTGCGAAGAGGTCATCCCTGCTGTTTTCGAAGTCAGTGAGAACCAAACGGCGATTGAGGTTTTCCCTGAAACTCCGATTCCCACTGAAGACACCTACGCCGTGTCGATGACGATCTTCAATCCCAATAAATCTGGGATGTTTCAGTTCAATGCTCTGGCACAGGCTCCTGGAGACATCCCAGTGGCCGGCTACTTAGGAAGCTGGAACTTCAGTATCGACTAAGCATTGGCTGATAAGCTCTTCTACTGATGAAAGGCTGGGCGCCGGAGTGAATCCATGACCAAACGAACTTTTGGTGGCACCAGCCGTAAGCGCAAACGCGTCTCTGGTTTCCGTGTTCGCATGCGATCTCACACCGGCCGCCGCGTGATTCGAACGCGTCGTAAGCGTGGACGTTCACGCTTGGCTGCTTGAGCCTGATCAGCAACGCCTAGCCCCTTGAAGGGTGACGTTTGAACGAATTTCGATGGTGCTTCCGACGTCAATGCGATTGCGCGGTCACCGCTGTTTCGATTATTTGCATCGCAGGGGTCAGCGCTTCCAAGGATCGTTGATGACTCTGCGTAAAGCCTCGGCGATGCCGAGGCTTCTGCGTTGGGAGTGTCGCCCTGTCGAGCAGAAGGGCGAGACGGCTGTTTGCCGATGCGCTGTGGTGATTAGTAGCAAGGTCAGTAAACGGGCTGTCATCCGTAATCGGCTGAGACGCCTGTTGCACGACCATTTACGTGAGCATTTTGAGCAGTCGTTTCAGCACTCCAATACCTGGGTTTTGATCAGCCTTAAACCCGGCGCAGAGGCCAAAGATGCCCCCGTCCTGGAAGAATGCGACAGATTGCTCCAACAAGCGGGGTATTAGCAATGCCAACTTCCATCCAAGAAGAGACCTTCTACGAAGGGGGTCCAGCTCGCGGTGACTTGATCTTCAATCTTTTGCTTGGACTGACCTTGATCGGTCTGCCCTTTGCGGTTGGAGCGATTGTTCGTGCGGTCTGGTTGCGTTTCAACATCACCAGTCGTCGGATTTCTGTGACTGGCGGCTGGATGGGACGGGATCGCAGCCAGGTGGTCTTTAGTCAGGTGCGTGAAGTTCGCAGCGTGTCGCGTGGCTTTGGGGCCTGGGGTGACATGGTTCTTGTCTTGACAGACGGATCACGCCTGGAATTGCGCTCGGTCCCACGGTTCCGGGAGCTCGAGGCTTTCATCGAAGAGCGCATCCGTGCCCGACGTGAAAACGCGAGTGAGAAGGACGAAGACAGCAAGGGCTTTGCTGCCTGAGTTAGGTGTTCGCCTCAAGCGAATTGCCACAGAAGCCCCTGTGCTGTTGCACACTGGCATCAACATTCACCAACCACTCGGAACGCCATCGTGATCGGGTACATCTCCGACAATCTGCTGCTGCCAATCCTGGATTTTTTCTACGGATTGGTCCCGAGCTATGGCCTGGCGATCGTGGCCCTCACGGTGGTAATTCGCCTTGCATTGTTCCCTCTCAGCGCAGGGTCAATTCGCAGCGCTAGACGCATGCGCATCGCCCAGCCTGTGATGCAGAAGCGCCAGGCTGAGATCAAGGCCCGCTACGCAAGTGATCCCAAAAAGCAGCAAGCCGAACTCGGAAAGTTGATGAAGGAGTTTGGTAGCCCGCTGGCGGGCTGCTTGCCGCTGCTCGTTCAGATGCCCATTTTGTTTGCGCTGTTCGCGACTTTGCGGGGATCACCTTTCGCGGATGTGCCTTACACCCTCAATCTCAAGGTGCTTCCCGCTGATCAGATTGCCGCTGTTGAGCCCAAGCCTTTCACCAGCGCCAGTCATTCGATCTTCATTACAGAAACGAATCACGTCCCCATCATCGCGAGCCTTCCTGGCGGTACCAAGATCGGCGCTGGAGAGACCGTTCCGATTCAGCTCGAGACCCGCAGTGGAGAGAGTTTCCGGAATGTGATTTCAGGTGTTGATAACGGCCAAAGATTCCTTCCAACTTGGACGGTTACCAAGGGAGAGGGCATTGTCAGCGTGAGTGAGACGGGAACGATTACGGCCCTCACGACCGGCGATGCAACCGTTGAAGGAAAAATCACAGGATTGGCAGCCCGCAGCGGCTTCTTGTTCATCAAAGCCCTCGGTCAGGTTGGCTTCTACACCGAGGGTGCGATCAATTGGGACATCGCAATTCTCATTGGCGCATTCGGTCTGAGCTTGTTTGCTTCACAGCTTCTCTCCGGAATGGGAATGCCTGCCAATCCGCAGCAGTCCACCGCTAACAAGATCACTCCTGTGATGATCACAGGGATGTTCCTGTTCTTCCCCCTCCCTGCCGGTGTTTTGCTCTACATGGTGATCGCCAATATTTTTCAGGCGCTACAAACGTTTCTGCTTACTCGCGAGGCTCTGCCGGAAAATCTTCAGTCGATTCTTGATGACCAAAGACTGCAGAATTCCCAGCCTGCAGCGGCCTCCGCAGGTGGTGGATCTACGTCAGGACGCATGCCTTTTGAGCCCAAAGGCGGAAACAAATGATCCCTGGGCTTGAGCCCGTTCCCCTTCGCGAGCTGCAAGCTCTTGGTTCCGTTCGTAATTGGGAATTCGAAGGCCAACTGGATGAGCTGCCCTCCCTCACCCCAGTTCGCGGAACCATTCGGGCCGAGCATCGCGGCAATATTCTTGAGGTCTCCGGTTCAGCACAGACCATCGTGTGCCTCTGCTGCGATCGCTGCCTGAATCAGTTCAATCGCAAGTTGTCTATGGGGACCACCGAGCTGATCTGGCTTGGTGATAGTGAAGCTGCAGCGGAGATGACGGAAGAGGGCCTGGATGTCTCTTCCGTGGATGGACTTGTTGAGTGCCTGGATCCAAGGGGCAGCTTTCAACCAGAACGATGGGTGTTTGAGCAATTGAGTCTTCAACTGCCAGCTGTAAATTTCTGCGGTGATGGTTGCCCAGGAATGCCTCAATTGGTCAACCAAGAGCTTTCTGCTTCGGTGACGCCGTCTGCCGATCCGCGTTGGCAGGCTCTCTTGAGCTTGCGCTCTGACCCAGGCGAGGAGTCGGAGGTGACACATGACTGAACAGTGGGCACAACAACTCGATCTGCTCATTCGCGCGGGGACCCCTCTGATTTGGATTCGCAGCCACGAGGAGGAGCGCGTTGAATCTCTGCTGAGCCAGGCGGCCGAACGCTTGCCAGGGCGTCGGCTGGCGTCTTGGGACTTTGTGAGCGGCCTGTCAGGAGTGCTTGGCAGCGAGGGACTCGGTGCTCGCCAGCCGATGCTTGTTCTGCAGTGGTTGCAGGATCTAGATGGCAACAGCCCCACGCTGCTTTTGCTCAAAGATGTGCATCGCTTCTGCGATGACCCGGGTATCGCCCGCATGCTGCGCAATCTCACAAGTTTGTTGCGTGGACGCCCTCACACGCTCGTGCTCGGTTGTGGCAGCTGGACGCCGCCACCCGATTTGGAAGAAGCCCTCACCCTGCTCGACTTACCCCTTCCGCAAGAGCAGGAACTGATGACCCTGCTTGGGAATATTTCCAAGGCAACAGGATCGCCTCTCAATAGCGAGGTGCTTGAGGAGCTCACCCATGCCTGCTGCGGATTGAGTGAATCACGGGTTCGTCACGTGGCGGCGAAGGCGTTGGCTCAGCGCGGTGAGCTCGGACGCCAGGACCTTGCTGACGTGTTGGAGGAGAAGCGCCTCGCTTTGGCTCGCAGTGAAGTGCTGGAGTTCTGCCGTACAGATGCCACCCCCGCAGATATTGGCGGGCTGGAGGCTCTCAAGCAGTGGTTAGAGCAACGTCATCGTGCCTTCAGTGATGAGGCCAGGCGCTTTGGTTTACCCCTCCCTCGTGGTGTTCTCTTGGTCGGACCGCAGGGAACGGGTAAATCGCTGACGGCGCGAGTGATTGCCCACAGCTGGTCGATGCCACTCCTGCGTTTGGATGTGGGGCGTCTTTTTGCAGGACTCGTTGGAGCGAGCGAAGCACGCACGCGCGAAATGATTCAAAGGGCTGAAGCGATGGCTCCTTGCGTGCTTTGGATTGATGAGATCGACAAAGGATTTGGCAGCGACGGCCGAAGTGATGGCGGAACCAGCCAACGGGTGTTGGCCACCGTTCTGACCTGGATGGCGGAGAAAACGTCTCCTGTGTTTGTTGTGGCCACAGCCAATGGAGTGGAGAGGCTCCCCGCTGAACTCCTAAGGAAGGGCCGCTTCGACGAGATTTTTCTCCTTGATATGCCAGCTCGCTCTGAACGTCAGAGCATCATGGAATTGCATATCAGTCGCAGACGGCCAGGTCTCCTCCTTCCTGTTGAAACCGTCGTGGACCGGACGGATGGTTACTCCGGTGCAGAGCTAGAGCAAACGGTGATCGAAGCCATGCACCTCGCCTTTGCGGAGGGCCGTGAATTGGCTGAGTCCGATTTAATTCAAGCTGCGGCTCAATTGGTTCCTCTTTCGCGCACCGCTAAAGAACAATTGGAAGGCCTCAAGCAATGGGCTAGTAGCGGCCGGGCACGGCCAGCTTCATTGCGACTGGTAACGAACCCTGACAGGGGGTAACGAAGCAGGGGCATGCGTCCAGACAACGTTTGGGGACCTCCGTATGTTTTGTGAATAGCGCCTCTTTGTACGTGAATCGTTTTTCGGATCTCACCACCCAACTTGCTGTGGCCTGTCTTGGTGCTGGTGTGATCACAACCGTTGCTGTCGCTCAGGGGCAGAACCCAATGACAGCTCTCGGCATCACCTTGTTCTCGGCTGTTGCCGCGGTGATGGTTGGACAAGTTCTCTAAGAACTCTGATCGTTCGTACTGAACCGAGACGTAGGCTTTTTAGCCTGCCCTCTTCAGAATTTCCGTGCTTGACCAGCGCCTGGTGCGTGACAACCCCGAACTGATTTCCCGTGAGTTGGGACGTAGGGGGATGGACGTTGATCTCACAGGTCTTCAGCTGATTGCACAGCAGCAACGCGACCTCGAGGAGCGTCGCAGCGGCCTTCAAGCCGATGGCAACCGCATTGGCAAAGAGGTCGGTCAGCGCATTCAAGCCGGCGCCGATCCCAAGGGGGCTGAAGTTGCAGAACTTCGCCTGCAAGGCAATCAAATCAAGCAGACGGTTGCGGTTCTTGAGGATGAGGAGAAGCAACTCACCGCGCGGCTGCGCGAAGAGCTTCTTAGCTACCCCAATCTGCCGTCAGAGGCGTGTCCAGACGGTCGCAACGAAAACGACAACAAGGAAGTGCGTCGCTGGGGTGATCCCAGGGTGGAAGACGGGCTCATCGAGCATTGGCAAATCGCAGAGCAGCTGTCTTTGCTCGATACGGAGCGTTCCGTGAGAATTGCCCAGAGTCGCTTTGTGACCTTGTTTGGGCAGGGCGCTCGGCTAGAGCGAGCGCTCATCAATTTCATGCTGGACCTGCACACGGGGAAGGGGTATCGCGAGGTGCTCCCTCCGGTTTTGGTGAACAGCGCAAGCCTGAAGGGATCAGGACAACTGCCCAAATTTGCTGAAGAAAGCTTCCGTTGTGCAGACGATGACCTCTGGTTGACCCCAACCGCTGAGGTTCCGCTGACCTCGCTGCATCGCGACGAGATTATTCCTTCGGAACAATTGCCACTGCGTTATGTGGCTTACAGCCCCTGTTTTCGCAGGGAGGCCGGTAGCTACGGACGTGACACACGGGGCCTGATTCGCCTGCATCAGTTCAACAAAGTTGAGCTGTATTGGTTTGTTCATCCCGAGCACTCTGAGGAGGCACATGCACAGATCACCGCCGACGCCGAAGCCGTGCTTCAGGCTCTGGAGCTGCCCTATCGCGTGCTTGAGCTCTGCACGGGTGATCTGGGCTTCTCCGCGGCCCGCACCTATGACCTCGAAGTTTGGTTGGCAGGTGCAGGTTCTTTTAGGGAGATCTCGAGCTGCAGTGTCTGTTCTGATTTCCAGGCTCGTCGTTCCTCTATCCGCACGAAAGACGGCAAGACCACACGGTTGGTTCACACGCTCAACGGCAGTGGCCTTGCGATTGGCCGCACCATGGCTGCTCTGCTTGAGAACGGGCAACAGCCTGACGGGAGCGTGAAGCTTCCCCAGTCTTTGGTTCCTTACTTCGGTTGCGATCGTCTCCAGCCAGAATGAACCGATTAATGGATCCGATATGAACGTTCTGGCAGCACTGTTGGTTCTGGGGCTGCTGATCGTGATCCATGAGGCTGGTCACTTTCTTGCAGCCAGACTTCAAGGCATCCGTGTAAACGGGTTTTCCATTGGATTTGGCCCTGCCATTTGGAAAATTGAGCGTGGAGGTGTGACCTATGCCCTGCGCGTTCTTCCGCTTGGCGGATTTGTGTCCTTCCCTGACGACGACGACGACAGTCCTATTCCTGCGGATGACCCTGATCTTCTGCGCAACCGCCCGATTCCCCAGAGAGCCCTGGTCATTAGCGCAGGGGTGCTCGCCAATTTGCTGCTCGCCTGGGTGGTTCTCGTAGGACATACCGCTTTGGCAGGAGTGCCAGGCGACCCTGATCCGGGGGTGATGGTGATGGCAGTTCAGCAGGGAGAGCCCGCTGAGATAGCGGGCTTGCAAGCCGGTGATCAAATTTTGAGCATTGAAGGATTGTCACTGGGTCGTGGCGAGAAGGCCGTGAAAGAGGCTGTTACGCCAGTGCGAGACAACCCTTCCAAAGTCCTGTCACTTGAAGTGCAGAGAAATGGATTGGTTCGCGTAATCCAGCTCACTCCGGAAGACCATCAAGGGCAGGGACGCATCGGTGCTCAGCTTCAGGCAAATTTCGGTGGAACGACGCGCGCTGTCCATGGCTTGGGTGAAGCGATCGCGAGTGGATCGGAGCAATTCGGTGGACTCTTGCAACGCACCGTGGCCGGATATGGAGCCTTGTTCACTGATTTTGGAACGACGGCTCAGCAGGTGAGTGGTCCAGTCAAGATCGTGGAGATGGGCGCCCAGCTCTCCAGTCAGGGAGGGAGTGGTCTTGCTCTGTTCATGGCTTTGATTTCGATCAATCTCGCAGTGCTTAATGCGCTCCCATTGCCGCTTCTTGATGGAGGTCAGTTGGTGTTCATTCTTTTGGAGGGGCTCCGCGGACGGCCTATGCCAGAGCGCCTTCAGCTGATCGTGATGCAATCCAGCTTTTTGCTCGTCGTTGGCCTAAGTGTTCTTCTGATCGTGCGCGATACAAGTCAACTCTCGGTTGTTCAGCGCTTGCTTGGACAGTGAACCGATAGAGTGCCACCACAAGACGTCTGATCTCACTCGCTGCATGGCCAAGAAGTCGATGATTGCCCGCGATGTGAAGCGGAAAAAAATAGTCGCTCGGTTTTCGGACAGGCGCGCAGCTCTTATGGCTGCGTTCCATGCCGCTAAAGATCCGATGGAGCGTTTAGAGATTCATCGCAAGATCCAGGGTTTGCCCCGCAATAGCGCTCCAAACCGTGTGCGCAATCGCTGCTGGGCGACTGGAAAGCCCCGTGGTGTGTATCGCGATTTTGGACTCTGCCGCAATCAGCTTCGTCAGCGTGCTCACAACGGTGAACTCCCCGGTGTTGTGAAATCCAGCTGGTGATTTGAGTTCACTCTCTCCCAACCCATCGAATGAAGAGGTGAGTGATCACCTCTTTTTTTATGACGCTTTTTATGACGATGGATCTGTTGGATTTTGTGGATCTAACCCGATAACCCCAACAATGGGTTCCGCCCAAATGTAAGAATCAGAATTGACAGAAAGACATAAACCAACGTGCAAGGTCAGACGCAGTCGATCTCCTTTGACGGTCGGGAGATACGGCTGACCACAGGGCGGTATGCCCCCCAAGCCGGCGGCTCGGTGATGATTGAGTGCGGAGACACCTCCGTATTGGTCACGGCTACACGCTCCACAGGTCGAGATGGAATTGATTTTCTCCCGCTGATCTGTGATTACGAAGAGCGCCTCTATGCAGCAGGCAGGATTCCTGGAAGTTTTATGCGGCGTGAGAGTCGCCCTCCTGAGCGCGCCACGCTGATTTGCCGACTCATCGATCGGCCGATGCGCCCGTTGTTTCCAAGCTGGCTTCGCGACGATTTGCAGATTGTTGCGACTTGCATGTCGCTAGATGAGCGGGTTCCCGCTGATGTGCTCGCCGTCACAGGGGCCTCCATGGCCACCCTCCTGGCAAAGATTCCCTTCTATGGGCCGATGGCCGCTGTTCGCGTCGGTTTGCTGGGTGACGATTTTGTGCTGAATCCCAGCTACCGGGAGATTGAGCGAGGCGATCTTGACCTCATTGTTGCCGGCACCCCACAAGGTGTGGTGATGGTGGAAGCCGGTGCGAATCAGCTCCCAGAAGGAGATGTGATTGAAGCGATCGACTTTGGCTACGAAGCTGTTTCTGAGTTGATCAAAGCTCAGCAATCCATCCTCAAAGAGGCTGGGATCGAGCAAGTGATTCCAGAGACTCCTGAGCAAGACAAAACGCTGCCTGTCTATCTGGAGAAAGCCTGCAGCAAATCAATTGGTGAGGTGCTCGGCCAGTTCGAGCAGACCAAGGCTGAGCGTGACGAAAAGCTGGATGCCATTCGCAGCACAACCGCGGAAAAGATTCAGGGTCTCAAGGACTCCGATCCTGTTCGAGTTGCTGTTAGTGCCAACGGCAAGGCTCTCCCGAACAATTTCAAAGCGCTCACCAAAACCTTGATGCGCCAGCAGATCCTTAAGGACGGCAAAAGGGTGGATGGTCGCAACCTTGATCAGGTGCGTCCGATCAGTGCCGCTGCGGGAGTGCTTCCCAAGCGTGTGCACGGCTCAGGTTTATTCCAACGCGGTCTCACCCAGGTGTTGTCGACCGCCACTCTTGGCACCCCAAGTGATGCCCAGGAGATGGATGATCTCAACCCAAGCAACGAAAAAACCTACCTTCACCACTACAACTTCCCGGCTTATTCCGTCGGTGAGACCCGTCCGATGCGCTCTCCGGGTCGCCGTGAAATTGGTCACGGTGCTCTAGCTGAACGCGCCATCGTGCCCGTGCTCCCCGCGAAAGACACCTTCCCCTACGTGGTGCGTGTTGTCAGTGAAGTGTTGAGCTCTAACGGCTCTACTTCAATGGGTTCCGTGTGTGGAAGCACGTTGGCTCTGATGGATGCCGGTGTTCCTCTGAAGGCGCCTGTGAGTGGTGCGGCGATGGGCCTGATCAAGGAGGGAGATGAGGTCAAAATCCTCACCGATATCCAAGGCATTGAAGACTTCCTCGGCGACATGGACTTCAAAGTGGCGGGTACCGATAAGGGGATTACCGCGCTGCAGATGGACATGAAGATCACGGGTCTCCCCGTGAGCATCATTGCTGAGGCGGTGAATCAGGCTCGTCCTGCGCGTCTACACATCCTTGAAAAGATGATGGAAGCGATCGAGAGTCCGCGTGAAGGGCTGTCTCCTCATGCACCTCGCCTGCTGAGTTTCCGCATTGATCCTGAGCTGATTGGCACGGTGATCGGACCTGGTGGACGCACCATCAAGAACATCACGGAGCGCACCAACACCAAGATCGATATTGAGGACAGTGGCATTGTCACCATTGCTTCCCATGACGGTGCAGCGGCTGAGGAAGCTCAGAAGATCATCGAAGGCCTCACCCGCAAGGTGAATGAGGGCGAGGTGTTTACGGGCTCCATTACTCGCATCATTCCGATCGGAGCCTTTGTTGAAATTCTTCCCGGTAAAGAGGGAATGATTCATATCTCACAGCTTTCTGAGGCAAGGGTCGAGAAAGTTGAAGATGTGGTGAAGGTGGGAGATGAGGTCACAGTGCGCGTCCGTGAAATTGACAATCGCGGCCGTATCAACCTCACCCTGCGTGGCGTTCCCCAGAACGGCGAGTCTCCTGACTCCCAACCGGCTCCCACGCCAGTAGCGCCGCTTTCCTGATAGGAGCCCACCCAGGCTCAGACCTGAAAACCGGGATCAATGAGTCCCATGGCCCGTGTCGCTTTTTCACATAAAGCGGCATGGGTTTTTCCATGGCTAGCGATCAAACAGCCTGCTTGGCGAACATCGCCCGTGTTGTAAGTGAGCTCTGCTCCGTTGGCATGGGTAAAGGCACCACCAGCAGCGAGAAGGACGGCTTCTGGTGCGGCCATATCCCAATCTTTCGGAGCACTTTTTCCAGACAGGGAAATGTACAGATCGGTTTCGCCGCGAAGGATCGTGGCCACTTTGCAGCCGACACTGCCCACTGCCTTTGAATCGCCGAGTTCTAGGGCGGTGATCAACTGTTCAAGCCTTTGATCCCTGTGACTGCGGCTTGCCACCAAAATGAGCTCATTTGTGACGTCTCGATCACTGAAACGAACCGGTGTTCGCTCACCGGAGCGGTTTTCGCACCAGGTGCCGTCACCCACCACACCAATCCAAAGCTCTTCTCGTTCTGGAACCAGCACGACCCCAAGCACAGGGCGTTGTTGATGCACCAAGGCCAGATGGACGGCATATTCCCCTGTGCCTTGCAAGAAATCTTTGGTTCCATCAAGTGGATCCAAAATCCACAGCCAATCTGCAGCCAAGGGTTGCCCTTCTGTCAGTTGCTCCTTGGCGGTTTCTTCACTGAGAAGGGTCCAATCGGCGGTAGGAAATGATTGTTTTAAGCCATCCAGGAGCCATTGATTGACCGCTAGATCAGCGGCGGACACTGGGCCTTCGCCGCCGTTATCAACGCTGAGGGCTTTCGAAAACCCGTGGGGTGGCTGTTCTCCACGGGCATAGGCGCGCAGGATGTCTGCAGCCCCCCAGCTGAGAGGGCGAAGAACCTTTAAAACATCTTCCAGGTTGATACCAGCAAGAAGGGTCGGCGAGCTCGGCATCATGGTTTGATCTGGGCGGAGCCATTGTGAAGCAACGCGCTGAACCTGCGGCTGGAGTGCTTTATGTCGTAGGCACTCCGATTGGCCATCTCGGTGACCTGTCGCCTCGAGCGCGTGATCTGTTGATCGCTGTGGACACGATCGCTTGTGAGGACACGCGTCATAGCGGACAGCTGCTGAGCCGTATCGGTTCAACAGCTCGACGTTGCTCGTTTCATCAGCACAACACCCGCACGCGGATTCCCCAGCTGTTGTTGGAACTGGAAGAGGGCCGCAGCGTTGCGGTGATCAGTGATGCAGGGTTGCCTGGGATTAGTGACCCTGGGCAGGATTTGGTCGCTGCCGCGCGGCTGTCGGGCTGTGAGGTGATTTCTATTCCTGGTCCCTGCGCGGCGACGACGGCGTTGGTGAGCAGCGGGCTTCCCACCGACCGGTTTTGTTTCGAGGGTTTTCTCCCTGCAAAAGGCCGTGAACGCCGAGATCGGCTGGCCTTCCTTGCCAGCGAGCAGCGCACCAGTGTGATTTACGAAGCTCCTCATCGGTTGTGCCAACTCCTGGAGGAGTTGTTGGAACTCTGTGGTGAGGAGCGACCGTTACAAGTGGCTCGAGAACTAACGAAGCGGCATGAGCAACAGGTGGGCCCAACCGTTGGTGCTGCGCGAAATCATTTTCAAGAACACAGCCCCCAGGGGGAATGCACTGTGGTGTTGGGTGGAGCCGTACCGGTAGAGATCGAACCCTTAAGTGACACACAGTGTTGTGAGCAGTTACTTGCACTCACTGCAGAGGGGATGAGTGCCAAGGATGCGGCCAAGCTGTTGTCCAGCAGGATTGGACGTTCAAAACGCGAGCTTTATGCGTTGCTTCATGCGGAGACCGAACAGGCAGACTGATGGAGTCAAAAGCGATTGTGATGCTCATCCGCCTGAGACTGATCTTGTTGAGTTTGGGGAGTGGGCTAACGCTGCTGTTAGTTCTCTGCCTTGGTGCTCAGAACCTGAATGATCGCCATCGCCTCAATCTTGGCGTTGGTCAGTCTGCACCTCTTCCCTCAGGCTTCATTGTTGGCGTCAGTTTGGTGTTGGGGATTATTAGCGGCGGCAGTGTGGCCGCGGTGCTGGCACCAGCTCCTGATCAAGATCGCTAGATCAGGACTTGAGTGCGAATAGGGAGCCCTCTACGACTAGATGGGTGATCCCACGGGCGAGCAAGTAAGAGGATGTTTGTTCAAAGACCTGGGTGTCTGGCACTTTGATCACGCGCTGACTGCGGCCGCACTGGCGTTTAGCAGCGCGCGGACTTGCATAGAGGCATAAAGCCTGGCGTTGTTGCTCTGAAGGATCACTGAGGCCCAATTCAGGGAACTCACTGAGCGGCCGTGGATCGAGCTCCACCGTTTTGTCGACCAGCATGTAAACGCTATCTGGCAAAAGTTCAGATGCGAAGGGTCGGCAAATGACTTGTTGGGTGGTGACCTGTGGCAGGTCGACCGGCAGCACCGCTATTTCATGAAAGACATTTTCATCGTCCATGTTGAAGATCTCGCTGTCGTCGAGATCGGCGCTACCGAAATCCTCGGCATCATCGAGAGCGAGGCTTCTTTGGCCTTCGCCATTCCCTTCAATATCACCGGTCTTCTCCCCTCCATCTCCCTTGGCGCTTGATGCTTCAGTTCTGGAGTCTTCGAGGCTGGTTTGTACGCTCTCGGGATAGCTGACCTCAGCGGTTTCGATATCAGGCACGCTGCCCTCAACGCCAGAACTTTTGGTAGAACGCTGGGCTTTGAGCTCGGCGTACTCCTCAGCGCTGAGCAGGGACCTTACGGTTCGACTCACCGTGTTGGTACTGCAGCCATAGGCCGCGGCGATCTGGGCGCTTGTGTCTCCAGCGCGGTACCGCTCCACAATTTCCTGCTTGTGGCTGTTGTTAAGCCGGCTGGGGGCCATCGTCTGTACCGCACAGCTCAGAAGCTTAAGGGGGGTGGCGTACGTCGACTGTCAAAATGAGTAGATGCTCCCTTAGCTCAGCTGGATAGAGCAACTGCCTTCTAAGCAGTCGGTCGTGTGTTCGAATCACACAGGGGGCGTTAATCACAGCAAGGGGTTTCAGCGAAAGTCGAGCTCTTTTTTTATGTCGCGGCGCACCCGTGAAGACATCAAAGCTGAGCGTGCAGAAAATGCCGTCATCCTGACGATGAATGGTTCCTCTTATCAAGGCTCACCACAAGCAATCGCGGCTGTGCTTCGAGCAACGGCTGTCTAATTCGTTCGTTTAGGCGATTCCGGCCAAACTCTTCTTACGGAGTCAGCCGTAATTGGCCTGGCGAATCATGTCGAAATCGATCCCCACAACCTTTGTTAGGACGAGGTAGAGGCCCCATGCGGCGATGTTGGCGCCGATAACCCAGGCAAAAGTAGTTCGTCTGGCCTTTCTGCTGTCTTCGTCCATGCGTCACCGGCACTTGATCTTGAGGCTACGGAAGGAGTGGCCCATGTAGAGGCTGGATTTTTAGCCTCAGCTCCCGCGTCATTGTCTTAAGTGCTACGGCCATACTTCAAAGGCTGCCGGAGATCTCAATGGATTTAGCAAAACAGACCTGTATCCCCTGCCAGGAAGGTGCTCCCAAGCTCACAGAAGTGGAACTTGCTGATCTGCTGCCTCAACTGCCTGGATGGCAGGTGGTCGATAACCATCATCTCTCTCGATCGCTGCGATTTATCGACTTCCAGACGGCCCTCGATTGGGTGAATGCAGCAGGAGCAATCTGTGAGGTCGAGGGACACCATGCTGAGTTTTCCCTGGGCTGGGCACATGCGGAAGCGGTGATTTACACCCATAAGGTTGATGGCCTAACGCAAGCCGATGCTGTCTTGGCAGCAAAGCTGAATGCAATTGACGTTTAGAAGTTTTTTTCTTGAGGAAGGTGATCTGAAACGAAGGAGAAGGCTTCTGCTCATAAAGCTTTCCCTTTCGGGTGTTGTAACGCCCTTAGCCAGCAGACTTCCCTGCATTGAATGAATCAACTAATTGAAGCCGAAGCCGCTCCTATCCCGTTGAGATCCGCTCTCGGTGCAGCCTGGGTTCCACGGAAACCTGGCATGCGGAGACGCTCCTCCTGCTGAAGACGGGCTGCATCTGCAGGGGACTTGGCCGCGACAGCTCTTAAATTGCGATCGACTGACAAAAGGACAATCGGATAGGTGGCCCAGTTTGCCAAGCGAAAACCAGAAAGCAAGGCATGCACAGGCACAAAAAGCTTCTCTCTATCGCGGCAACCACCAAAATTTCAGTGAAGCCAGTGACTTGGGGAAGATCAGGCTGATGCTTTGCGCAATTGCTGGCCAAAATCTCTGGCTAAAACAAGATTGTGGGCCACAAGGACTGTGCTCGTTAGAAGGGGGTTGTCACTGGAGCCGATGGATTTTTATCTTGCTAGATATAAATAGAAAGATTGCGTGGTGGCTCAAAAGCGTGCCTTGTTACGCTTTTTTCATGAAATTGCGTAAAGAGGTCGCTCATAATGCCCAAATTGATAGTTTTCTAAATATTGGAACTTCAGATTCCCTTTAGATTCTTTGGAGCGTTGCTGGTGGGTTCGTCCCTTCTTTCTATGGCAAGTTCTAAAAAAGAGTTGGCACTGCTTGGAAGCACGTTCCTTTTTGGTTATGGGGCCCTGGAGCTCGCTTTGCGTTTTGGTGGTTTTTAAAAGCTCGCTGCAGCCCATTCGGGTCCACAGTTTCTCAATCACTCGTTGAATCCTGGCCACTGGCAGGGCTATCTTCTGCCACGGCGTAAAAAAGAGTGGTTTGTCGATTTGCCTTTTGCCTTCATTGGCGGCCAATCTCGATGCAGCTCCCTCAGTGGCAAGGGATAACCCCCCCCCCCGCATATGTTCGATACGCTTCAGCGGGAAACAGCCAAAAGGCATGATCCAAAGGCTCGCGATCAAGTTTTTCCCAATGGCCCAGGCCAGGGATCAGCAATGAGGGAGTCCGAAAGATCACCGGAAATTTCATGATGTGAGGGGTTGTGTTTTGCTGAGATGCAGACTCCTTTGACAAGGAGATGACTTCACTCCAGTGCGACGGCTCTGTTCTTCTGCCCTATGGATGCATCAGCCCTGTTTCATGCGTCTGCTCTTTGCATCTTTCCTTCAATTGTCTCCTAGAATCAAAAGAAAAGGATCTGTGAATAAGGCTGCGACTCTCTCTCTTCTTTTTCTTTTTGCTCAGCCATTGAGCGCGCAATCGACAGAGCTATACGGTCTGGAGTTTTTCGAAAGTCCTCCTAGAAATATTTCAATTCATAATTCATATTCCAATGCGTATCAGAGGTCTTATCCGGTTATTTCATTGGAGCTTCCAGCAAATGCTGGGGCGAATCTCAAAAGAATTGCTTTGTCGCAAATTAATGGTACTGAGAGATGGAAATGGCGAGGTAAGGATCTCTCGGTTTATTCTGGCTTTTATAATATGCGTAAGCGTGGAGAAAAAGGTCTTGCAAGTATACAGTTCAATAATGAGAGTGGAATTACTGAGATTGTCTTCACACCTTCCATTAAGCCTGGTCAGATCGTTAGCGTGGTTATCCCAAGTATTAATCCAAAGCAGGGGGTTTACGAATGGTCGGCAAGTTTTTACCCTGAATCTCCTTCCCTGCTTCCCTCTCAAACGCTTGGCCCAGTCCTGCGTTTAGATATCTACAGATCAAATATTCGCTTCTAATTGTCATTTGATTCGGGCCCTTTGATTTAGCTCGCTGCGCCCTTTGCTGATGGGAGTCAGTGGTGATGTGATTCCAATGGTTTCTGGCTTGGAAGAGGTGCTACCCGCATTGGAGGTTCGGTTTCAGGATCTTTTTAGATCGTTTTCGCGGGGGATAGAGAGCTGTTGATTGGTATCCAACTGCTCACCAGTGCTCCTCACTGGACATTTTCACCACTTCACTCTGTCTGCTATGACCTGCAGAGCTGGCATTGTCTTCAAGAAGCTAATGACCAAGATCTTCTCCCCCCTTTGCTTGCGCGATTGGGAGCGCAAGCTTTTCTCGGTACAGCCTTGGCCAGGGACTTGACCAACCGAAGCAGACGCCCTAGAACGCGAGAAGTAGTTCAGGTGTATTGGTGAGTATCGACCACTCTCTCCAGAGCAGGAGTCCGTTTGCGGGCAAGGATGCTCCTGTATTCCTGAGCGTTAGTTCTGGCGACTTTGTGATTGTGCAGGCGGAGCAGCAGGTTGCGCGAAAGGTTGATGGCAACTGGTGGATGGGACAGGTGGTGTTCTGTGAAGGGGGAGCAAGGGATCCGATGGTGAACACAATGTTTCAAGTCTCCGATGTAGATGATGGCGTTATCCACTGGGTCAATGGTGATGAAGTCACGCACATTGTCCGCTCCCTGGATGGTCTGCAGCTGATGGCTTGATATATGAGTTTTCTATGGTGATTGTCTACTCCTGAGATCTGATTCGCCAATCCTTTTGATGCAGTGCGTGATGCTCAACGTAGGTTTGCCATCCGGTCAACACTCGAGCCGATGACCTCAACGACGAATGCTTCCATTCCATCGTGATCGATGCCTGGCTTGAGTCGAAACAGGAATGCATTCACCCAGGCCGTTTCCTTGTTATTGATTTCATGCCCTCGGTCAACAAATCCGGGTTTTTGCCGAAACAGGTGCAGAAGCACCTCCAACACGTCTTGGGATGAGAGATTCTCAGGATCAACGAAAGGCAGATTTTCTCTGACGTCCATCATGGAAATGGAGGCCGAATAGTCGAAGTCCTCTGGAATCACTGCAGAGTCGATGCGTTGCTTGTTATGGGAGCGTAGCGATATCCCCCTCTCTCTGTTGCAACGCTGCAGCCCCATGGACTGATCAGCAATCAGCTCTATTTTTTATTGAGGACCTTCCAACCCATATAGCCTGCACCGCCAAGGAAAATGATTGGAAGGATTGCTTTGATGAACCCCAAGGCAACCCAAACCACCAAGATGCCAGCACCTATTCCAATACCGGTCTTCTTAACCATCGCTTGACTTTCGTCCGTCATCGTTTCCCATTTGGGTAGTGGCATGTGTGGATCTACTGTGTCTCCTCTTTATGCCCCAACCTTTGGTTGGTGTCATGTTTTTCTATTGGTGAGTGTGCAGATGCCCTTGAAATTGATGCATGATCTCGGCGATGAGCCGAGCCATGAGCGCCGTACGCTGGAAGTAAAAGTGCTAAATCCAAACACATTTGTGAGCTATTGAGTTTTATCGTGGGGACAACGAAACTCCAGGCGATCAAGCTATTTGAACAAGGATCCTAAGGATTGGGAAAGGGAAATATTTTCATCAATGAAAGTAAATAAGAAAATGCTAGGCCCTAGTTTTAGAGATAATCGTTTTAAGTTTTCCGAATTAGCGAAAATTATGGATAATTTGTGTCCGATGTTAATGCTAATTGCGTTGTAACTTGTAAGCTAAATATTGCGATTAACTGGTCATGCTCTTTTCAGCCAGCAGCACGATTGAATCCAAAGCTAGAAATCGTTTGTACATCTATCTCTTGACGCATTCGTGAAATAGCTTCTCTTGCAAAAGCTTTCTCGTTTTCTTGTGCTGTGATGATTGCTTTAGTGATCTCGCGAAGTTTGCCAATGTCATCGCAAGCATCAATGTCTCTAAAAGCGGCTTCTAGTTGAAATTTTTGTTCGATTGATAAGCGATGGTTGGTCATTTGCTGGGTCAATACTTCATGTAATCTATTGAGTTTCATCCCTGACTGCTGTTCGGTTGAAGGTACGGTCTTAAAAAAAGAGGTGCTTCGCCTTCTTTCTTGCTAGGGGTAGGTCGTCGGTGGACTCGACGATGAGAGAGTGGATTAAGGTTGTTAGCAGCAACGTAGAGATCCCCACTTTGCGAAGAGACTCGAACTGAAATGGATATTGAGCTAAACGGGACAACGATCTATCTCGATCGCCCTAGTGATAAAGCTGTAGCTCAACGCGTGGCGGCTCATATTCAGCGTCGCATTGTTGAAGACGATTGGAGGCCTTATGCCTCCAAAGCTGATGCCTTAGCGGCTTGGGCAAAACTTGGAGGCATTCGCTTGAAAGTACTGCAAGCCTTCGACTTGGTCGAGTAGGTGATTCGCCCACGTGCTTTATTCGATGTCTTCTGGTGGTTATCTCATTCTTTGCTGAGTTGGCATCGTGAAAGAGATGGACGATAAAGGAAACGGAGAGAGACCTTGATTTCTCCTCGCTATTGATCTTCTGGATGTGCTCCCAAATGTTCCTTCGCAACAGACGAAGTCTTTGCTACGAACATGCACAGTGAACCTGGCTTTATGAGCTTTTGTTCTGTTGCTCCTCGCTTCACTGTGCGTCTTGGTTGCTCTTCCTCCTGAAGTGCTAAAGGTCGCGATGCCTTTCCAGTTCAGAAGGATCACAATCACGCCATTCCTAATGTCGTCGGTTTTGCTTCTGATAGCAATGCGCCATTGCACCGATGTGCTTTTCGCTCGCCTGCGCCACAGTTTGTGTATCGAAATCGGAGGAGCCATGACGGCCGATACTCCACCTCAGCAGATCAAAGAAGCAGCCTGACCACTTGGCCCCTGCTCCAACAGTTTTTCACCCAACGGCGAGTTCCGTCCTTCGGTAGGCAATCTCTTGAACGCCACGTCGATCGACACTCCATCTGCACCGAAACAGGTGCCCTAAGGAGTTCAACCACTCACCACTTAGGAACCAGGCCCCAGGCGCCAAACGCCAGACGCTTCGCACTCCTCTTTCCGTTCACTGTTGTCGTTTCGAGGTTCACGCTTCTCCGATACAGATTCACTGGATCTTGGTTAGCGATATGCATAAACGAGCGAGCTAGGCCGTCTCTTCCATCCGGGAGGGGCGGCCTCTCTTCTTTTACAGCTCAAATCAAAGTCATAGACGAAGATTTGGCGTATTTTTATGATTCGCTATCAACTGCAAATCAAAACCAACAAAGGACAAGGTAGATTTTGTCAGGAATAAGCACGCAACACACTGATCAGCAGTAGATAGATATTGACCCCCAGCCCTAGACGTGTAGACGACTAGATGGAATAGCAAAGATCAGCATAGACTCCTAAAATCACAATTCTCTCCTAAGAAGCTATCAAAGAAACGGAGAAACAATTGTAATATTTAATAGGGCGAAGCAGGATTTTTATCCTTCATTCTCATCTCACTTCCTTTCTCTTTAGGGATATGAATTATCCGGCCCTCCGCGTGCAAGGCTTTTACTTTCTTCCCGTCAGATCATCCCAGCTAACCGCAGTGTCAACACCCTCAATACATTGATTCAATCGATGACGAGGAATCTGGTAACCATCATAAAGGGAATGCTGCTCAATGGCTTTAGAGTGGCTCAATCTGAGCCTCATTAGAGGCTCCTGTTTTGCATCAATAGAATCAGACTTATCAGTACATTCATCGGGAGCCATAAGTTTAGACGCAAAACATAGTGTTGAGATAAATGGTGCGCGGTAATTATTTGGACGACTCAATTCCATCGTGATAGTCATCTAATAGCAATGAAACTCCATTAAAGTAAGCGCACAATTCGCCACGCAGCTGTGCGTAATAGCTCAAAGCTTCCTTGCTATAGGCCTGGCCCATTTCCTTCAAAAGATTGTCAGTAAGCCTATCCAATGCCTGGTGGGCGACAACCAGATCCACATGGATCAGATCCCTCCTTTCATTCGAAGTGATTGGGTCATTACTGCCAGAAGCACAGCGCGGATTAGCCTCTATCAATTGCTGTCGAAATGCTTCAATTTCGCTCATCGGATCATGAACCCGTTGCTCTAGAAAAATATGACATCCGTTTCTATCATCCTGGTTAATCCAGATACCTGACAACGTGTTAGAGAACACGCATCATGAAATACCTTGAAGTCTGCAGCTGCAGCAGTGGCTGGCCATGCCTTATGTCGCATATCAACCAACTCTGCAGCGGGCTCATCGACCGAACTCTTGATCAGGAAAGCCAAAGGAGTCAAGCACATTATTTTCATCTAAATCCATTGGTATGACAAGGATTACCACTTTATTCAGCAATGACAAGATCTCTCTTGAAGGCAGGTCTCGCTTTTCAAGTGAGGGGAATAAGTTCCACTCCACTACACAAATCAATTTCCAAAGAGCAGCACACATTTGCATCAATGGCTACAAAATCTCTGAAGGTCAAAATACTCATTGCAGGCATTTAGCATCAGATTTAACAAGAAAAGATTGTCCAGGTAACAATCAATACGCCCCCTTATGACGACCGCGATTCATGGTGAATGGACAACAGGCTTAACCTCCATGGAATTATTCGTTGGCATCTGCATCATCCCATTTCTGAGCGCTCTATTTATTCAAGCCGGCCAAGATGAAAACTCTGAAGACCATGATTTCCTTTAACTAATAAGTTTCAAGCTCTTTTCAAGTTGGTCTGAGCAATAAGCTTCAATCCCATTAAAAACTACAAAACAGGAGATTACTACTTAGCAATTCGAAGAAATTTAACCTTTAATTCATCGCGTAGGTTCCGCCTTTCCCCAGCCACCACCGCCAGGCGTTGCAATCCAAAGCCGATCACCGGCTTGAACCCTCTGCTCGAAGCAGCCTGGTTGTTCTTGCCAGGGGCCTTCACCTTCACTCAACCAAGTCATCCCCAGAGCACCTGCCTGCCCACCAGCCAAACCAAATGGCGCAACGCGGCGAGACCCAGACAGCAGAGCCACCGTCATAGGTGAAAGAAAACGAATCTCACGCTCAAGTCCATCACCACCTGACCAGCGTCCTTTTCCCCCACTGCCCCGGCGCAGCTGAAACCGTTCCAAACGCACAGGAAATCGTTGCTCGAGGATTTCCGGATCTGTGAGTCTGGAGTTGGTCATGTGGGTTTGTACACCGGATGACCCCTGAAAACCCGGACCTGCCCCACCACCTCCGGCAATCGTTTCGTAGTACTGAGAGCGTTCATCTCCAAACGTGAGGTTGTTCATCGTTCCCTGCCCCGCCGCCATCACCCCCATCGCTGCGAATAACAGGTTGCAGAGCGCCTGAGAGGTCTCCACATTGCCTGCCACCACTGCAGCTGGGGGGTGTGGATTCAACAGTGATCCCTGGGGGACCACCAAAGTAAGCGGCTCAAAGCAACCCGCATTGAGGGGGATTGATTCATCCACCAAGCAGCGCAGCACATACAAGACAGCAGCTTTGGTGACTGCTAGCGGAGCATGAAAGTTGTGCTCTCCCTGGGGGCTCGTCCCCGTGAAATCCAGGCAAGCTGCTCGCGCTTTGTGGTCCAGATACAAAGCAAGCTCCAAACGGCCGCCATGGTCTAACTCCACGCTGAACTGCTGATCCGCCAAACGACTGATCACACGACGCACCGTTTCCGCAGCATGGGTTTGAACAAAATGCATGTAGCGATTGACGCGCCTGGGGCCCTCACGCAGCATCAACTGTTCGAGCTGGTCCACGCCGAGGCGGTTGGCCGCCACCTGAGCCTGTAAATCCGCCCAAAGCACATCGGGAGAGCGCGGCGACTGCCGCTCTGCCCTCAAAATCGCCTTCCAGCCATCCACATCCAAGACTCCACCTCGCAGGAGTGACCAGTTGCGGAGCCGTAGGCCTTCCTCTCCGATCTCACGACTGAAAGGAGGCATGGAACCAGGCGTGAGCCCCCCGACATCAGCGTGGTGTCCGCGACAAGCAACGTAGTAACTCGGGCGTTCCCCCTCTCCGAAGACAGGGGTCATCGCCGTGATGTCTGGGAGATGGGTGCCTCCGTGATACGGGTCGTTGCTGAGCACTGTTTCGCCCGGTTCCAGAGGCGGGCGTTCTCCGCGTTGGATCTGGTGCAGCAGGTCCACCACCGCCTCACCCATGGAGCCCAAATGCACGGGGATATGGGGAGCATTGGCAACCAATGCCCCGTTGTGGTCGAACAACGCACAGGAAAAGTCCAACCGCTCGCGGATATTCACAGAGCGGCTCGTCTGCCGAAGCCGCTCCCCCATCTGCTCAGCAATCACCATGAAGCGGTGATGAAACAGGCTCAAGTCCACCGGATCTGGAACATCAACAAGCTGATCCCGAGCTGACCGTTGAACCGGCAGCTCAGCAGCAGTGAGCAGCAAGCTGCCAGCGGAGTCGCAGCGGGCCCACCAGCCAGGCTCCAGCACGGTGCAGCCCGTGGCATCAAGAATCAAGGCTGGGCCCTGCAATGGCTCACGCAACAAAGCATCGCAGCGCTGCACCACAGGAACCTCCAGCCAACCCAGCCCAGCCCAGTGAATGGTGGCTGTTGTTCTGAGAGCTCCAGACACCGACTGGGGCGCTGATGCCATCTGGGTGTCGTCGTGAATGCGGGCTGGTGCCGCAACAACCTCAACCTCCAACCGCTCCAACATCAAGGCTGTGGTGCGGGAAGGCTTGTAGCCAAAGCGCTGATGGTGAGCTTGGTCAAACTCACTTTCCAACTCTGAAAGTTGCAGGGTGGAGGTGAGATCAGTGATCGGGATTAGCAATCCCTGTTCGGACGAAGCATCCCGAAGTTCAAGCCGAATGCGCTGCTCAAAGTGGGACGCATGGCCTGCTCCAGCTGCCTGCAGCTTCTCCTCAGCAAAGCCCAACTCCTTGCGAATCCTTCCAGGAAGGGACGCCAACAAGTCCGCTTCAAGAGCACGCCTCACAACGACCTGACGCCATTCCCGCAGGCGCGCCTGACCCAGGCCAAAAGCCGACAACACTCCAGCGAGTGGATGGATCAAAACTTGGCGGAGACCCAGCACTCCCGCGACTCGGCATGCCAGTTGTCCGGCCGCTCCTCCATAGGCCACAAGCGCGCCTGCACGAATGTCGTGACCACGAAGCAACGACACCTGCTGAATGGCATTAGCCATCGTTTCCACCGCGAGATCAAGCGCTCCCTCCGCAAGCGACTCAGGATCGCGTCCCAATCGGCAAGCAAGCTCCCCAAAGCGCTGCCGTACCACCTCCAGATCCGGACGCAAATCCTCCGCTGGGCCGAACACTGGGGGAAAGGCCTCCACCTGCAAACGACCTAGAAAAAGGTGAGCGTCGGTGATTGTTAAGGGGCCGCCACAGCGATAGCAAGCTGGTCCAGGGCTAGCGCCTGCAGAGCGAGGACCAACCTGCAAACGATCGCCGTCACTACGAATGATCGAGCCCCCACCTGCGGCGACGGTATGGATCGGAAGGCGTGCAGCAGAAAGCTCGAGGCCGGCAATTTTGGTCTCAGCACTGCGCTCCCAGTCCTTGTCAGAGGCTCCTGCTGGCAAACAAAACACATCGGTGCTGGTGCCACCCATGTCCACACCTACGAGCGCCTGACCTCCTAGGCCAGCAGCCTCTGCTGCTGCAACCGCCCCGACCATTCCGCCAGCAGGCCCAGACAGGATTGTGTCCTTCGCCAACAGTTGCTCAAGACCTTGCAAACCACCACTCGAGGTCATCACCCGCAGTCGTGTCTGCCCTCCAAGTGACTGCATCACCTGTTGGAGATAGCGAAAGAGCAGCTGTTCCACCGCTGCCTCAACGACGGTGGTCTGAGACCGGGGGACCAGGCGCGGCAGTGGGCTCACCTGGTGGGAGCAAACCACCGTGGTGAAACCGATCGCTTGCGCCAACTCAGCCAGTCGCCTCTCATGGCACGGCTCACGCCACGCATGCATCAGGGCAATGGCGCAGGCGTTGATACCGGCACTGCGATGAACGCTAAGCGTCTTCTCCAGCTCTGGATCAAGGCAAAGCGGTTCCACCTCTTTCCCATCGGCATTCAATCGCCCCCCGGATTCAACAACCGCCACTGCAAGCGACTTCGGAGCAGGAATCTCCAGTGCGAACAGATCAGGGCGATGTTGATCACCAATCAACAACAACTCCGCCAGACCCTGGTTGGTGATCAAAACAACAGGCTCCCCTGCCCCCTCAAGCAGGGCATTGGTGGCGACTGTTGTTCCCAATCGCACCTCCTGGATCAAGCCCGGCGGAATTTGGGCCGCCGGAGGCAAACCCATCACCTCTCGGATGGCACGAACAGCGGGATCACCACGATCGATCGTTGGCTCTGAGAGCACTTTGCGAACCACAAGCTCACCACTGGGAGCGCGACCCACCAGATCCGTGAAGGTTCCGCCACGGTCAATCCAAAAGTGCCATTGGGGCATCGTCATGGATTCAATGCCCTTCCTCACCCCATGCCGCATCGTCCACCCACAACCAAAGTTTTGGGTGACGCCGTAGCCAGCTGGCAGGCACCTCTGGATCACCATCCAGATCCAACGCCTTGCGCAGGATCCCCGCCTTAGGCGCACCGGTCACGATCAAGTGAAGTTCATTCGCCGCCAGGATCTCGTGCAGGCCCAGGGTGATCGCTTGCTCCGGAACCAACCCTGGACTGCCCTGGAACGCAGGGGCATTTTGTGATCGCGTAGCGGGGCTGAGTCTGACCACACGACAGCGCATATCTGGACCACATGGGGGCTCGTTAAATCCCACATGCCCATTACTGCCCAATCCCAACAGCTGCGAGCCAATCCCACCAGCGCTGCGGATCTCAGCTGCAAAATGATCAGCGGCCGCCTCAGGGTCGGCAGCAGCTCCATCTGGCAACAACACCTGCGCCGGATGAAGCCCGAGTGGCCGCACCAGGTGATGCCCCATAAAGGCAGAGAACGAGCTGGGATGCTCCGGTGACAAACCCACATATTCATCAAGATTGAAACTGAGCCAGCGCTGACGCAACAGCTGCAGACGGTCCGTAGGCCAATCCCTTAAACGTGAGACCAATGCGGCATAAAGCGGCTCCATGGTGCGTCCCGTCGCCAAACCAAGGGGCCGAAATGCCTGTTGCTCAAGAGAGTCCCGCACTCCTTGTTCAAGCTGATCAACCACAGCCTCCATGAGCTGCAGCGGATTGCGCCTGCGCACGATGGTGATCGTGTCTGGAATCTTGAACACGAAGAGCTGCCACTGACATCAACCCCACCAGGCTGACTCTGAACGGAGCCGAAGCGCCACAGTTGGGTCATCACTGGAGCGATAGGGGCGAATCTCTGCACCGCGGTAATAGTGCAAAAGAATCTGACGAAAATCAGCACCCTGAAGCGCCAGTCCATGGGCTCCCCACTGACTCATGCCAACCCCATGCCCAAAGCCTTGACCACGCGCTTCGAGAACGATCTCACCCACCCTGAGGTGAGGACGTGGCTGATTAAAGGCTGACGGGTTGAGAGGGGGGAGCGGCGGTGGTGGCAGTAGAGACGCCAGTCGACCTGAGGTGCTGGAAGAGGTATCAGGAGCACTCGCAGAGTCTTGCCAAAGACCAATCAAAGGAGGGGCTGCTTGATGGGCTGTCTCAGCAGATGCGATTAAAGACTCGGTGGAACCATTGATGAGCTCGAATTGAACCATCGTGCTTTTGAGGCCGAGACGCTGGCGAAGCTCCCTGCCGGTCAACACCAAAGAGCCACGTGGGCCCTGCACACGCGCCGTACGCACCCGACCGGTTGAGCTTGTCTTGAGCACCTGCAAGCGCTTGACGCCTCCGGTTTCTCGAAAGAGCTCACGCAGCGCATCATCATCAAAACGTTTGTTCCAGCGATGCGCCGGACTGTGCTGATCGTGATCCGCAACGCTGACCAAGTAGGGAAGTTGATTGCGCCAAACCTCACCACTGGGTTCCGTTGCACCACCAGAGCTGCTGTGAAACACAGCATTGATCATCCGGCCAGCGTGAACTAAGACCAACGAGCGCGTGCTTTGAACGGCTTCGATCGTGCTGGGGGTTTCGGATTCAACCCCGCGGTACACCTGGCTAGACACGCTGGCCTTCACATCGAAGTCTCCAGCCTTCCCGAGCTGTCTGAGGGCATAGGTGCGCGCCGCGACGGCCTGAGCTTGCAAGGCCGGCAACGGCCAACGATGGGGCATTTCACTCCCCACCACACTGGCCAGATAGGTCTCAACCCCAAGGTGGTTCACCACCTGCACCTGGCCGCGACGCACTAAAAACTGCAACCGCCCGCGATAACGCCGTGAGCCGAGCCAGATCCCTCGGGGATCGTCGCTTTGCACCTCGATCGCAGAGCGAGCTGAAAGTGAGCGAGACGACCCGTCGCTCATTTGACCTCTGATCTTGAGGCGCCCCGCTCGCAGACGCACCTCGATCGCGCGCATGCGTTGGTTGCCGCCGCCCAGACCCCTCACCTGCAATGGCTGCTGGCCATCAGCGCGAAGCCTCACCACCGGAGCTTGAGACAGCAACACCCGCATGGACGGCTCCTGTGCCGCTTGCGCAACCCGCTGATCAAAGCTGACCGCCATCACAGCGATCGGCATGGTCAAAGCAGCAGCCAGCACAGGAAAGAACGCTGACGTACGAGTGAGCACTGCAAGCGGAACCAGGCAGCTCAGTGTGACCTGATGATTCGGACGCGGCTAGGTCCCCATGGCAGATTTGATGCGTCAGCGCGTTGTGACGTGCAGGTCACCTTTCTTGGAACCAGTTCAGGCGTGCCCACCCGTGGGCGCAATGTTTCGTCTGTGGCGCTGCGTTTGCCACAGCGATCAGAACTGTGGTTATTCGACTGCGGAGAAGGAACCCAACATCAATTTTTGCGCTGCGACTTGCGCCTCTCCCAACTGAGAAGAGTGTTCATCACCCACATGCATGGTGACCATGTCTTTGGCCTGCCAGGGCTGTTGGCGAGTTTGGGGCTCGGCGGCACAAGCAATGGGGTGGACCTCTACGGCCCTGACCCCTTGGATGCGTATCTCCAAGGGGTTCTGCGCACGAGTTCCACCCGCATCGGCTATCCGCTTGCGATCCATCGCGTACACGAAGCAGCCGAACAGAACAGCGTTGTGTTCGAAGACGACGATCTGATCGTGACCGCGGCCCCCCTCAACCATCGCGTTCCGGCTTACGCCTATCGAGTCGAACAAAAACCAAGAGCAGGTCGCTTTGACATCGATAAGGCCCGAGAGCTACAGATCCCGCCGGGGCCGGTCTATGCAGCTCTGAAGCGCGGCGAATCGGTCAAGTTGGACGACGGTCGAACCATCGATGGCCGGACCTTATGCGGGCCAGAGCAGCCTGGTGTGAGCGTTGTGTATTGCACAGATACCGTCTTCTGCGAAGCAGCGGTGCAGTTGGCTCAGGGAGCCGACCTGCTGATCCATGAATCGACCTTCTCCCATGCCGAAGCCGACATGGCTTTCAAGAGGCAACACTCCACAAGCACCATGGCGGCCCAGACCGCTGCGGAAGCCGGCGTTAAGCAGTTGGCGTTGACCCACCTCAGCCCTCGCTATGCCCCTGGAAACGCAGTCACCGCCGACGATTTAGTTGCCGAGGCCCGTGCCATTTTCCCGAACACAATTTTGGCCAAGGATTTCCTCAATGTGGACGTGAATCCCTCTTGATGAGCGGGCCCGCGCTGCAACAGTTCGTGATCACTAGACCCTCTAGGGCCTCATCCGCATCCCACCCCGTGATACAAGGACTTGGTGCGCTGTCTACGTCAGTCTCTGACATCTTTCATGGCCTCTTTTTTCTCCACATTGCGTCGATCCTTGAATCGACTGCTGATCGCACTGCCGGTGCTGCTTGGACTATTGATCAGTGCCCCCGCCCAGGCCGCCCAGTGGGATGCCGAGACCCTCACGGTGCCAGCTGACGGCGATGGCGCCCTGGTCACCTTCAGTGAGCAGGAAATCAAGACAGGACGGAAGGTGTTCAACGTCAGCTGCGGCACCTGCCACGCCGGCGGTATCACCAAAACCAACCAGAATGTAGGCCTAGATACTGAAACGCTTGCGCTGGCCACTCCAGTCCGTGACAACGTTGCGGCTCTCGTGGATTACATCCAAGACCCCACGTCCTATGACGGGGAGTACAGCATTGCCGATCTGCATCCCAGCATGCGCAGTCGAGATCTTTACCCCGCCATGCGCGATCTCACCGATGAAGATCTTCGCCTGATGTCTGGGTACATCCTGGTAGCTCCCAAAGTCTTGGGTGTCGAATGGGGCGGCGGAAAAATTTACTTCTAATCCTTTGATTAGATAATTCCGCCACAAAAAGTGTGAATAAAGGGCCTCAAGCAATCTTGGGGCCCTTTATTTATGCATAGAAGACGCATAAAAAGCCAGCGATAAAGCATGTCCAGAGATTCAGGCTGAATCCCTCAAGACGAGATCCAGCAAAGGCCAAAACAACAAGGCAACAAACGTCTATTAACTTAATTTAAATAAAATGTTGGCACCTTGCGAAACAAAAAATTTCAACCAGACCACGTAATACTTTCAACCAATACAAGATAAATTCTACGTAAAGAAATCTGGAGTCTCTTCAACAATGCTCTCCTCAACATCAGTCATCACAAGCTTTGGCGGTGAACGCGCAGCTACGCCCTCTATCTCATATAAGAGTGCACAGAATAAATCTTCCCAGTCCGCGGCACTACGCAATAGCGAATTCAAGCGAAGACAGTGCGAGGGAATGAAACTCGCCATAGGCCCTCGCCTTCACAATCAATGCGGGAGCAAAGTCACTTTCGAGGACTATCCAGACCTGTCTGCAGAGGCACTAGAGAAGGCTCTAAGCGCTGCCTACCAACATGTCTATGGCAATGCACATGTCATGGACAATGAGAGATCCGCTTCTCTTGAAGCACAATTAAGAGATGGGCGCATTTCGATTCAAGATTTTGTACGGGGGCTCGCTAAATCTGACTTCTACAAGAAAAACTTCTACGACAAATGTTCTCCAGAAAGAACAATTGAGCTCGATTTCAAACATATTTTAGGGAGGACACCTCATGATCAAAGCGAGATCAGCAAATACATTGAAATCCAAGCATTAAAAGGGCATCATGCTGTGATTGATGCAATGGTGGACTCAGCCGAATATTCAGAAACATTCGGACGATATACAGTGCCTTATATGAGGTCTTGGCTTTCACAAGCAGGATCAGCTCAATCAGCATTCAATAGAACGGCTGCGGTTTGCCTTGGATATGCATATAGCGACAAAGCTATCGGAATCAACTCAAGGCTTAGTCAAGGCTTAAAAACAGGGCAAGCAGACAGCATTGTCTTCCCACATGCATCAAAACTGAATTTCTCTGGACCAAACCTGATTCTTAAGAGAGGAAAGCCAGCAGCATGGGTCACAAAATCAGCAACTGTTCTAACAATCGCCGGAACAATCGAAGTAACCCGAATCATTCTCACGATTGCCTTTAGCGCCTTCGCTTCTTGACGAAGAGATTGAGGCGAATGCATCCTGACCATAAAAATGCAGGATACGTTTGTCTCCAGACAAGATCATCTCTCGACCAAAAGATCGGAGAGTTGTGAAATCCTTGGACCTAATTGCGTAATATTATTCTTTTCATTGCATAGTGCTCAGCTCCACTTGATTCGTCTATAGGAACTGAGCCGCAATCATGCTCTTCTAATCTTTAAATTCATGACAAAAGGCTATTGGGTTGTGACTGGCAATATTCACACCCCCCTAGGGATGGTTCCTTATATCAAAAAATTCACCGCTTGGCTTCCAACAGTCGGCGCGCGTTTACTAATACGTGACCTTCAGGCTGATGTAAGGGAAGGCACTCCTGGCTCAGTCAATATCATTGTTGAATTTGATTCAAAAGAGAAAGCAGTCACTGCGTATGAATCAACAGAATACCAAGAATTAATTAATCTCAGGCTTCAGCATTCAGACCTCAGCCTCACCATCACAGAAGGACTAACAAACCAAGCTAGCAACGAGCAATAGTCTGCTGATAGATAACAGATAAATACTGCCACTTTACATTTTAGCTTCAAGGATTTAGCCCATCTCTCTTCACAACATCTAATTCAAAGGAAGAAGCCTGCATAGCAGATTACGTTTATAGCCTGTCTTCAACAAAGGGCTCCGGGGGCACTTGATTCAAAGCACCCATTGATTTTGGCAATCGGCTGTACCACCACTCCTGCAATTCAGGCGTCAAACGCATCGAAAAAAGCGTTAACAACGTAGATGTAGGGCGAGAACCGGGCTGGAGCAACTCAACCGAATATGAGGGGCAACGCCTGGAAGCCAGATCTGGCACAAATCGGCGCCCAACCCGGCGCCAACTTGGCTCCTTGCTGCGCCAAGCCAAGCGACAACAGGGCCAGGGGAGCTCCTCCCGATCAAACAAACGACAACAAGGACCAATCACCCGAAAGCTGTACTGCCCCCCTGGACTGGCATGCACCGATCCATGCTCTAGCAGTGCCTGAACATCCGAACGCAATGCAGAAACAGGTGTCACAGGAATGACCAAAGCCTAAGAGCCGTATTCACATTAAAAAGCCACCCGCGAGGGTGGCCAAACGATCGCTTTGATGACGACCTCAGCTCAGGGCTGAAGGACTCAATAAAGCTCTTCTTCAGCGTGAGTTTTGATGGTGCAATCCGAGGTGGGGTAAGCCACACAGGTCAGAACGAAACCAGCTTCGATCTGGTCGTCGTCCAGGAAGCTCTGGTCGGACTGATCAACGGTGCCGGCAGTGATTTTGCCTGCGCAAGTGGAACATGCGCCTGCACGGCAGGAGTAGGGAAGATCGACGCCTTGCTCTTCAGCAGCATCGAGGATGTACTGATCGTCAGGAACTTCGATGGTCTTGTTAAGACCTTCGCTCTCGCTGACCAGGGTGACCTTATAAGAAGCCATGGATGGAAGTAATGCGCAGAGATCGGATCGATCTGAATCTGCTGGACGGAACCCTTCTACATCGGACAGACGCCTTGATACGGGATTCATCAGGGTTTTCTGTTGAAGCCCAATCAAAGAAGGGGCATTAATAAGAAGGGCTTATCGAAAAATGCGCTTGATTTCGAGCAGGCCCCAGCGACCCTGTTCCCCGATTGGCCTTGCCTGCCAGCCATATTCAGCCAAAACCTCAATCAGCCGAGGTGCCTGATCCACCAAAAGGCCACTCAAAAGTCCGCGACCTGTGGACTTCAGCACAGAAGAGAACTGCGGGGCTAGAGCTTCGATCACCGGAGCCAGGATGTTGCAGAGGAGCAAATCGGCCTCCTCTCCGTTCAACAAGGTCGCAAGCGTGTCGATCGATCCATGGCTAACGCGAAGTTGCTCGGCCTTCAAACCGTTGAGGGCAGCGTTGTCTGTCGTCGCACGAACCGCCAGTGAGTCGGTATCTGCAGCGAGAACCTCGCTGGCGCCAAGAGCCAAAGAAGCCAAGCCCAAGACTCCACTCCCGCAGCCCAAATCGGCCACCCGCTGATGGTGGGGCGGCATCGCCTCGAGAGCTTCCAGGCAGAGGCGAGTGGTGGGATGACTTCCGGTCCCAAAAGCGCTGCCAGGGTCCATCTTCAAAACCAAACGGTGGGCGTACTCCTCAGGGACCTGCAGCCATGCCGGAAGGATCAACAAGCGCTGACCCACCGGATCTGGTTGCCAGTGCTTCTTCCAACTAAGACTCCAGTCTTCATCGGCCAACTCCTCCCAAAGCGGCTCTGCCAAGGCGAGTCCAAACGTGTCCGCCATCGGGCGAAGGCTGTTCAGCAACTGATCCCGTTGATCCTGCGGCCACTCCGACGCTGGAAGCCATGCCAGCAGTGTGCGCTGATCCGGCGACTCTGGGGCATGTTGAACAGCCAAGCGATGCAGCCCTAGGGACTCCAACTTCCAGAGAAGAGACTCCTCAAGGTCAGGAGGCAGGGGCAAGGAGAGGCGCCACCACATCACAGCGTGACGGGATGGGCTTCCTGAATGCCGTTAATGCCATGAATGGTGGTCAACAGGGCGGGTGGAATCGGGTCATCAATACTGAGAACCATCACGGCATCGCCACGAACGATGCGACGCCCCACCTGCATTGATGCGATGTTGACATTGTGCTCTCCGAGAAGAGAGCCAAGGTGACCAATGATGCCTGGCATGTCGCGGTGCCTGGTGAACAGCATGTGACGGCTGGGCGGAACATTCACCGGAAATTCATCAATGCTGGTTACGCGCAAATCACCGTCTGCGAACACCGCACCGGTCACGCTGTGACCTCCCTGACCACCGCGAGTGGTGAGCTGCAGCGAGCCACCTGCAAAATCGCGACTGGCATCGTCTTTAATTTCCAGCACATGAATGCCTCGGCCCTTGGCCTCTAGCGATGCATTCACATAGTTGATCCGATCTCCCAGCGCAGTACTGAGCAAGCCCTTAAGGGCTGCTACCACAAGGGGCTGTGAAGGGTGGCTGGCGAATTCACCTTGCAAGCGCACCTCCAACTCCTGAATCTGACCGCCACTGAGTTGGCTCACCAACAAACCGAGGGTTTCCGCCAACTGGAGATGGGGCTTGAGGCGCTCCATGATCTCAGCACTGAGCCCTGGAATATTCACGGCGCTGCGGGCAGGCAGCCCCAGCAACACATCACGAATTTGTTCAGCGACATCGACCGCCACATTTTCTTGGGCCTCTTCCGTCGATGCTCCGAGATGAGGGGTCAAGACAAGTCCTCGTTCAACGGCGCGCAGAGGGGAGTCCTGAGCCAACGGTTCAGAGGCAAATACATCCAGACCGGCCCCAGCGATCACCCCGGATTCAATCGCTTCCGCGATCGCAGGCTCATCAACAATTCCACCGCGCGCACAATTCACAATCCGTGCCGTACTTTTCATCGTGCGCAAAAGCTCGGCATTCACCAGATTTTCCGTATCAGGTGTGCGAGGAATATGCAGAGTGATGTAATCGGCCTGCTGGAAGAGTGCTTCCAGAGTGGTGAGACGCACCTGCATCTGCTGGGCACGTTCTGCAGAGATGAACGGATCAAACGCGATCACATCCATGCCCATCGCTTTCGCGACGCGAGCGACGTGGGAGCCAATTTTGCCTAACCCCACCACGCCGAGAACTTTTTTATAGAGCTCATTTCCCACATATTTTTTGCGATCCCACGCCCCAGACCGCATCGAACCATGGGCTTGCGGCACATGACGAGACACCGACAGCAACATCGCAAGCGCATGCTCTGCCGCTGCGATCGTGTTGCCCTCTGGTGAATTCACCACCAACACACCGCGTTGAGTAGCCGCAGGTACATCCACGTTGTCGACCCCCACGCCGGCACGACCGATGATCCGCAACCGATCAGCAGCCTCAATCACATCGGCTGTGACCTGGGTCCCTGAACGGATCATTAGGGCGTCGTAATCGCCAATGATCGATTTGAGCTCTTCCGGTGACAACCCAATGCGCTCATCGACTTGAGCCACTTGGCCAAGGATGTCGAGCCCCGCCTGATCAATGGGGTCTGAAACAAGAACTTTTGTCATCCAGCGGCGGGAGAGAGCCACCATGAACTGTAGGGATCAGCCCGAAGCTTCTCCTCTAAGTGTCTTCCAGCCCAAACAGTTCCAAGAGAATCGGCTCCAGGGGAAACAGTTCCGAGAGAGAATGATCATTCGGCTGCTGTTTTTTCATGCCCGTTTGCGTTCTGGTTCTCAATGAGCGCATTGCTGCCGACCGTCTTCGCCTCTCGCTCCAAGACTTAGGCACGCCATTGCTTCGCGTCGCCCTCGTGGCACCCGCCCCCGGGAAAGGGTCCGAACCACAGGAACAACAACCCATCTCTGATTCTGATTTGCCCGCTGAGGCGATGGACGATGTTGACCTGCTCAACCCAAGCCTGGCGCGCCGTCGACGTCAGAAATCGATGGCGCGCTGGTTGATGCCCTTCGGATTTTTTGCCGGCTGCACCTTCACCCAGATCACCACGCTCGACACTTTTGCAAGCTTTGGTCCCTGGGGAGAAGCCTTGATTGGAGGACTTCTGGGCATGGGCTCAGGCCTCATGGGTAGCTATGCGGCCGCCGCCAGCGTGCCGTCTGAAAACGAAGACGGCGTCAGGATCCTGCGCAATCGGAACATCGAAGGCTGCTGGCTGCTGCTCTTAGAAACGAGGCCAGGGATGGAATTGCCTTGGCAAACCGTCCAAAAGGCACGTCCCCAGCAAGTGGTTCGCCTCAGCGAACTATGAGTCTTCCTCGCGATGCTCTGCTTCGGACCTGCAGGCATCCCACAACGATGGGCGCATTGATCGACCTTGCGGAAGACGTTCAGCGGACCAGACAACCGCGATGGAGTCCCTTCTTATCAGCCTTGATGCTGGAAGATGCCAATCAGCTTGAGTCACTGGCAGAACTAAAGATCAGCCGTGATGGCGGCTATCCCGGAGCAGAACGCAAGCGGTTGCTGATCCAACACGCAGCCTCCCCAGAGCCTGAGCCCCCTTGCCCTTTAGCTGGTCTGAATGTGGAGGGGAATTTCCTGTTCGATCCAACCTCTCCCGAAGAGATGCGTCTGGCCCTGCAACGCATCGGCATAGCTGACGAGTCTCTCGGTGACCTATGGATTCGTGGAGATAGGGGAGCCCAGGCCATTTGCACTCCGGAAGCCGCGGCCCTGCTGCAGGGACAACGAGGCAGCCTTCGCGAGGTGATCATCGCCTGCGAATCCTTGCCACTCGAAGCACTGCAATGGCCTGTTCAGAGAGTTGCTCGCCGGTTGAGCAGCGTTGAGGCCTCATGCCGTCTTGATGCCATTGCCTCTGCAGGCTTTGGCATCTCCCGCTCAAAAGTCGTCAAACAAATCAAAGAAGGGCGTTTGCGGCTCAATTGGGAACCCGTGCGGCTGGCAAGTAGGGATTTAAAAGTTGGAGACCGCCTGCAGCTTCAAGAGAGAGGCAGCATCGAGGTCATGAACATCGAACGCACGAAACGCGAGAGATGGCGCGTTGACATCCTCCGCCAGTGAGTGGAGTGGATTTAAACGGCACTCCAACTGCTAACTTCAGTGCCTGGTTGAGCCATTCATCAACCACCCATCTCAAAGGACAAACTTGAGAGCTGGGGGCGATTAGCTCAGAGGTAGAGCACTACCTTGACACGGTAGGGGTCACTGGTTCGATTCCAGTATCGCCCACTTCCCTTTAGGGACAGGAGTTGGACAATGGCATGCAGCTTGATCGTGGGGCTTGGCCGCTCCGGGGTCGGCGCAGCGCGCCTCCTTCATGCCCAAGGCCATCACGTCATAGTGCTTGAAAGGGACGATGGTCCCCAACAACAATCCAAGGCACAACAACTAAGAGATCAAGGCATCCAAACCGAGCTGGGATGCCCTCTTGAGTTCTCCAGCTTTCAAGCCTGGTTGGATCAAGTTGAGCAAGTCGTGATCAGCCCAGGGATCCCCTGGGACCATCCCACCTTGATGCAGCTGCGCGATCACGGCGTCACCGTGAGAGGTGAAATGGCCGTGGCATGGCAAGCCCTCCGCGAGTGCCCTTGGATTGGGATTACAGGCACGAACGGCAAAACCACCGTGACGCATTTGCTGCATCACGTTCTCAACCAAGCGGGACTGCATGCCCCGATGGCAGGAAATGTGGGCGATTCCGCCGCAGAATTAGGGCTGCAGTGCATGGATCCAGCCCAGACCCAACCGGATTGGATCGTGATGGAGATGAGTAGTTACCAAATTGAATCAGCGGTTGAAGTAAGACCAACCATTGGCATTTGGACCACGCTGACTCCCGACCATTTGGAGCGCCACAAAACGATCGATGCCTATCGCGCGATCAAACAAGGACTTCTGGAGCGCTCTGAACACGCAATTTTGAATGCTGATGACGCACACCTCAGCAGCCAACGCCTCTCATGGCCCCAGGCAGCCTGGGTAAGCGCTTCGAGCACAAAAGCTGGTGAAAAAGGTCTTGCCCTTTGGATTGATGAGAAAGGGATGGTGTGTCGTCACGAAGGCCCCCTATTCCCAGCGAACGCAATCGGCATGCCTGGTCAACACAATCAGCAAAACATGCTGATGGTTGCGGCAGCAGCGCTGGAAGCCGGAGTGTCTCCTGAATTGATCGAGGCCGGGCTACGCAGCTTTTCGGGAGTTCCCCATCGACTAGAAGCTCTCGGCATAACCCATGGCATGAACATCTTCAACGACAGCAAAGCCACCAACTACGACGCCGCAGCCGTAGCCCTCGAAGCCGTGCCAGGTCCAATTGCCCTGCTTGCTGGTGGGCAAACGAAAGAAGGTAATGCGCATGGATGGCTTGAGCTTCTGCGAAAGAGGGCTTCCTCCATCACCCTTTTCGGGCGCGATCGAGAGATGCTGAGAACACTGATTCTTGATTCAGGCTTTACAGGACCTGTGAGTTGTCACATTGATCTCGTTGATGCGGTTCCTTCCGCCATACAAGCCGGGAAGCAACTCAACGCCGTCAGCCTTTTGCTTTCACCAGCTTGCGCCAGTTTCGACCAATACCAAGACTTTGAGGCTAGGGGCGATCACTTCAGAAAAATTGTCAACCAATATCCCCAATGAATAGTTAAGGACGTGCCATCTTCCTCCGAGGTCCTTAGACATTCACTGATAGGGACACCATCGAGGCCCTTAAAGCCGATCTGACTTAGTTTTCAGTTTTCCTTCGCAAACTAAAGGCACAGGGCAATTGCGAAGGCCCCATTTCCGCAAATCCATCACCATGACTGACATCTCATATTGGTTAATGAAAAGTGAACCTGATGTTTATGGAATTGAGCATCTGCGAAAAGAGAAGAGCACCCTTTGGGATGGCATTCGCAACTACCAAGCTCGTAACTTCATGCGCACCATGAACGTTGGAGACCAGGCCTTCTTTTATCACTCGAACTGCAAGCCGCCAGGAATCATCGGCCTAATGGAGGTGACGGAGACCGGACTCGTGGATCCAACTCAATTTGATCCAAACTCCAAGTACCACGATTCCGCTTCCAAACCAGACTCACCGCGCTGGGATTGCGTACGACTCGCCTATCGCGGTCAGTTCGCTGACATGTTGACCCTTGATGATCTTCGCGAGTCGTACCAAGCAGACCAACTGACTGTTGTGCGTCGCGGAAATCGACTTTCCATTCTTCCGGTTGACACAGAAATCGCGATGGATTTATTAAAGAGGCTTGGACCACTTCAATGATTCGCTCGCAAGTATTTCTGCTGAGCGACTGCCGATTGCCACCATTATTCCAAGGGCCTGGATCGGCTTCAGGAAAGCTCCTTGGTCCTTCATCGGCCTCACTGCATTGATGCTGTGCTGCCTGATGGGCTTAGGTGTGGTCGCACGAGATCTCCAGCTCAGCAGCAATCGCTTGCTTCAATACACCGGCGATTTTGTGCTCGTGATGGCGGCACTTGTGCCGCTAGCTCCCTTGTTGGCTCTGCTGCAGCTGGCAGACGAACACCTGCCCGGAGGACTGGATCGAAACCCAGAGCAACCCACGGCAAGACGCCGATTTCTTTGGTTGCTGAAGCAGACCTGCGGCCTTACGGTTTTAGAGGTCCTCATCGGCATTGGCGGAATCAGTTCGATTCGTCTTTTGAGTCAATTTTTGGCACCACACAGTGGTGTTCTCGCCAGCTTGGTTGTGGTGTTGGGTGGTGTCGCCATCGCCATCTGGTTGGTTGGCCAGCTTCTCTCCATTCCGTTGCTGATCCATCACGGCTATCGGCCACTCCGAGCCATGGAGCACAGTCGCAAACTTGTTCAAGCCAATCGCCTCAAAGTAATGGCCTTGATTGGACTTCTTCTAGGAATCAACTTGCTTGGCCTCATGGCAGCGAGCCTCGGACTGCTCTTCAGCGTTCCGTTTAGCGCCCTTCTATTGATGGCCAGCTGCCGGACTCAAACATCGTGGCGAAGAGAGTCGCGACGGAACATGTTGCCGACGTAAAGGCGGGTGAGCTCTCGGGAGTCGGCACCGTTCTGAACAAGAAATCCCGCCAAAGCAGCCTGAACGAGTCGGTACTGATCCCAATTCGGGCAACGCTCAATAAAGTCCGCCATGGCCTGGTGCAAGGGCAAGGGCATGTCGGATTGAAAACTAACGATGTCCTCTTCCTGGACGGGCTCAGGCGTTGCTTGGCCTGCAACAACAGCTTCGGAATCAACAACCTGATCGGTCAACAATTGGCCTTGAACCACTCCAGACTCCTTCGTCACCTGGCCCAGAATCTATGGCCTGTTCTCCACAAGCACAAGGGGCTAGCGAGAGAGGCAAATCAACCCATCGGCAACCAATCTCTCCATGAGACTGAGGCCATAAACGCAGTACTGAACTGGGATTAGTCCTTCCCCAGGGGACCCGCAGGCCGCACTCGCTTAATACCACATGAGACCCAAAAGATATGTTTTTTCCACAGGGTGCAGCCCGTAACTCAAAAACGACGCATCAGCCTGTGGAAAAGCTGTGCGGTTTGCCCTGCGTCTCCGTGGAGAAATCAATAAAGACCGATTGATCAGACCAACTAATCCGATGTTTAATCCCACACTGTTCTCAAAGCAGCCAAGAACGCTTGAGCGGCTGTAGCAGGCCAAGCGCCTTCCAGTCCTCGCCGTTGCATCCCATTGCCTTGAAGCACCACCTGCAGCCCCCAGCGATCACGGGTGCCATCGAAACACCCCCACCACTCCTGCTGTTCCAACTCCAGGGTGATGGATTCCTCCTCCATCAGCTGATCACGGATCAGCATGTATTGGTGCTCGAGCTCTACAAGAAGGGCATACAGCCCCTTCACTTCCATCTCAGTGAGCTCTACTGCCCAAGACTCCCCTCCGATGAGGAAGGGAAAGTCCTTACGGCTCAAGTCACGGGCGAGACGCCAGCCAGGCCCCTCCTGCTGGATCATCCAGGCAGGAGATCAGGCTGATCCTGCTCATCGGAGAGCTCAACGATGGCGCGATGAACCGGCTTCACGCTGGATTCCTCTAGGAGACCATCAAAGTCATCAAAACGACGCTGCTTTGCGCGAAAAGCGATCTTGACTGTTGTTAGATAACGGTTGGTGGACTGACGAATCAAGCTCTCGCCACGCTTCGCGAGGTCTTTTGAGTCCACACCTGCAGAAATCATCTCTGTCTAATCATCGACACTTCACTCTAGGTGAGCAAATCGCTGTGAAACGGAACCTGCATGGGATAAGCGCGCTGGGGACGACCCGGCACACGCAAAACGATCTGGCGACCTAAGCCCATCGCGAGGAGTGGACGTCTGAGGTGAGACATCAAACCACTCACCTCTTCAAGGTGTTTGCCATCCATGCACTCAATCCGAATGCATCCCCAACCACGGGACATGCGGCAATCACGCAGCGGTTCCAACTCAGCCTCAATCTCTGGATCCTCCCTGTAGAAGGAAAACACCAGGCGTCTCAACCGATCCATCGCTGGGCCCCGTAGCCTTGACTCCTTATCAAGATGACCATGGCTGAGGTTCAGCCCCCAAAGGACGAACAAAACCTTCATCTTTCCGCTCAAGGAACTCTTGCCATCGACCTTGGGAGCACCAATACGGTGGTGGCCTTTCAGGACGGCAGCGCCGCCACCCCTCAACTTCTAGACCTCCCACCGATCAGTCAGCGCTTAGGTGAAGTCCCGAGCCTTATCTGGAGCAACGCTCGTACCAACCATCAACCTCTTGTAGGCCGGCAAGTCCTCGATAGCGGACTCTCCGATGGGACATCCCTAGAACTTCATCGTGACTTCAAACGCTGGATCGGAGTTTTAGACAAATCCGACCTGCCATCCCATCCCCTCAGCCCTGAGCAAGCTGGCGAAATTCTGTTGCACCAGATCTGGAAATGCCTCCCAAAGACAGTGTCGGTGAAGCGGCTGGTGCTCACAGCTCCGGTTGATCAGGCCCTTGGTTATCGCCAATGGCTGTTGCAGGCCTGCAGGAGCCTTCCGGTTGACGAGGTGGCGCTCGTAGATGAGCCAACAGCCGCAGCCATAGGCGCAGGACTGCCTGCAGGCTCCAAGTTGTTAGTAGTGGATCTTGGCGGGGGCACGTTGGACCTCTCCCTTGTCGCTTTAGAAGGAGGAGAGGGAAGGGCAGCTCCACTGGCGCAGCTGCTGCGCTTTCGGGGACTAGACCTCAAAAACAGCAAACAAACCCTGCGCTCGGCAAGGGTCTTAGGGAAAGCCGGCATCGCCCTGGGCGGCAGGGATCTTGATCACTGGATCCTGGATCACCTTCTCCCCAACGATCCCGACCTGATTCTGAGAAGTCAGACGAGCCTTTTAAATGCGGCTGAACGTTTGAAATGCCGCCTCAGCAACCCCGATGTCGGCGAGGGACAGACCCTCAGTGAGTTGGCCAGCAGCACCGACCTCGCGCATCCCATCACCTTGTCGCTCAATCGCAACCAACTCAACGCGCTTCTTGAGCGCCGTGGATTGCTCAAGGTTCTTGAGGGACTTCTCGATCGCACATTGGCCTCGGCCCGCCAGCAGGGCTGCGGACCAGAAGACCTCAACGCCGTCGTCGCCGTTGGTGGTGGAGCTCATCTTCCGCTGATGCGCCAATGGTTATCAGAGACCATGCAGCCGGTGCCTTTGCTGACACCACCACCTGTTCAAGCCGTGGCCACCGGTGCGCTCCATCTCACCCCTGGGGTGAGGATCAGAGATCTCCTTCAAAAAGGTGTGTATTTGCGCTGCTGGGATCGTCGTAGTAACGCCCATCACTGGCATCCCTTATTTCTGAGCGGCCAGCCATGGCCCTCTCTTCAACCTTTGGTGCTGAAGCTAAGCGCAAGCCGCCTCAATCAAAAGGATCTTGAACTCGTGCTCGGTGAACCCCAAGGCGAACGGCGACACGAAGTGGTGTTCGTCGGAGGGCTCCCCACCGTTCGAGACAACAGCAACGCTCCAGACACCATTCGACCTCTTTTAAACAAGACCATTCACCTTGAGCTCAATCCACTTGGCCAACCAGGAGAAGATTGCCTGCGCCTCGCTTTTCACCTTGATGACGACGCTCAACTTGTCATGAGCGGGGAAGATTTAAGAACGGGTTTGGCCATCGAACCGTGCACTCTGATAACTGTGCAGTGAACGGTCCGTCCACACACCGTTGAGAGTCCTTTCTGCCCTCCATAGAAAGGAGTTGCCACAAAGAGGCTTTGGACTTTGGCGCTGCGTCGCCACCTGCCCCATTTTTGGATCACCGCGACCCTTGGTGGAGTCGCAGCACTTTGTGCTGCGACTTATTTATGGGAGCAACAGCTGCCGCTGAAATTAACTCGGGCGCTCTCCAGGGATGACCTGCCAGCCTGCTTGCGCTATGGAGAGCAACTAGCCGCCTTGCGTTGGCTCGGACAGAAAGCGCCTGAAGAGCTTGCCATTTGTCGACGAAGGCTGGCTCAACAAACCTGGGGTCAAGCTGATCCAGGTCAAGCTCTACTCCTTCAAGAGCAGCTCGTGAATTCAGGCGTTGGCTCTCCACAGCAAAAAGAGCAAGATCAAAGGCAGCTAAAACTCTGGCGTGATGAGCTGCGCGACCAGGCTCTCACTCAATTTCGCGCTGGAAACTTAGACGAAGCAATGACCATGCTTCGTCCGCTGGAGAAGCACGATGGTCGACCCGGAAGCCGCTTAAGCGAAAGCCTCAAGGAAAGCTGGAATCGCAATCGCCTTCAGCTTGAACAGCTGAGAGAGCATGTGAACCAAGATCAGTGGTGGGAAGCACTCAGCGCCCTCAACCAGCTCGATCATCCCTGGTGGCAACGCCAAGCCGAACCAATACGCCAGGAAGTAGAGCAGGCCATTGACGATTTAAGAGACCAGAAAGAACACCACAGCCATGGAGCCTTGCCGGCTCACACTGTGGCGAGAGATCTATTGAACGACGTAGTGGAAGCACACATCCGCGAAGGAATGCCTCCGTGGGAAGCATTCATGGCCGGTTGCAACGATCTAGGCGGCACCATCATTGAGGACGGCCCTGAGACGTTGTGTCAGGCCAAGAACTAAAGAAGGGCCTTGAACTGACTCTCCGTGAGACAATCGCCTGACTTGAACGGACGTCCATGCAGCCGGGTGACAAGGTTGTCGTCTCCACCAGTGTTGTTGTTTTCAATCACCCCCAACATCGTGGAGAAAGTTTCGATATGGAAGGAAGTGAGGGAGAGGTTTTCAAGGTGCTCGACGATTGGAAGGGACGTCCAATCAGCCCAACCCTTCCTGTCGTTGTGGCTTTTGGCCGTTATAAAGCCCACTTCCGAGCTGACGAGCTGACCCCGGCGAGTTAAGGCAAGCCTGATCATTCAGGGTTGTTTTCATTGACGCGTCGAAGGAAAACGCCCTCCTCCCCATCCAGGGCAAGCAGGCGCAGTTCGATGCTTTCCGATCGACGCGTCGGCACAACCCTGCCGCAGAAATCCGGCTGAATTGGCAATTCCCGATGGCCTCTGTCCACCATGACCAGCAAGGAAACTCGGCGTGGTCTGCCCCAGGCCTGGATTGCCTCCAGCGCGGCTCTCACAGTTCGCCCCGTAAAGACAACGTCATCGACGAGCACAACATCCCTTCCCTCCACGCTCACGGGGAGGTCGGTGGCCTGGACCATGCGCACACCCACTCGACCTAAATCGTCGCGATGGAAGGTGGGGTCGAGCGTGCCAGTGGCAACAGCGTGACCGCTCTGATCTTTCAATGAGCTAGCAATGACACCAGCCAATTGAACGCCGCGGGTTGGGATCCCCAGAAGCACCAGAGATTCAACGGTTGGCACAGACTCCAAAACCTGAGACGCCAGGCGCGTCACAGTTTTTCGCAAGTCATCCGCAGAGAGAATTTCAATCCGATCATCCCCAACGTCTCGATCTGCCATCGCTTTCTTTTAAGGCGATCAGTGTATGAACGATTTTCGCCAGCACGATCAGCTTTTGCAAACCTGAACAGTACGAATCAAAACCTTTTGGGCATCAAGGAGGTAACTTGCATCAGCAGAGGGACTTAAGAACTGAGATTGACGGAGTGAACGTACCGAACAACCTCGAAACGAATCTTCTCCGCAACGGTTCCGTTGCACCTGTGGTTCTTGCGATCCTGGATGGCTGGGGGATCTGTGACTCGACTGAGCACAATGCCATTCGCAGCGCTTCAACTCCTGTCATCGATGCGCTCTGGCATGCCTATCCCCATGCCCTTATTGAAGCGAGCGGATCTCATGTGGGTCTCCCCGACGGTCAGATGGGGAATTCAGAAGTAGGCCATCTCACCATTGGAGCCGGGCGGATCATCCGTCAAGAATTGGTGCGTATCAGTGAAACCGTGCGCGAGAAGCGGCTTGGCGGCACCTCAGCTCTTCAATCGGTCGCCGAACGTCTACGCAACACTGGTGGCACCCTCCATCTGCTCGGCCTCTGCTCCGATGGCGGCGTACATAGCCATGTAGACCACGTTTGTGGACTTCTCGAATGGGCAGAAGAAGAGGGTCTGAAGAACGTCGCTATCCACGCCATCACAGACGGTCGAGACACCCCGACCCAAAGCGCACCAACACACCTGAGCAAAATCCAAGCCGCGATCAGCAGTCATGGGATTGGCCGCATTGCCAGTCTGTGCGGCCGCTACTGGGCGATGGATCGAGACCATCGCTGGGAGAGAACAGAACGGGCTTTTGCCTTACTGACCGATCCTGATTTGGACCGTAACGACAATGAGCCCTCGTCCGTCTTGGCCAGCAGCTACGCCAAAGGCATCACCGACGAATTCTTAGAACCCGTTCGCTTCTCCGACGATCCACTTCGAGATGGTGATGCGTTGCTGATGTTTAACTTCCGTCCAGATCGAGCCAGACAGATTGTTCAGGCCCTCACACTCCCGGAGTTTGAAGGCTTCAAGCGCATTCATCAGCCAACGCTGGATGTCGTGACGTTTACGCAATATGAAACTGATCTGCCTGTCTCCGTTGTCTTTCCACCCGAATCACTCGATCAGCTTCTGGGGCAGGTGGTCGCAGATGCCGGCCTGAAGCAGTACCGCACAGCAGAAACTGAGAAATATCCCCATGTCACCTACTTCATGAATGGGGGAATCGAACAACCCCTTCAAGGAGAAAAGAGGCACCTCGTTCCCTCTCCCCGTGTCGCCACCTACGACCAAGCACCTGAGATGTCAGCCGACACTCTCACCGAAAGCTGTGTTGCTGCGATCCAGCAGGGTGAGCACTCCCTCGTTGTGATCAACTATGCCAACCCAGACATGGTGGGACATACCGGCATGATGGAAGCCGCGAAGCAAGCGATTGAGACTGTTGATCGCTGCATCGGCAAACTCCTGGATGCCGTGGGGCGAATGGGTGGCACGTTGCTGATCACTGCAGACCACGGAAACGCAGAGCGCATGCAAGGACCAGATGGTCAAGCCTGGACAGCACACACCACCAATCCAGTCCCAGTCATTTTGATCGAGGGCGAGAAACGCAAGGTCCAAGGATTGGGGAATTCCATTTGCCTCCGTGAGAATGGAGGGCTTGCCGACATTGCGCCAACGCTTCTTCAGCTGCTCAATCTGGACAAACCCAAAGCCATGACGGGAATCTCCTTGATTGAACCAATCGAAGCCTCAGCTCCAGCCAAGACCAAGCTGCCTCAACCCGTTTAAGTAAGATCAACTCATGCTTACGACTGTTCTCTCTTGGGTTTGGATCGGCAGTGGCGCCGTTCTGATTCTTCTTGTTCTCTTGCATAGTCCCAAAGGGAATGGAATGGGAGGGATTGCGGCAAGTGGAAGTTCATCGTTCACCAGCTCTAGTAGTGCAGAAGCAACCCTCAATCGCATTACCTGGACAACACTTTCATTTTTCCTAGCTTTAGCTGTCATTTTGAGCGCAGGCTGGCTCGGCTAAGTCAAGTTTCGTCCAGCCAATTCACCGTTCACAAACCCTTGAATGAAGGCTTATAAAAGCCATAGAGACAACAAAAGCAGCTGTTATACCGATTTGATGGGAACGAAGGAGACCTAACCATTCGGCATAGGCCTTTTCTCCATGGGACTGCACATTAATTCCCAGGTTTTCCGCTTCTTCTTCTACCCGGAGTCTCAGGCCCAGTCTTTGAGTTCTGTTCATTGCTTTCAGCAGCAAACACAGATGGATTGCTGGCAACCCATCCATTAAAAAAGCCCCCGCGTGAACGGAGGCTGAAAACACAGTTGGGAAACTTGGTTTAGTAGTCGAAGTCGCCACCCATGCCACCGCCGCCAGCAGCAGCTTCTTTCTTCTCTGGCATATCAGCCACGATGCATTCTGTGGTCAGCACCATGCCAGCGATCGAAGCAGCATTTTGCAAACCAGAGCGAGTCACCTTGGCCGGATCAACAATGCCAGCAGCAAGCATGTCGACATACTCACCGTTGGCAGCGTTGTAGCCCTCGTTAAACGACTTGGACTTGACGTTTTCAGCAACGACAGCACCATTCACGCCAGCATTTTCAGCGATGCGCATCAGGGGAGCGGTCAGCGCTGAGGCCACGATGTTTGCACCGATCAACTCTTCGCCGGACAGGTTGGCGGCTGCCCACTCTTCCAAGATTGGTGCCATGTGAGCCAAGGTTGTACCGCCACCAGGAACGATGCCCTCCTCTACAGCGGCCTTAGTGGCATTGATGGCATCTTCCAGACGAAGTTTCTTGTCCTTCATCTCTGTTTCGGTTGCTGCTCCCACCTTCACAACAGCAACGCCACCGGCCAGCTTGGCTAAGCGCTCTTGGAGCTTCTCCTTGTCGTAGGTGGAATCGGTCTCATCCATCTGTTTCTTGATCTGCTCGCAACGCGTCTTCACCGCCACCTCATTGCCTTCGGCAACAATCGTGGTGGTGTCTTTATTGATGGTGACGCGACGGGCAGTACCCAACATCTCCAGCTTGGCATTTTCAAGCTTTAGACCTTGGTCTTCCGTAATCAACTGGCCGTTGGTCAACACCGCCATGTCTTCGATCATCGCTTTGCGGCGATCACCGAAACCGGGAGCCTTCACTGCAGCCACATTGAGCACGCCGCGCAAGCGGTTCACCACCAAGGTGGCGAGGGCTTCTTTCTCAATGTCCTCAGCAATAATCAGAAGAGGCTTACCAGTGCGAGCAATTTGCTCAAGAACAGGCACCAAATCTTGTACCAAGCCGATCTTCTTATCGGTTAAGAGGATGTAGGGCTCGTCCAGAACCGCTTCCATCCGCTCAGTATCTGTTGCGAAATAAGGGGAGATATAGCCCTTATCGAAACGCATGCCCTCAGTGACCTCAAGCTCGGTCTCCATGGATTTCCCTTCTTCAAGAGAAATCACACCTTCTTTGCCAACTTTGTCCATGGCGTCGGCAATCATCTTGCCAACTTCTTCGTCATTACCGGCAGAGATCGTACCGACCTGAGCAATGGCGTTGCTATCTGCAATCGGTTTTGCATTTTCTTGAATCTTGCCAACCAAGAAATCGGAAGCCTTATCAATACCCTTCTTCAGGGTGATTGCATTAGCGCCGGCTGCCACATTGCGAAGGCCTGCTTTCACCATGGCGTGAGCCAAAACGGTAGCCGTTGTGGTGCCGTCACCGGCAGCGTCATTGGTCTTAGATGCAGCCTGACGAATGAGAGCAACACCGGTGTTTTCGATGTGATCCTCAAGCTCGATCTCCTTGGCGATCGTGACTCCATCATTAATAATCTGAGGAGCGCCAAATTTCTTTTCAAGAACCACATTGCGACCTTTAGGGCCGAGGGTTACTGCAACAGCTTCGGTGAGAATGTCGATGCCTTTTTCGAGAGCACGGCGAGCATTCTCGCTATAAATAATTCGCTTAGCCATAGGAGGCAATTAAAAAAGATGTAAGAGGAAAATTCAGTCGTTTCTGAGATAAATCTCAGAGGGATTGCGGTCAGCCCACAACAGCGAGGATGTCTTTTTCAGACAGGAGCACGTACTCGTCGCTACCAAGCTTGATGTCCGTACCGGCGTACTTGCTGTACAGAACCTTGTCGCCGATACCGACTTCAGGCGCCTGACGACTGCCATCGTCATTCGACTTGCCAGGACCGACCTGGACAACTTCGCCCACTTGAGGCTTTTCTTTGGCTGTATCAGGAAGAAGGATGCCGCCTGCAGTCTTCTCCTCGGATTCAGAGATTTTTACGAAGACGCGGTCTCCAAGAGGCTTAACGGTGGAGACGCTGAGGGAAACAGCTGCCATGAGTAATTGAGGAGCAGGGACAGGGCGCTCGGCGCCACTCAAACGATGCGAGTTAGCACTCGAGGTCGTTGAGTGCCAAAGCTAGATCCGCTAGTGGGTCCTGCACCAGCGGTGACCTGTGCGGGTGACCGAACAGGCGAAGCGACATCCCGACGGTGTTAAGGTTCTGCCGCTCAGGAAGGGATCGTCCTGTTGCGCGTCCCTCTCACTTCTCCTTACTTATGGCCGCTGCTGCTCCTGCCTCTACCGGTTCCAAGGGCGTTGTCCGTCAAGTAATCGGACCGGTTCTGGACGTGGAATTTCCAGCCGGCAAACTTCCAAAAATTCTGAACGCATTGCGAATCGAAGGCAAAAATCCTGCTGGAGAATCGATTGGCCTAACAGCGGAAGTCCAGCAATTGCTTGGTGATCACAGAGTCCGTGCGGTGGCCATGAGTGGCACCGACGGCTTGGTTCGTGGAATGGAAGCCTTGGATACAGGCTCACCAATTTCGGTCCCAGTTGGCGAAGCCACCTTGGGTCGGATTTTCAACGTGCTCGGTGAACCAGTTGACGAGCAAGGTCCTGTCACAACAAACGTCACTTCTCCTATTCACCGAGAAGCTCCAAAACTCACTGAGCTTGAAACCAAGCCCAAGGTGTTTGAGACCGGAATCAAAGTGATCGATCTCCTAGCCCCTTATCGCGAAGGAGGAAAGATCGGCCTCTTCGGCGGTGCTGGAGTCGGCAAAACGGTGTTGATTCAGGAGCTGATTAACAACATCGCTAAAGAGCATGGTGGTGTGTCTGTGTTCGGCGGTGTGGGCGAGCGCACGCGTGAAGGAAACGACCTCTACGAAGAATTCAAGGAATCCGGCGTGATCAACGCTGACGATCTCTCAAAGTCAAAAGTGGCCCTCTGCTACGGCCAGATGAATGAGCCTCCTGGTGCACGCATGCGCGTGGGGCTTTCCGCTCTGACCATGGCTGAGCACTTCCGCGACGTCAACAAGCAGGACGTGCTTCTGTTTGTCGACAACATTTTCCGATTCGTTCAAGCGGGATCTGAGGTTTCCGCTCTGTTGGGTCGTATGCCTTCAGCTGTGGGCTATCAACCCACTCTTGGTACTGACGTGGGAACTCTCCAAGAAAGAGTTGCCTCCACACTGGAAGGGTCGATCACATCGATTCAGGCCGTTTATGTCCCTGCTGACGACCTAACTGACCCAGCTCCAGCGACGACCTTTGCTCACCTCGACGCCACAACGGTGTTGAACCGTGCACTGGCTTCCAAGGGCATCTACCCCGCCGTGGATCCACTCGATTCAACGAGCACCATGCTTCAGCCAGCCGTGGTTGGCGACGAGCATTACCGCACAGCCCGTGCTGTTCAATCAACGCTTCAGCGTTACAAAGAACTTCAGGACATCATTGCCATTCTTGGCTTGGATGAACTGTCTGAAGATGATCGCCAAACAGTGGATCGTGCTCGCAAAATCGAGAAGTTCCTCTCTCAGCCCTTCTTCGTAGCTCAAATTTTCACCGGCATGCCTGGCAAGTATGTGAAGCTTGAGGAGACCATCAGTGGCTTCAATCAAATCCTCGCCGGTGAACTTGACAGCCTTCCAGAGCAGTCTTTCTATCTGGTCGGTAATATCGACGAAGTCAAAGCCAAAGCCGAGAAGATCGCGGCTGAAGCCAACTGATTATTTTCGGAGCGCTTGCGCTCCGATCATGACCAGCAATTCGCTTTCCCATTCTCCGCAGCCTTCTTTTCATGTCACTCACCCTCCGCGTTCTGGCACCAGACCAGAGTGTGTTCGATGGCTCGGCCGATGAGGTAATCCTCCCCAGCACAACCGGCCAAGTCGGCATTCTTCCAGGTCACGTCTCTCTGCTTGCTGCGCTAGACGTTGGGGTTCTCAGAGTGCGTACCAATAGCGATTGGCAATCCATTGCCTTGATGGGTGGCTTCGCAGAGATCGAATCCGATGACGTCACCGTTTTGGTGAATTCAGCTGAACTCGGCGTCAATATTGATTCCACATCCGCTGAAAACGATCTTTCAGCTGCTCGCACTGCCGTCACCAAGCTAGAAGGTCAGCCTTCTACTCCTGAAAAAGTGAAAGCACAGCAGCTTTTCGAGCGTGCAAGGGCTCGTGCTCAGGCAAGCAAATCAACCTAGGTCGTAAATGGCAACAATCGATTTCAAGCAAGCACCCTGTAAGGGTGCTTTTTTATGGATTGAATTTTGCTTCCGAAGCTGAACAACCTCAACTGCAACGTGCAACATCCTCAAAAGAACATCCTCAAAAGCATTAAAAAGCCCCGTCGAAACGGGGCTAAAAACTTGATCAATGAACAACGAAAACCTTCGATCGATCAGGCGGTACCGCAGAAAGTAACGTCAGGGAACTTGAGCTTCGCGTCATCAAGGCTCTTGCCTTTGCCTTCTTCCTGCCAATAGTTAATGACTTCAGTGGCCTTATTCAAGACTTCAACACGCTCGTTATCAGTAATCCAACTTTTGCCTTCTAACTCTCCCTTGAGGGTCTCCCAAGCATCTTCACGAGGCCAGAAGAAATAGGCCGTGAGAGGACTTGGGCCACCGCCAACAATCTGATCAACGGCCAAAGCCACGTTGTCAGGAAGCCAAAGGATCTTCAGCAAGAAGCGTCCCTCATCGGCTTTTGGGGTGTAGCCAGAGGGGACTCCATCCGCATCGATGGTGGCAGAAGCCAGTGCGGCACTGCCGCCGCGCATCACTGGGCGGCCTTCTTTTGGCTCTTGCTGCTGCTCAGAGACTTCAACCTTTGGCGTTGCATCTTCACCCTTGGCAGCGGCATCACCCGCGGGTGTTGCGTCGACCTTGGGTGCTACATCAGCTGCTGCTGCCTCTGTTGCGACCTCCTGGTCGACGGCAGCGCCTTCGGAAACCGTCATGGTGTCAGGGCTCAAGGATGAAGGACAAAGAACTAACTTACCAGTTGCTGACGCCAAATCCCCCTGCAATCCTCAGGATCAAAGCCACAAGCAATCCTGCTTTTTGACATTGATGGCGTCATTCGGGATGTAGCAGGCAGTTATCGCCGTGCTCTCCAGGCCACCGTGCATCACTACTGCGGGTGGGAGCCTGGTCACGAGACCGTTGATGCATTGAAAGGAGAGGGACGCTGGAACAATGACTGGGACGCGAGCCTTGAACTTCTCCGTCGGCACTCTCTGACCGATCCCCCAACCGCCCGTTCCTCAAATTCAGCTGCCCTGCCAAGTCGCGCTGATCTGATCGATGTTTTCAGCCGTTTTTACTTCGGATCCGATCCAGAGGGAGATCCCTTCGCTTGGGATGGTTTCATTTGCGATGAACCCCTCCTCGTTGATCCAAACTTTTTTGCAGACCTGACGAATCGAGACATCCTTTGGGGGTTTGTAAGCGGTGCAGAGCCACCGTCCGCGCGCTTTCTTCTCGAGCAACGTCTCGGCTTGCAGAACCCTCCCCTGATTGCGATGGGGGATGCACCAGACAAACCCGATCCCGAAGGACTGATCAGGCTGGCAAGCACTCTTCTGGGTTACAGCCTCGGTTCCGATGCACCACTGATTGCCTATCTCGGTGACACCGTGGCGGACGTCAACACAGTGATGCGTGCCCGGGAGCAGGTCCCACAGCAACGTTGGATGAGCTTGGCTGTGGTTCCGCCCCACCTACAGAGCCCAGGGCAATCTGTGGCGCGAGCGCACTACGAAAAGAACTTACGAGCCGCAGGAGCAGAGGTGATCTTCAGCGATACCAAGGCGGCACTCAACTGGGATCCCAATCAAATTTGATCCGCAAAGACTGGCCCTTGCTTCTTAGAGCGATGGTCCTGATGATCTTGTCCGTCGATTTGGTCTGGATCTCCCTGCAAGTGGTGAGCTGAACGTCTTCAACGCTCCATCGAGGCAACGTCCTTCAAAGCCGTAGCCGTTAAGACCTCGTAGCCATCCTTGAGAACGGCCACATCATCTTCAATGCGAATACCAATTCCTTTCCAGCGTTCATCGATTTCAGGCTGACCATCCGGAACCGATAGCCGGTCGCTGACATACAGACCAGGTTCCACTGTGAGCACCATGCCTGGATCAAGCTCCACGTGGTGCTCACCAAGTCTGTAGGCGCCAACATCGTGCACATCCAAACCAAGCCAATGCCCGGTGCGGTGCATATAAAGATGGCGATAGGCACCCTGCTCGATGATTCCATCGGCTTCTCCAGCCAAAAGCCCGAGATCCAGCAAACCATCGACAAGCCGTCGTAACGCGGTTTGATGCACCTCCTCCGCAGTGCCTCCAGGCCTGACGGTGGCAATGGCCGACTCCTGAGCACTCAGAACAAGTTCATAGAGAGCTCGCTGTTCTCCACTGAAGCTGCCATTCACTGGAAAGGTGCGGGTGATATCACCGTTGTAGTAATCACCGATTGAGCAACCGGCGTCAATCAGCAGCAAATCACCGTCCTTGAGAAGGTCTTGATTATCGATGTAATGCAAGACGCAAGCGTTATCACCTCCTGCAACGATTGAGCCATAGGCCGGGCCCCGGGTCCCTTGATCGAGAAAGTGAAACTCGATGAGGGCCTGCACCTGCCGCTCACTCATCCCCGGCTTCACAGCGGCACGCGCCAACTCATGGGCCTCGGCTGAGATGCGACACGCTTCACGCATCCGATCGAGCTCCGCCGGATCTTTGCGCAAGCGAAGTTCATGCAACACCGGGCAGGGCGCGACCAAACCAAGCGCCGCTGCTCCCCGTCGCGAGGCGCGATCCAACTGTTCAGACCAAACCTCAAGCACCACAGACTCGACCGCCGGGTGATGTCCGGTGCGGAAGGCAATGCCCTCAGCATCTTTCAGGTAGCCACGCAGATGTGTGGCCAATTCAGAACGTGGATGGGCCACATCTGCACCGAACTTCTCAACAGCACCTTCCGTGCCCCACCGCCGTCCTGTCCAAACCTCGGCCGCTGGCTCGCGTGGGTTCACAAACAACACGTATTGCTCTCCCTTCGGTCTGTGCGGCAAAAACAGAGCGACGGCATCCGGCTCATCAAACCCTGTGAGATACCAAAAGTCGCTGTTCTGACGAAAGGGCCACTCACAGTCGGCATGGTGTGTCACCAAGGTTGCCGCTGGGATCACAGCAGCCGCACCGCCAAGATGGGCCATGAAGCGCTGACGTCGCTCTGCGTAACCCTGAGCATCAATTGGGAGCGAACTATGAACCACGACGGAGACAGTGCACCAGATAAACGTCAGGATGGCAGGGAAAGCATCTAGGCATGACTCACGACCTGCTGATTCTGATTCTGCTGGTGGTCGTGGTCCTCACCGGATCCGCCTTGTGTTCTGGCGTTGAGGCGGCTCTGCTCTCCGTCAACCCTGTTCGCGTTCTCGAACTCGCGGGTCAATCCAAACCAGTTGCCGGTGCGCGGAGATTGGCCCAACTCCGTCAGCGACTCGGCCGAACCCTGTCGGTGCTGGTGATTGCGAATAACGGCTTCAATATTTTCGGCAGTTTGATGCTCGGTGGCTACGCCGCTTGGCTGGTCGAAGACATGGGGATCAGCGCTGTGGCTCTCCCCCTCTTCTCCATTGGTCTCACCGTGCTGGTGATTCTTTTGGGGGAGATCCTCCCCAAGGCGATCGGCACCCGACTGGCGCTGCCTGTCTCCCTCGCTAGTGCACCGGTCTTGCACCTGCTTGGCGTTCTGATGCGTCCACTCGTCCTTCTGCTGGAGAGACTGCTGCCTGCCATTACTCAGGAAAGCGAACTCAACACCGACGAAGAGGAGATTCGAATGCTGGCACGGATGGGATCCCAAACCGGCCAAATCGAAGCGGATGAAGCGGCAATGATCGCCAAGGTGTTTCAGCTCAACGACCTCACCGCGAGGGATTTGATGACACCAAGGGTTACTGCTCCGAGCCTGGATGGCGCGAGCACATTGACGCAATTGAGGGCCGCCCTCCTTGAAAACGAGGCCCAATGGTGGGTGGTCCTAGGTGATGCCGTGGACAAGGTTTTGGGTGTCGCAAGTCGGGATCGATTGCTGGCGGCACTCGTCCAAAATCAAGGTCAACTCACCCCAGCAGATCTAAGCGAGCCCGTCGAATTTGTGCCTGAAATGATTCGTGCCGATCGACTGCTAACAGCCTTCCGGCGCGACAACAGCGGGGTCCGGGTTGTGGTGGATGAATTCGGAGGGTTTGTTGGTGTCATTGGCCCTGATGCGGTTCTAGCCGTGCTCGCTGGCTGGTGGCGCAAGTCAGCTGGAGCCAATGGGTCGTCATGACGGCGTCCTCGCCTCCATCCACCACGGAGCGGTGCCTCTCACTGCTGCAAACCTGGCGATCTCAGCTCCAGCTCAATCGCCGAGAACAAACCGTGTTGGCGGGTTCGCTCAGGAGCTTGGACCTGCAATTGGACCGCTTGTCGAATCGCAACCTGCGCGTCGCAGTGTTCGGCCGCGTGGGAGTGGGGAAATCAAGCCTCGTTAATGCCCTGATCGGCCAAGAGCTCCTGGCCACTGATGTAGCTCACGGCTGCACCAGACAGCAAAAGGCGTTGCCTTGGACGATCTCCATTCCCGGTCTGAACACGATCGAACTCGTCGACACGCCAGGAATCGATGAGGTGGCAGCAGCGGCGCGTGCGCGACTGGCAGCGCGGGTGGCCCTGCAGTCCGATCTTGTGCTGCTTGTGTTGGATGCCGACATCAGCAGGGTTGAGCTCGATGCCTTGGAGACGTTGATGAGCAGTGGTAAACCGGTCCTTCCCGTGCTTAACCGCAGTGATTGTTGTCCCCCAGAGCAACTCGACAGCCTCCGGCTAAGCATCAGCCAAAGGATCCAGGAGCGGTGTTATCGCAACCATCGCGCAAAGATTCCTCAACCGATTGCCGTTTCAGCAGCCCCTCGCAAAGCCTGCCAACGATCCGATGGCAAGGTTCGCAGCGAACGCCAACCAGCGGTCGTGAACCCGCTACGCACTGCTGTGACCAATCTGCTGCGAGAGCAAGGCCAAGCCCTCTTGGCCTTAAATGCGCTCCGCCAAGCAGAACGGCTCCAACAACAAATGGAGCAAGGGCGACTGGAGCGCCGACGACAAGATGCGCAAGGCCTCATCGGCCGCTACGCCGCTCTCAAGGCCACAGGGGTTGCGGCCAATCCTCTGGTGTTACTCGATCTGGCCGGGGGCTTGGCCTGCGATACCGCCCTAGTGGTGCAGCTCTGCAAGCTCTATGACCTGCCGATGGGAGGACCAGCAGCACGACGGCTCATGCAACGACTATCGGGGCATAACGCCATGTTGGGAGGCGTCCAACTGGGACTTCAGCTGGCGCTCTCGGGACTTCGACAGCTGTTGCTCATCGCCGCCCCCTTTTCTGGAGGCTTAAGCCTGGGTCCAGCGGCTCCCGTCGCCGTCGCCCAGGCGGCTCTCGCTGTGCACACAACGCGAAGGACTGGCCGGCTCACAGCACGCTGGCTGGTCGATCAACGCGGTCGAGGGCGGCGGAGCAATCCAGCCCCGACGACCCTCATGCGGAGTCTTATCCGCAGCGATACCAACATGCAACGCCTGCTTGCAGAGTGGCCACAGCCGCCAAACCGGCCCCGGCGCGACGGGCTCTTGCCATGACCGCAACCATCGCCCTGCTAGGCACCAGCGCCGATCCACCAACGCTCGGGCATCAGGCTCTCCTCGAGGGCCTTTTGAATCACTTTCAACGTGTCGCGACCTGGGCTAGCGACAACCCAATGAAACGCCACGATGCCTGCCTAGAGCTCCGCAGCGAGCTGCTCCAGGCCTTGGTCATGGCCATCGACAACCCTCGGGTGAGCATTGACCAAACGCTCAGCAGCCCGTACACCATCACCACACTTGAACGAGCAGCACGTCTGTGGCCCGATGACGAGCTCTGCTTTGTTGTGGGCAGTGATCTGGCCACTCAGATCCCCCATTGGAAGCAAAGCGAGCTTTGGCTCAAGCGCTGCCGGCTGGGAGTCGTGCCGCGAAAGGGTTGGCCGCTGGAGCCCGAACACCTCGATCGACTCCGCCATCTCGGCGCACAGATCACCATCCTTCCCTTGCAGATTCCGGAAACAGCCAGCTCAAGCATTCGCAAGACGAGTGCCGCGGATCAAATCCCAAAACCGCTCTGGCCCCTCCTCTTGGAGCACAATCTTTACGGACTCCAAGACGCTCCCTTCTGAACTGCCATGCGCATCGCCCTGGCCCAGACCAATCCTCTGGTGGGCGATCTGTCCGGGAACGCCAAACGGCTCCTAGAGGCTTGCCTCAAACTCAGCCATCAGGCGCAGGGCACCCCCCCCGCCTTAGTGGTGAGCCCGGAACTATCCCTTTGGGGCTATCCACCTCGAGACCTGCTGTTAAGTCCTGAGCATCTTCAGCAGCAAAACGAGGCCCTCAATCTGCTGCAACAGGGACTCAGCCATGCCCTGCCGCAAACGGCCCTGCTGGTAGGGGTGGTAGAGCCTGCCCCAGACCAGCAACACCCACGACTCTTCAATGCGGCTGCCCTGGTGGAAGCAAAGGGTTGGCGCGTTGTAGCCCGCAAACAGCTCTTACCTACCTACGACGTCTTTGATGAATCGCGGTATTTCAGACCTGCTAATCAACCGAGTGTTCTGAGCTTTGAAGCCGAAGGACAGGATTGGCGTCTAGGGCTCACCATCTGCGAAGACCTCTGGGTTGAGGACGCACTTCAAGCCCAACGCCTGGTGGGACCGGATCCGATCGCCAACCTCATCCCAGAGAAAGTGGATGTGTTGTTGAACCTCTCCGCGTCCCCCTTCGGCAGAACCAAAGCATCGATCCGCCATCAGCTGGCCGCCCGCGCCGCCAACCGTCTTAATTGCCCCGTGATTTATGTGAACCAAGTCGGCGGCAACGACGAGTTGGTGTTCGATGGCGGCAGTTTCGTGATGGCAGCCACCGGTGAGGTGGAGTTGCAACTTCCTACCTGCCGTGAAGCCATCGCCTGCTGGGACAGTACCGACAGGAGTGCTGCAGCAACAGCAGGCACGATGGACTCCTCGGAAAGCACAGATCTCGAGCAACTGTTCCAAGCCCTTGTGCTCGGCGTGCGTGACTACGCCGATAAATGTGGTTTTCATCGCGCCCTTCTGGGTCTTAGTGGCGGCATCGACTCAGCGCTTGTGGCCGTGATTGCGGCAGCAGCACTCGGAGCAGACCGCGTGCAGGCGTTACTGATGCCCTCTCCCTGGAGCTCCATTGGGTCCATTGATGATGCAGAAGCACTTGCAAAACGCTTAGGAATTTCCACCACAACAGTGCCAATTCAAGACTTGATGCAGGGCTTTGAGGCCACCCTTACCCCAGCACTGGATCAAGCCCCATCGGGCGTTACGGCGGAAAATCTGCAGTCGCGCATTCGCGGCACCTTGCTCATGGCCGTTGCAAATCAGCAAGGGCAGCTCTTGCTCTCGACGGGCAACAAATCAGAACTTGCCGTGGGGTACTGCACCCTTTACGGCGACATGAATGGAGGGCTGGCGGTGATCGGTGATCTTTACAAATCAACGGTGTTTTCCCTCTGCCGCTGGTTAGACAGCCCTGATGCCATGGCCTGTCGCAAAGAGCTTGGACTTCCAGAGCACAACAACTTGATCGGACCGGAGATCCTGAACAAACCGCCTAGCGCGGAGCTACGTCCTGATCAACAGGACAGTGACTCCCTTCCCGACTACGCAACGCTCGACCCACTTCTGAATGACCTGATCGAAAAGCACAGCTCTGGCGCTCAATTGATCGCAGCTGGGCATCACCCGGCTGACGTGAAACGGATTGAGCAACTCTTTCGACGCGCAGAATTCAAACGCCGCCAAGCTCCTCCTGTCTTGAAAGTAAGCCGACAGGCCTTTGGGACCGGTTGGAGACTCCCAATCGCCGCCCGCTGATTTCAAGACGCTTAGACCAGTGGCCAATCCAGCTGACCAGGGTCAGATTGAAGGATCGTCTTCGGCAGCCATGGCCCAATCTGTACTGACGGCTCCAATGGCCACCATCGGAGTCCCCACAGAAATCAAGGTGGATGAGCAACGCGTCGCGCTCACACCAGATGCCGTCAAAGAGCTCGTGACCCATGGACTGGAGGTACGGATCCAGAGCGGTGCCGGTTCCGGCGCAGGAATTGATGACGAGGCCTTCGCCGCTGCAGGCGCTGAGATCGTGGATCAAGAACAAGCTTGGGGCGCTCACTTGGTCGTGAAGGTGAAGGAACCACAGCCTGAAGAGTTCCGCTTTTTGCGTGATGACATGGTGCTGTTCACCTACCTGCACTTAGCGGCTTACCCAGAGGTTGGGGAAGCCCTTCTCGCAGCTGGCACCACGGGCGTTGCCTACGAAACAGTGCAACTGGAAAACGGAACCCTGCCACTGCTGGCGCCAATGAGCGAAATCGCTGGGAGGCTTGCAGCACAAGTCGGGGCACGATTGCTCGAGCGCCCGCAAGGAGGCCGAGGGGTACTGATTGGAGGTTGCACTGGTGTGCAGCCAGCCCGCGTTGTGGTTTTGGGTGCAGGCACCGTGGGTTGGAATGCGGCGCGTCTTGTGGCTGCCATGGATGCGGAAGTGATGCTGCTGGATCGCTCTCCCGAACGATTGCGCAGCCTGGAGGCCTATCGGAGCGGACGCCTGATGAGCGTTGTGAGCAGCCGCGGACTCCTCGAGAGACTGATACCCACCGCTGATCTTCTAATTGGAGCCGTTTTAACCCCTGGAGGCAGGGCACCAACCCTGGTGGATGAAGCCATGGTGAAAGGGATGAAGCCAGGTTCAGCGATCGTTGATGTCGCCATCGATCAAGGCGGCTGCATCGCCACCAGCCGCGAGACAACGCATACCAACCCCACCGTGACCATCCACGGTGTTCAGCATTACGCCGTAGGCAACATGCCTGGCGCCGTGCCGTTCACCTCTACCGAAGCCCTCGTCAGTGTGACCTTGCCCTACATCGTTGGCATCGCAGGACGGGGCCTGGAGGAAGCGGTCACAGAACGGCCTGAATTGCTTTCTGGTCTCAATACGGTGCAGGGCTCTGTTTGTCATCCAGGCGTTGCCAAAGCACTGGATGTGCCACCTCGTCATCCCATGGCCTGCTTGCGCTGATCAAGACCTGCTTCTTGCTGAACGAAAACTAGCTTCAGGAATCAATGCAAGGTTCCCATCGAGCAGACAAAGAGATCCGAAACAAATAGCCTCTAACTCATAGCTTCTAAGGTATAGATTCCAGCAGAAGGCTTCAAATCAAGGTCAAAAGGTCACAGACATGCCTAGATACTTATTTCGAGAAGGAGTAGACATCAGCGCAGATGGCAACGACATTATTATCACAACCCCTTATGCCACACGATCAGATCCCAGTCGGCAGACATTGCGCCTCAAAGAAGTAAAGGCGCCCATAAAAAAACTTCTCAAAGAGCTTTCTCAAGCAGGAGTAGAAAGCCATCAATATTTAGCAGTGCCAGAAGGAACAGAACGCAAAACTACGGATTCAGAACCAGAGATCCAACTCAAGACGCTCTACAAGAACGGATTACTGATTCACGAAATCGATGGATGCAATGGCATTGCCATGCGCCTCCTACCGATCAATCCCGGACTCAAACAACAAGCCTATCCAGAAGCTCAAAAAGAATTCAAACTCTCAATATTTGCAAGCATTGAGCCCTGCCTAGACGGACTTGATATCACAACACCGTTGTCACCTACAACATTACGCCTGCAAGATCATCGGCTTTACCCACTGATCCAGAAGCTCGTATCGCCTTGCACAACAGAAAGCATAAGGGCCTTCCTACCTGAAGATCTATGCATTCAATATCGAAACATCATTTCACTCTTACTATCATCTGGCGCGGTCGGAATCTGCAACGCCAATAACAACGCAGAGATCGACCAAGACGCCATCAATGCTGGCTGGAATAGGCAAGACCTGAGCTTCCATGAGCGTACGCGCGGCCATTTTGTTGATCGACATAAAGAAGAGTTGTTGCCAAGAGCAATCGACAGAAAGTCTGCACCAGCTAAGCATCGAAGAATCATTCTCAGCACAGTGTCACTACCCAAACCATCGATCAACAATCAAAACTCAAATTTCTACCAGATCATTCAAACACGGCAAACCATACGCGCCTACAACTCCGAACCTGTGACGGCTAAAGGATTAGGAAGTCTGCTCTGGTATTCAATGCATACCCGAGAAGAGATCACTTGCGATCCAACCTTACCGCGATCCTACGAAGGCCTACTGAGACCTGTCGCAAGTGCTGGAGGCCTCCATTCCATTGAGCTTTATCTATGCATTAAACAGTGCATCGGCATTAGCCCTGGCTTTTATCATTACGACTCTTTTGATCACACGCTCGGGAAGATGAGCGATCTCAACAAACCATGCCAAAGCATGCTGGAGATGGCAGTGAATACAACATGCCGAGCACCTCAAGCGGCTTCAGTATCACCTAGTCAAGGTCAGCAGCCTGATGTCTTGATCGTAATGGCCACGCGCTACGAAAGGAATGCAAACCTTCATTCTGAAACCGGTCTTGCCTATGCACTGATCCTAAAAGATGCAGGATCGATTTATCAGCAACTTTATCTTGTTGCTACAGCTCTCGGGCTCGCACCATGCGGGTTGAGTTTTGGGAGCAGTGAATTATTTGAACAGGTTTCCGGCATATCCGGCAAGGTCGAATGTTCTGTAGGCGAATTCATGATTGGCAATCCCAAGTAAATATCCATCGTTTTCAAACCAAAATCGATTAGGCAAAGACCTACCCCTTGTATTTAAGAGAACATCGACATACATCACAAAAAATACTCAGGAAAGCGAATGAAAGGGCATGGAACAAGAACCCTGATGAAGCTTTAGGCCAAGAGTGTTGTCAGCCAAAAGGACTCAATCCGAGCATGTCTATCAAGCTCCTCTTCACTGTGTACCGCTTGTCAGCGGATGGGGAAAGCACTACTTGATTGGCGATTGCTTGGCGCTGGCCTGTTGCGAGAAGCGCCGCGACAGGCCCGGCTTTGCCTTGAATCAGCCGCAAACCAGAAGCCATCGCGCCAACCCCGCCAGGTCGCGCAACAGTCTGTTACAGTATGTTCAACTTTCTTAACAACAGATGAACGACACCAAATTTGGCTTTTCATCCTTCGCCGAGCAGTGGAACGGCCGACTTGCAATGATGGGCTTCGTGATCGGCCTCGGCACAGAACTTCTAACTGGTCAAGGAATTCTTTCCCAAATTGGTCTTGGCTGAAGCCGACTAATTCATCCCAGAACTTTGGGATAAAAAGAGCTGGCCATCGCCGGCTCTTTTTTTATGTATACCGCTGAAATTGGCTTGAGAGTACAGACTTTTACTTGGTCATTTTTTCTGCAAAGCCACTTCTTGCATTCATTGAGGAGTATTGGCTTTGATTTCAAGAGCGTCTCAAAAGATTAGGACCCAATGGATACAATAAAGGTAAATTATTGAGCGATGACTCATTATTTAGAATGATCTCTTTGGCTTTATAAAAGCGTCGTTTTTATGAATTCAAGCTGAAGAAAGGTCTAATAATCCTCTCGAGGGAATGGGATTTCCTTTTCACGTCAACAACCTCTTCAAGAGTTCAAAATCACTTCTAGCCAACGCCTTTCTGTTGAGAAAACCGGATGGAAGCAATCCACGGAGTGCACGCAGAAAGTTGAAAATACAGAGCTCGCCCTAAGCAATCATGAATTACAGAGGCTTGATATACAACCAGTGCCCCTTCAGATCCCCATCCCTCCGTTGGAAGAGCGACGTTTCGGTCATCACATTGCGTTGACCACCTGCCCCAAATGTTGCTTCAAATGTCACTGTGCCTTCAAGATCATCTACTCCCCCAGCCTCCACGGCCTTGATCTTCAGTCCCAACCAACGCACCTCACGACAATTCTTACGTAGCTCTTTGCGGCGTTGCAGCAAAGGTGTCAATGAATCCGGATGAGTTGCAATTAAGTAATCAACTTCTGCAAGCGCAAAAGCCGAATAACGCGATCGCATCAACTGCTCAGCAGTAGCCGCCCTTTGCTTCTCACGATGCAGAGGTTCGCAACAGCTTTCGTAGCTCATTCCGCTCAAACAAGGGCATGGTTCACTGCTTTTTGATGATCCAAAACCAGCAGCGCTTGCCATTACTCCAGCTCCTTCAAAGCAGATATGGGTCGCATCAATGCAGATAAAGCAACACCTTCTCGTAAGGCCAGCACCAATCCAGCCGCCTCGGCATAAGAGCCTGCTTGCAACACCTCCGAGCCCACACCAAGAGCTATTGATGTGACCTCCAGCACGGAAGGATTGGCCACACTGATCACAGGCACCCTGCGCTCCAGGCAAGCCAACGCGGCTTCTCCCCCCAAAGAGCCCTCTGGAACAACCAACACTCCCAAATCAGCGGCCACAAGATCACCAGAGTTGGCCGCTGAGCGCTGAACCAACGTTGGAGCCTGGCTTAAACCCACCAACACGCAAGCCAAAAAGGTGTAACCCAACTCTTCCCCTGCAGCACGAGGATCCAACTGCGGATCCAGCGGCAACGCCGACAAGGCCGGTGCATGGGCGCAGGGAATCTGCAAGTGGCGCACCAGTAGATGGCTGATCACTGCTTCGGCTCCCGCCAAGGCATCCACACCGCTGCCGTGGCGGTAGGCCTCCAAAGCCTCACTTCCCTGATCGTCGGGGAAGCGGCCAACCACCGCAATCGCCGTTGCACCGTTGGCTTTTAAGCGTTCACCCGCCCGCAATAAGGCATCGGGGCGCTCAAGAGTGCCCCAACTCGCACCACTCTGGCCCAGGCCCAAATGAACTCCTAAGGGCACATCACTAGTCACCACAGGGCCGATTTCAATGCCCAGCGTTGCCCTGCAACCATCGGCCACCTGCAGGTGGCGCTGACGCAGCTCCGGTTCGAGATCAGCATCCAAAAGCAAACCAATCCGCTGCTGACGTACAGATCGCAGAGCCCAGTCGCCGGCGGCAAAACGGTCAAGACCGTAGCCCTCCACGTAGTGAATGCGAGGGTCTTTCCAATACAAGGAAGCCCCATTCATCACGTTGGGATGGGTGATCAAACACCCGGAGGCCGCCGCCAGCAGCCTTGCACTCGGAAGCGCATCGCCTGCATACCCGCCGATCGCACAACCAATCCCCGTTGGGACCACCATCAACGTGGGCAGGGGAGATCCCAAAGCCAGCCCCTCCCTCACTCGATCAACACCGCTTCAACCTGCAAGACAGCACCATGATCTTGCGCTGAATGATGGACAGCGGTGATGGCCCAACGCAGGGGGTCACCATGAATGCACAATTGATCTTTCAGCCAACCACGCAAATCAGACGCCCTTAGATCTTTCGGCCAAGGCAACGTCAACGTTTTCGAGGTCAACCTCATTTCTGGTACTGACCAAACTGAGCCTCATAGAGCGCATCCTCTTGACCGGCTAGAAGCTGTAGATCGGAACAAGGAAGCGCAACGCAGAGCAAAGTAAAACCATCAGCGCGTAGGTCTTCTCTTACCCCCATCGCATCAGATTGCTCCACCGATCCACTTTTGAGACGGGCTGCACAGGTGGTGCAAACCCCAGAACAGCAAGAGCTGGGAAGCATCACCCCTGCGGCTTCCGCAGCCGCCAAAACGGTTTGATCTGAACGACAGGGAAAGCTGTGTTCAACAGCATCCACTTCGATGCTGACGTTGAAAGTAGCGGCAGCAATGGCGTTATCGCTCATCCTTAAAGAGAAGCCTTGGTCAATCATCTTCTCAGGGCAACAGGCCTTATGACGACAGATCTGAGCAGGGACTCCATTGCGAGGGATGGGGCGCTAGGTATTCCGGTGGATGGCCCTGCTCAGGAGCCGTGATCACAAAATCGAAACTGATCGAGCAGCGCAGCGATTCAGGATCGCCATTCGCCAACACGCTGTGATCAAGCCTGGAAGGAAACAGCACGAGTAAGCCAACCTCAGGAGCTAAATCCCAACGTTCAGAATTCAAAGGGTGATCAGAAGCAATTGGCCCGCCATGACCAGTAACGAGTCCTGGCACGAGCTCATTGCTTTGCTGAGGGGAATGCACGCGAAGCACACCCTCCTCCCCTGAACCATCTCCGGTGAGATAAAGCACGGCACTTAGATGGGCATTGGGATGGTGATGGCGGCCAACGAGCTGATCCCACTCGCTCAGCACAGGCCAGCAGCGCTGAAGATGCAAAGCCACTTGGCTGCGATCAAAGCCAACGGCCTCCAGATACCCCATGGCCTGCTCTGTCACCCTGCGCACCAAGGGAGCAAATTCGGCCAGGTGATGCAACTGCCAAACTCCGTTGATATCCCCCGTCCAAGCGCATCCCGCGCTGGGGTTGCCAACATCCCCACCCCTAAGAGCCAGCAGCGTCTGCAAATGTCCAGCAAGATCCAGCGGATCGATAACCAGCTTGGTTGTGGCCACAACCGTTGGGAACAGCTGGTGAAGAGTGAAAGTCATCACTCCATTAAAAAAGCCGGCCCCCAGGGCCGGCCACAATTGATGAGCAAAGGAGAGCTAGCCCCCTGCAGCCGCCGAACCACCAACAACTTCCAGGATTTCCTGGGTAATCGCTGCTTGACGAGCCTTGTTGTAATCAAGAGTGAGAGTTTTTGCTAACTCCTTGGCGTTGTCACTGGCATTGTTCATCGCAGTCATGCGACTTGCCAACTCAGATGCCGCCGACTCTTGCAATGAACGCAAAAGTTGATTCTGCAAATACAAAGGCAACAAAGCATTCAAAAGTTGATCAGGACTTTGATCGAAAACGATATCCGAAGGCAACTTTGGCTGTGAATTAGCCGGAGCATTACCTGATTCAACAGTGAGACGACCTTCCTTAGTTGTGAGACGGAAGATTTCATCTTCTGCCTCTGCAATCCCTTGGGGATCAAGGGGCAAAAGTGTCTGAACCACAGGTTTGCAGCTCACCAAATTAATGAATTTGGTATAGATGATCTCGACACGATCTGATGCGCCCGAAAGAAACTCAGCAAAAATTTCGCTGGCGATCGAACCGGCTTCATCAGCCGTAGGGACTTGCTCCAAACCAGTAAAGGTGGCTTGAATCGGATAATTCCGATTGGTGAAATAACCAATCGCTTTTCGTCCAATCAGAACGAGCATCACCTTGTAACCCTGGCCTTGAAGCTCAGCGAAACGCTTCTCAGTGCGCCTAATGATGTTGGAGTTGTAACCACCGCAAAGACCGCGATCGCCCGTGACGGCCATCAATGTGATCGTTTCAACGGGACGTTGCTCTAGCAAAGGAGCTTGTGCATCTTCAAAACGCATGCGTGATTGAAGATTTTCTAGAAGTCGCGCTAGTCGGTCCGCAAACGGCCGACTTCGCAGAACTTGTTCTTGGGCTCGACGGACTTTGGCCGCAGCCACGAGGCGCATGGCCTCTGTGATCTTGCGGGTGTTCTTGACCGATTTAATTCGGTCACGGATCGCTTTGAGATTTGCCATGGCTTAAGCCCTCAGTTGGCGGAGGCCGTCATGGTGGACACAACTTCAGCAATCGCCTCTTTCAAAGTGGTCTCGGCTTCAGGGCTCAAGACCTTCTCTGTTTGGATTTTGCTGATGAACTCAGGCTTATTGCTCTTGAGATACTCTCGCAATTCGCGAGAGAACTGAACAACCTGTTCAACAGGCACATCGTCGATCAGACCTTTCACGCCTGCATAAACGATCGCCACCTGCTCAGCCAAAATCAGAGGGCTGAACTGAGACTGCTTAAGAAGCTCACGAAGACGCTTGCCCCGGCTCAGCTGCTGCTGAGTAGCGGCATCAAGATCAGAAGCAAACTGCGAGAAAGCAGCCAGTTCGTCAAACTGCGCCAATTCAAGCTTCAGAGTTCCAGCAATCTTCTTAATCGCCTTGGTCTGGGCTGCACCACCAACACGACTCACAGAGATACCCACGTTGATCGCAGGACGTAGGCCGGAATTGAACAGGTCAGAGCTGAGGAAGACCTGACCGTCTGTGATCGAAATCACGTTTGTTGGGATATAGGCAGAAACGTCACCTGCTTGGGTCTCAATGATCGGCAGGGCGGTCATTGAACCCTTGCCCATGGCATCAGAAAGTTTTGCGGCGCGCTCAAGCAAGCGGCTGTGGCAATAGAACACGTCACCGGGATAAGCCTCACGACCGGGAGGGCGGCGGAGAAGCAGAGACATTTGGCGATAAGCCTGAGCCTGCTTGGTCAGATCGTCGTAAATCACCAAAGTGGCCTTGCCTTTGTACATGAAGTACTCAGCAATCGACGCTCCGGTGTAGGGAGCCAAATACTGAAGCGCAGCTGGATCAGATGCGTTTGCAGCCACCACCACGGTGTAATCAAGAGCTCCACGCTCGCGCAAGACTTCCGTGACTTGAGCGACAGAGGCCGCTTTCTGTCCGATTGCCACGTAAACACAGACGACGTCCTGATCCGCCTGGTTCAGGATCGTGTCGATGCAGATAGCTGTTTTGCCAGTCTGACGGTCACCAATGATCAGCTCGCGCTGGCCACGGCCGATTGGGATCATCGCGTCGATAGCGGTAATTCCCGTCTGCATGGGTTCATGCACAGACTTTCGCTGAATGATGCCTGGAGCTGGTGACTCAATCAGACGTGTTTCATTGGAAGGGAGCTCACCCTTGCCATCAATGGCTTCACCAAGAGGGTTCACCACCCGTCCAAGCAGTGCATCACCAACAGGGACTGAGGCAATCTTGCCGGTCGCACGCACAGTGCTCCCTTCCTGAATACCAAGGCCCTGACCCATCAGCACAATGCCAACGTTGTCGTCTTCGAGGTTGAGAGCAATGCCTTCGGTACCGTCTTCGAACTCAACCAGCTCTCCAGCCATCACCTGCTGTAGGCCATAAACGCGGGCGATTCCATCGCCTACTTGCAGGACGGAGCCGACGTTGCTGACCGATACGGACTTGTCATAGTCCTCGATCTGCTGCTTAAGGATGGCGCTGATCTCGTCGGGTCTGATGGAAACCATGGCGGGAAAACCCAGGGGCGGGTGGTGAGTGGAGGGGCGAGATAAAGGTGGGGCTTAGCTCAGCTCGACTTAGCGAGCGCAAGACCTAGGCGTCGAACCTGACCAGAGAGGCTGGCATCGATCACCTGTGAACCGAGATTGATGACGAAACCACCAATCAACGAAGGATCGACCTCTAGATCGATTTCGACGTCATTGGTTCCAGCCATTGACTGGACTTTGGTAGTCAATGCAGCCTGCTGCTCGTCTGAGAGAGGTTGCGCAGAGCGAACATGGGCCAAAGCAATATTTCGTGACTCTCTATAGAGTTCGAGATAGCGCAAAAGAACGGCTTCAAGCGCAGGAAGGCGCTGGCGGTCAGCCAAAACCTTGAGCAAATTCAATAACGAAGGAGTGATTTGCTCAGCAAGGAGGCTTGTCAAAGCTTTCTTCTTTGCTTCAGGCTCCAGAACAGGAGAGGTCATCGAGTTCCGAAGCGGCTCCGAACTCTCCCAAGCAGTAAGAAGAGTTTTGCATTGAGCTGCGACTTCTTCCGACTCTTTGCGACTATCGGTGACCTGAAGCAGGGCATCGGCGTAAGGAGTGGCCAGAGAATTGAGGAGAGGCATCAGGAATCCCCCAGATTTTTAATAGAGGAATTAATAAGCCTTTCTTGCGCCTTGCTATCGAGTCGTTTCGGCAGTTCAGTCATCGCCTGGTCAATAGCAGCTAAAGCTGCTTGACGACGAAGCTGTTCTGTCAAACGCGCACCTTCAGCATTGAGGTCGGCCAGAGCGTCTTGTTTGAGAGCAGCCATAGCCTGAATCGTGCGCTTCTCACCATCCAATCGAATGGCTTGAGCACGAGCAGTGCCGTCAACGCGAATCTTGTCCGCTTTTTGCTGAGCCACGGAAAGCTCTTGTTGTGCTTTAGCTAGCTCAGCAGTAGCAGTCTTAAGACGACTCTCGGCATCGTTGAGATCACGAAGAATGGTCTCGCGTCGGCTCTGAAGCATGCCGCCAAGAAATCCTTTTAGGAACCAATAGAGAACTCCGATCACAATGACCAGATTGATCAGATTGGTTTCAAAAAGATTGAGGTTGATTCCAAAACCACCCTCAGAAGCAATTAAAGGAAAGAAAACAGTCATCAGGCAGCCGTCAGTCGTTTGATGATCTGGGAGCTGAGCTGATCGACCTTACTCATCAAGCTGGATTGAGCAGCATCTCGCTGAGATTCGATCTCTCTGCGGGCTGTCTCGCGAGTGCGATTAGCCTCAGCTTCCGCTTCAGCCAATGCTTCTCGGTAAAGAGCATCAACTTCCGATTCAGCTTCGACAATCGCTGACTGGGCAGCTTGTCGGGCTCCGCGGAGTTGATCTTGAAGATCAGCCTCGAGCCGCTTGATTTGCTCAAGCTTCTGCTTGGCATCAGCACGACTCGTATTGATATATCCCTCACGATCTTCCACGACCTTGCCAACTGGCCGGAAGAACAGAGAATTAAGCAGAAAGGTTAGGAGAACCACCTGAAGCGCCATTAAAGGCAACGTGGCATCGAGGTCAAAGAGACCTCCCTCCGGAACCGCCGCTTCAGCGAACAGAAGCCAGGTCATGGAAGAGTTGAGCTGGAGAGGAGCGAGAAATTGCGTGGAGAGTTAAAGAGAGAGAGACCCTACAAAAAGGGACACTCCCCAACTCTGCATCATGCGAATGGGTTGGCGAACAGAAGCACCAGTGCCACCACAAGGCCATAAATCGTCAGAGACTCCATGAATGCAAGTGAAAGCAGCAGGGTGCCGCGGATCTTGCCCTCAGCTTCAGGCTGACGAGCAATGCCTTCAACAGCACCTTGGGAAGCGCTGCCCTGACCGATACCAGGACCGATGGCAGCCAGACCTACGGCCAGACCAGCAGCAACGACGGAGGCTGCAGAAGTGATGGAATCCATGTTGAGTGCGTTTGGGGGCGCGCCGGGAGGCGCTGAGAGTATGAAGTGGGAGTTAGATCACCCTGCGCAGGGACACCGTCTTAAAAGAAAGTGGGCCCGAAAACTAATGGTCGGACCTGCGCGCAGAAGTTTCTAGCAGACGAGCCTTCGAAAAGGCCGTGAATCAACTAGTGCGCTTCGTGGAGACCTTCGCCAATGTAGAAGGCCGCAAGAGTCGCAAAAATAAGAGCCTGAATAGCACTGGTGAAGAGGCCAAGCAACATCACCGGAAGAGGAACAATCAGGGGCACCAGATAAACCAGCACACCTACCGCCAATTCATCCGCAAGGATGTTTCCGAAAAGTCGGAAAGAAAGAGACAGCGGCTTAGTAAATTCCTCGATGATCTTGAACGGGAGCATGATCGGGGTCGGCTCCACGTAAAGCTCGAAGAATCTCCAACCCTTCTTGCTTAAACCGGCGTAGAAATAGGCCAGTGTCACAAGCAGAGCCATCGCCACCGTGGTGTTGATGTCTGCAGTTGGAGCACCGAGTTCTCCTTCGGGGAGTTCGATCACCTTCCAAGGGATCAGTGCGCCACCCCAGTTACTGACAAAGATGAACAGAAAGAGGGTGCCAATGAAGGGAAGCCATTCGCGGTAATACTTCTCTCCAATCTGATCACGGGATAGATCACGAATGTAATCCCACAGGAACTCAAGAAGATTCTGCGTACCTTTTGGATCGCGACTAAGATTTTTAGTACCTACAAGCACAAAGGCAAGCAGGACACCGATCAAAATCCAGGAGCTGAGGAAAACCTGGCCGTGAAGATTGAGGTTACCGATCTGCCAATACAGATGGTGGCCAACCTCCAGTTCGGCGAACGGCAGTGTGAAAGGCAGCAAAGCCATGAATGCAGAAGAGGGATGCGCGAGATCAGCCGTCGAGAACGGTCTGAAGAATCAAGGCGGGCTTGTACAGAAGAAAACCTACGAATGCAGGTAAGAGGTCGAGTTGGGGGAATCGAGCTGCCGAAACGATGAGAAGGATCGGAACAACGAGCTGAAAACGACCAACTTGACGGGAAGTTCCACCGAGCCGGGCCACGCTGCGGGCGAGTAGACGCAGGTAAAAAAGACCAGCGACAGCTCCAACAAGCAGGCTTCTGGCCACAAAAAGATCGAAGTAAAACGATGCGAATAAAACCGCAACGACAGACACGATCACTGTGGCCAGCATCAGGCGAACTTGAAGCCGAGCGAAAGACTCCATTCCATTTCCAGCCGGGTTTGACACCGCAGCTGAATCTGTGGAGGGCAAGGCTTGCAAATTGCGCCTGAGAAAGCGGCCGGAATCTATCACGCGATTCCGCTAAACAACGCATGATCGGCCTCGAGCAAAAGCAATTTTTTGCTCATCAGCTCTCTGGCCAGAGAAGCAATTGTGTTGTCTCCACTAAGGGTTCCGAGTGGAACGCCTGGTTTTTCATCCACGAGGCGGAGCAGGCTCAATTCCTCATCTGAAATAGAGATGGGTTCGAGATCTGGCCCCAACATGCTTTTAGATGGCCATCCCCACAGACATGACTGGCGTCGACCACACGCTTGGAGAAGCGTTTCGTCGTTCTCCCAGCGCAAAGGGTGAACAGGTTGAGCGCTCACAAAAAACTCAAAGTGACTGATATCAGGATCGAGCTGCTCTACCAGTGCCCATTGGTCCGATGGCGGTAAGGATTGAGCTCTTGATAGCAATTCACCCTTGAGCAATCGCGCTGGATCCCAGACAGACGGGTTCGAAAACCCAGCGAAGTAAAGGCCTGATGACTTGATTAAGGCCATCAACCTTTCGAGGTCATAACTGGTTTCTTGAGGATGCAAATACATGTCGGCAAAGTTGGCATCCGCATGGGTGTCAAGCGCCCAACGTTGTTCGTGGGTGCGGCGCAAACGATTGGTCTCAGGCAAGTCTGACAACAGCTCACGTCCCAACCTCAAGCCATCCGCACCTATGCCCGCGTCCAAAAGCTTCAGGGCTTGCTGGGTGCGATGAATCTCCCAGCGGCCAGCATCGGCATACAGAAACAGATGCAAAAGTCCTTGAGGGGCTAAACGCTGTCCAAGCGCTTTCAATCCAGCCAGCGGGTCGCGCAGGTGATGCAATACACCCACGGAGTTGATGTAATCAAAACAACCTTCATCCTCAAGATCCAACAGGCTTCGTTGTTCCTGACGTAGGGATCGGACCTGTTCAGCACCGCCTGAGCGACGCAAGCGCTCCCGTGCCACGTCGAGTGCTCCGGCACTGATGTCCACGGCCAAAACCTCGGCCCCTGGATTGAGATGGCAGAGATAGTCCGTACTGACGCCTGTGCCACAGCCCGCATCAAGAATCCGAATCGAACCCAGGCTTGAGTCCTGCGATTGAAGTCCTCCTCGCACAACAGCGAGGACGCTGTCGTGGCACCAGCGCCAGTTGTATCCAGGGGGAGGGCCGTCTTGAAGGGGGTCGCCTGGATAGGGGAAGCGGTCATAAAAAGCGCTCACCACTGGGGTAGCGACATCCGAGGGGGGAGTGTTCATAAAGCCGCCAATGCTGGAAGGAGTCGTTCAAGGGAGCATTTCACGGGAGCTCGCCCTTGCACCCAAAACCTCATCAGAGCTGCAAACATTTGTTCATGGCTGCCCAGAACCCCCAGAGATGGGCCGTAACCTGACGGAATCCGGCTTGCTCTCGTTCATGACAGTGACCGCTAGTAGCGGCAGCCCAAGGGTTTCCCCTCAGCTGTACGACACCCTGCCGCTCTCCAGTGTCCGTCAGGCTGAGCAGCAAGACCGCTTTCCAGACGGTGGTGAGCTCGACACTCTGATCACGTTTTTCCGGAGTGGGAATGATCGACTTGACGCAGCGCGCCTCCTAGCAAGCAATGCGGAATCAATCGTTGCGCGTGCCGCCAATCGAATTTTTGTAGGCGGCACACCTCTCTCGTTTTTGGAGGAGCCCCTCAGCACGGGAGAGGTGTCAGCCAAGGACGCCACTCCATTAGCCGCTGATCAGGTTGCATTCCAAGATTCAGTTCGCACCTTTACCGGCACTGAATCCAGCGGTAGCAAGGGCAATTTTCTCAGCAGACTGCTCCAGGGCAACGACGATGGTGATGTACGCATCGTTTTGCCAACAGGGTTTACAGCCATCAGTGTGGCGAAATACGGCCCAGGGAACATGCGCAAATCCGTGCGCGATCTTGGCTGGTTCCTTCGCTACGTGGGCTACGCCTTAGTAGCCGGAGACCCAAGCATTCTTGCTGTTAATACACGCGGCTTAAGGGACCTGCTTGAAAAGGGTTGCTCCCTTCTGGCAACGAACGTGGCCCTCCAAGAAATGCGTGCAGCTTCTGCCGCCTTACTAAGAGATCGCCCTGAGGCCCGTCGTCTCACCATTGAATGCTTTGACGTTCTGCTCAAAGAGCTTGCGGTTCCAACACCTTCGACACGTCAGAAGTTAGGAAGTTCCGTACGCCAGGGTCTTCAACTCCCTGCGATCTATGCGTTGGCGTCCGAAACAGCTCAGCGTTTTGAAATGCGTTCCGGACTTTCCGGCGCTGAAAAAGCGGAGATTGTTCGCGCTGCCTACAGGCAAGTGTTCGAACGGGACATCGCTAAGGGTTACTCGCAAACCCCTTGTGAGGTGGAAGCCAGCCAGCTCGTGCAGGGCAAATTATCCATGCGCGAATTCATTCGCGCACTGGGGAAAAGCAAGGAGTACAGGACCCAGTTTTATGGCCGATTCGTCAACAGCAGAGTCGTAGAACTTGCTTATAGACATTTTCTTGGCCGCGGAATCAGTTCCCTCGAAGAATTTCGAAAGGCCTTCTCGATCGTTAGCAATCAAGGCCTCAATGGTCTTGTCGATGTCTTGATTAATGGTGCGGAGTACGCCCAAACCTTTGGAGAAGAAACTGTTCCTTACCTACGTGATCTCGGCGAAGAGGCTCAGGAAAGTGCCGGATGGGGTTCAAATCGCCGCCTATTTCGATTTAGCGCTCCTTTTGAATCGGCACCTCAATACATCACCCTTTATGCGGCCTATCGCCAACCTTTAGGAGACCAGCACGTCTACGGCGGTGGGAATGATCCAATCGGTAATCAATACGGAGCGATTTTCCCGTCAGCCACTGCATCCGTATCTACACGCCCAGCCCCCTTCGGATACGACACCCGACGGCTACTGGTGAGCAATGGCCTGACCCAACCGGGTCAAATGGACAGCCCCCAATTCCGCAGTAGCCGTCCTCGCCGACTTGGACCCAAGATTGTGCGTCTCCAACAGATCGCAACTGGAGGGAACTCGATCCCACGCCGAGCTGGACAACCCAGCATCCGAGGGACTGAGTCGAGTACACAAGCGGTGATTAAAGCTGTTTATGTTCAAGTTCTTGGAAATACCGGTTACGCCACCGAGAGAGTTGAAAGCGCCGAAAACAGACTTGAGAACGGTGATATCAATCTGCGTGAATTCATTCGCCTAGTTGCACGGTCGAGTCCATTCCGCCGTCGCTACTGGGAAGGTCTCTACATCACCAAGGCCATCGAAGTCATGCACCGGCGTCTGCTTGGCCGCCCCACATTTGGCCGCTGGGAAATCGATGCTCTATTCGACACCGCGGCGCGTCAGGGTTTCTATGGCCTGGTCGATGCTCTTATCAATAGTCCAGAGTTTTCAGAATGCTTCGGTGATGACACCGTTCCCTATGAACGCTTCATCACTCCAAAGGATCTCACCAGTCGACGTGCGCCGACATGGAAAGAGCAACTCAATCTTGAAGCCCAGATAGAGTTCAACCTAAGAACACGCCCTGAACTCAAATCAGGGAACAGCTTTAAGACTCCTGGTGACATAACCCCAAGGAATCTTCAATCCAAAGCGAACAGCTCGATTGAGAACTGGGTGCGATCGGAGCCACTGCGCAAATCTGATTCACGTGAATCGTCCATTGCACTGACCAAACCTGGCAGCACTACAGACAATCAAAAGCAACCCACTTGGGCAGCCAAAGTTAGTTTCAAAGGCTCAGCATCTCCAGAGGTGCCAGGTGCACGACTGAGTCGCGCTCTTGATAGTCAGGCCGGAGCAGGCTTTGCCAGCAAAATAGGGATCACGTCTTGGGTCGAGCTCAAACCTCCTTTTACTGAAGACGAATTAAAATATGCTGTCGAAGAGACCTACCGACAACTACTTAATTTCATCCCCTTTGAAGGGGAGAGGCTTACAAGTGCTGAGTCAAAACTACGCAACCTAGATATTAATTTGTCGGAATTCATAGAAGCCGTCGCAATGAGCGATACATTCCAACAAAGGCTCTCTCGAATCGCCCCCCTACGGGTTGCACCTGCCGCAAGTCTTGCTCTCCTTGGGCGAACGGCTATCCCATCAGAGGTCGCAGAATTTCTGAAAACACGAGCTGAAGAAGGTCAACGTCAGGCCATCACCAACCTGATGAAACGTCGCAACCCTTCAGATTGCAATCGGCTTCTCCAGGTCAAGCTCAGCTCTTTCTCCGGAAGGACGCCCTTCAGCAGTTTGAAAAAGATGAGGGGAGAACAAATACTTGCCCCCACCCAGCTCACCACTGGTTCGCAACTTGAAGCGTTAGTTTTCCCCTCCTCTACAGAAAGCTCACGCTCCAAATTCAACTCAAAGAGAAGTCAACCCACCAGCAAGCAAACGTTTGTAGTTCCTATACAGGAAGGACAAAAGTCTGGCCTAGTAAATGCTCTTCAGACGAAAGATGCAAGTGGTTTCTCGCGTAGGGCTGGAATCTCCCCATCCATTCAACTTAAAGCTCCATTCACCGAAGACGAACTACAAATTGCGATTACCGAAACTTACAGACAACTCCTGAATCGCATCCCTCTCGATAATGAGCGCTTAGACACAGCCGAATCACAATTACGCAACATGGATGTGGACCTCTCAGGGTTTGTGCAATCCATAGCCATGAGTGAAGCCTTTCAAAACCGCTTATTCAGCATGTCTCCTCTCCGCGCAGCAGCGGCAGCCGGACTTGCTTTACTCGGTCGCGCAAGCACACCAGCAGAAGTCTCAGAGTTTTTAATTACCCGCGCACGCGATGGTCAACAACAAGCAACCCTTTACTTCCTCAACAAACGGAAACAAGAAGAAGCAAATGATGTTCCACAAATCAAGGGCATGACTACTTCGTCAGGACAAGACCAAGCCACAATCATTCGCACCTCAATGCTTTACAGAGGGAATGCAGGTCTTAACCCACCCATGGATTCACCCCTGTAAGTGCGGGCTTCATTCAAAGATCAAAGCCATAACTAAATAATAACGATCCACCTATTATCCCTTTTAGATGAATTGATTGCTTAGGCTGAAGAAATAAACATTTAACTCTTTGCGAACCAATCGCATGACGCACATATAACCTCACCGCAAGGAAAGATACAAGCTTTATTCCTTTTAAAGGAAGACTTATAAATCAATACGCTGGCGGATCTCCAAACGGGACGGCGAAAGGCCTTGAACAACTCAGAAAAACCTTTTACATTTCATATTTCTGAATAGAGAAATACCGTCCATAAATTTCTTAACGCCAGGAGCCCCGCAACCAGTTCGCCAGCAATGAAGATCTGTTACCGACTCAGAAGCGATTCTCGCTGTTGAAGGAGAATAAAGAGGCGAAAGTTGGATACGGCTGCTGCCACTTCCAACTTCTTCGAGAAAGGTCAACAGATACAACATCTGCACCCTTTTCGACCTGGATTCCCCGTCCAACCCCCAAGCAGCCCTTAAGCTGCTTACTGATCTCTTTGAGATCACCATATTCACCCCACATTCACCGGCATATCGGCCTCCTTCGGGCGGCCGCTTGTTTCGAGGTAGAACTGCATGAGCATCGTCTCCAACTCGATCATCAACGCGGACGCCGAAGCCCGCTATCTCAATCCTGGCGAATTGGACCAGATCAAGTCCTTTGTCAGTGGCGGACAACGCCGTTTGCGTGTCGCTCAGGTTCTCAGCGAGAGCCGTGAGCGCATCGTCAAAACAGCAGGTGGTCAGCTGTTCCAGAAACGTCCCGATGTCATTTCCCCTGGTGGAAATGCCTACGGCCAAGAAATGACCGCAACCTGTTTGCGAGACATGGATTACTACCTCCGTCTTGTCACCTACGGCGTCGTTGCTGGCGATGTCACACCGATCGAAGAGATTGGCGTGATTGGTGCCCGTGAGCTCTACCGCTCGCTTGGCACACCTCTTGAAGCCATGGCCGAGTCCGTGCGCGAAATGAAATCAGTTGCCATGAGTATCCTCACCGGCGCAGATGCCGAAGAGGCTGGCTTCTATTTCGATTACGTGATCGGCGCTCTCGCCTGAATCATCGGAATCACCAATCTTCCACGCCACTTCAACTGATCCATGCAAGACGCGATCACCAACGTTATCAACAAGTCTGACGTTCAAGGCCTGTATTTGGACACCACGTCCATGACCAGCCTTGAGCAGTATTTCACCAGTGGTGAACTGAGAGTCAAAGCTGCAGCAACGATTAGTGCCAACGCTTCTTCAATCATTAAAGAAGCTGTAGCCAAATCCCTGCTGTACTCGGACATCACCCGTCCAGGCGGCAACATGTACACCACGCGTCGCTATGCAGCTTGCATCCGCGACCTGGATTATTACCTGCGCTATTCCACCTACGCGATGCTCGCTGGTGACACCTCCATCCTTGATGAGCGTGTTCTGAACGGTCTTAAGGAGACCTACAACTCCTTGGGAGTGCCGATTGGCGCAACCGTCCAGGCCATCCAAGCCATGAAGGAAGTCACTGCTTCCCTGGTCGGCCCTGATGCTGGCAAGGAGATGGGTGTCTACTTCGACTACATCTGTTCTGGTCTTGGCAACTGATGCGTCTCTTCAAGGTCACAGCCTGCATCCCCTCACCTGAGAAGGTCCGTTCGCAGCGTGAGTTGCAGAACACCTTTTTCACCAAGTGGGTTCCCTACGAGAGCTGGTTTGCTGAACAACAGCGCATCCAGAAGCAAGGTGGCCGCATCATCAAAGTTGAACTTTGTACCGGTGGCCGTCAGGTCAACGTTGGAAATTAATTCCCAACGCGTTTCATTGCATCACTCCAACCCGGCCTAGGTCGGGTTTTTTGTTGTGTTGGCTTGGCAAAACGTTCAGAGGGCGGCTCAATAGAAGCCGGACTCTTCATCTCTTCATCTCTTGAGCGACACCAGCGTGACCTCCAGAAGGAGCCGACCCACGCGGAAGGGGGCTGTGAAAGGCCCTAAGGACTCAGCATCCAATCCGCGGGGACTCTGGCAACGGTTGTTACCTCTCGATTGGTCCCTTTGGCCAACAGAGGCGAGGCTCCTCCTGAGTCTCACAGCCATCTGGTGCGTTGCTGGATTATTGGTCTTGGCATCCGCCAGCTGGTGGGTTGCCGCCCGCGAACAGGGAGAAGGGGCTTACTACCTCAAGCGCCAACTGGTCTGGATGGTGGCTAGCTGGAGCCTGATGGCATTCGTTGCTTCCACAACGCTTAGACGTTGGCTCAAAATCGCTGGCCCTGGCCTATGGATCGGCTGCCTGATGGTGGGAGCCACCTTGGTGATGGGCACCACGGTGAATGGAGCAAGTCGCTGGCTGGTGATCGGTCCCATCCAGATCCAACCATCAGAGTTGGTGAAACCATTTGTCGTTCTTCAGGCTGCCAATCTCTTCTCCCATTGGAAGCGGAACGCACTCGATCAAAAACTGCTCTGGCTAGCAAGCTTCGCCATCCTCGTTCTGCTGATCCTCAAACAGCCGAATCTGAGTACCGCGGCACTGATCGGTCTGTTGATCTGGTTGATGGCCTTTTCAGCAGGGCTTCCCTTGCTTCAACTGTTTGGGACCGCACTAGCCGGAGGCATGCTCGGGGTCAGCAGCATTTTGATCAATGAATATCAACGCATCAGGGTGATCTCGTTTCTGAATCCTTGGAACGATCCCCAGGGTGATGGTTATCAACTTATTCAAAGCCTGCTGGCGATTGGATCAGGGGGGATTTTTGGCCAAGGATTCGGCCTATCAACCCAGAAACTGCAATATCTGCCCATCCAAAGCACAGATTTCATCTTCGCTGTCTACGCCGAAGAGTTTGGGTTCGTGGGGTCTGTGATGTTGCTGGTGTTTCTGATGCTGATGGGATTCTTGGGACTGCGTGTTGCTTTGCGCTGCCGAAGCAACCAGGCAAGGCTGACTGCCATTGGCTGTTCAACCCTTCTCGTTGGACAATCACTAATAAATATTGCAGTGGCCTCCGGGGCCATGCCCACAACAGGCCTCCCCCTCCCACTGGTCAGCTATGGAGGAAATTCGTTGCTCTCCAGCATGGTGATTATTGGCTTATTGATCCGATGCTCACTCGAGTCCACTGGCTTAATCGGTGGTCGCAGCCTCCGCGAGCAACAGCGTCGTGGATAAGGTGACCTTGAATTGAGCCCGGCCTCACCGGTACAACCATTTCCTCTTTCGAGCTGGCACTGTCAGACCTTGCCCGCAGCAGCGAGCAACTGCTCAACCATGCGCTGCAGCAGCCTGGTCCAATCACTGTGGCTCTTGTCTTTGCAGGAGGAGCCTTAACCAGCCTGGGGCCCTGTTCCCTGTCTTTGCTGCCGGTCACGCTCGCCTACCTAGCCGGATTCGAGAGCAAGCAGAAGCCTTGGCAACGCAGCCTGTCGTTTTGCGCTGGAATCGTTGGCGCCCTGGTTGTGCTGGGAAGCCTGAGTGGCTTGCTGGGCCGCATTTACGGTCAAGTGCCTGGTTTGGTCCCAACCGTTGTTGCGGTCTTGGCAGTGGTGATGGGACTCAATCTGCTCGGGGTGGTTCGCATCCCCCTCCCCGCCGGGCCAGACCCGATGCGTTGGACCAGCAAGGTGCCCGCTCCGCTAGCCCCGGTCGCAGCAGGGTTGGCATTTGGGCTCGCTGCTTCACCCTGCACAACACCCGTACTGGCCGTTCTACTGGGCTGGATTGCCAGCACAGGACGCCCGCTCCTCGGCGTGCTCATGCTGACAAGCTTCGGCATGGGTCAAGTGCTGCCTTTGCTGCTCGCAGGCAACTTGGCAGCCTCTCTGCCGCGGTTGCTGGCGTTGCGGCCTATCGGCCGGTGGGTTCCACCGATCAGTGGCGTAATCCTGCTGGCCACAGGCAGTCTCACCTTATTAGCGAGACTGACCTGATCCGATGGCTGCCCTTCGCCGACTCTTCGCCCTGATCTCGGATCTTCGTTTGGCGATCCTGCTGCTGCTGCTGATTGCAGGAGCAAGCGCCCTTGGAACCATTCTTCCGCAAAACGAAGCGCCTGATTTGTATCTCGAGCGTTTCAATGCCGACCCATGGCTCGGATTGATCAATGGCGAACAGATGTTGCAACTGCAGCTGGACAGCATCTATTCCAGCGTGTGGTTTTTAAGCCTTTTGGCTTGGCTGGGATTGGCCTTGATCTTGTGCAGCTGGCGTCGTCAATGGCCAGCACTGATCGCCACCACGCGCTGGATTGACTATCGCCAACCCAGGCAACTCAGCAAGTTGGCGTTAGCCGAATCGATTCGCTGTTCCGACGGTGAGTCGGCCTTAAACACGCTGACTTCGCAGCTCCAGAAGCAAGGCTGGCAGGTTCAGAGGCATGAGGATCGCCTGGCAGCCCGGCGCGGCGTGATTGGCAAGGTTGGCCCCTTATTGGTTCACACCGGCTTGGTGCTGCTGCTCATCGGGGCTGCATGGGGAGCATTGTCTGGAAACCGCTTGGAACGCTTCCTTGCACCTGGCCGAGCCCTTGATCTGCTTGACCCCTCTGGCAACAACCGGCTCTCGCTCACCCTCGAGCGCTTCGCGATTGAGCGTGATCCAGCGGGACGCACCGAACAATTCCGATCAACGCTGAGGCTTGATCCACCAGGAGGGCCTTCAGAGCAGCGCATGATCAGCGTGAATCATCCGCTCCGATATCGAGGCATGACTGTTTATCAAGCGGATTGGTCGCTGGCTGCGATCACCGTGCAGATCGGCAAGAGTCCTCAACTGCAATTACCCCTCCGTAGTTTTCCCGAACTCGGCGAACAAATTTGGGGTCTTGTGCTTCCCACACGCCCGGATGGATCCGAACCAGTGCTGATGAGCACGAGCAGTGAACAAGGCCCTGTTCAGGTGTTCGATGCAGACGGATCGCTACTTGGCAACCTGCGACCTGGCGGAGCATCCGCTGAAATCAAAGGACTTCCTCTAAGGGTGGCCGAGATCATGCCTGCCAGCGGACTCCTCCTCAAACGTGACCCTGGCGTGCCACTCGTTTATGCAGGTTTCGCGATCACATTGCTTGGCGGAGGCCTCAGCTTGATCGCAACCCGACAACTATGGGCCGTACTCGACCCGCCACCGTTTCAGCCATCTAACAGAAAGCTGCACATCGGCGGGCTTTGCAATCGAAATCTCGCTGGCTTGGCTGCTGAATTGCCAATCCTGATCAGCAGGGTTGACGGGTCCCGTGACTGACTCTCACGACCGTGTGAACGTTTCCACGAGGGTTGAAATCAGCTTCTAGCTGCATCCAAACAGGAGCACAGGCCGTCACCAAATCATCAAGAATTTTGTTCGCCACCTCTTCATGGGAGATCGAAGTGTTGCGAAAATGATTGATGTACAACTTGATCGCTTTCAGCTCGACCACTCGAGGTCCTGGCTGATAAATCAAGCGCAACACCGCGAAATCCGGATACCCCGAAAACGGGCAGAGGCACGTAAATTCCGGCAATTCGATCGATACCTCATAGGGGCGTGCGGGCCTTGGGTTGTCGAAACAGATCAACTCCGCATCTGCAATAGCCCTTTCGCCATATAGCGGAGTTTTGGTGAGCTCAGTGCCGGGGTTGCTCATAAAACGAGTGCGGAAAACTCCAGCGCACGACCCTAAAGCCAGTCCTCCACAAATGTTGAGTGGGGCCCAGAACTGCTTTATTTGGTATCAACGCGTACAACTCATCGGCCGGAATGCAGGCCTAATGGATAAAAGTTGGGAGCGCTAGCAATGGATCTCAGTCTGATTACCGAAGGACAAGCTTTCCGACTACAGCCTGAGAGCGTTCACGGCATGCTGTGGCTCCAGACTCATTTTGAGGAGTCCCATTGGGAGCTTCTCGCTGAGGGCCTTGCCACGGTGAGTCAGTCCAATGCCGATGAGCTCATTGAGGATGCCTCGAACGCCGGATTGAACCTTTCTCCTCTTCCGGTCCTGTCATCTCAGCTCAATTCCTGACACACTCAGGGGAGCGATTACTCAACAACTCATGAAAAAGGTCGAAGCCGTCATCCGTCCCTTCAAGCTTGAGGACGTCAAATTGGCTTTAGTTAATGCCGGAATCGTTGGCATGACCGTGAGCGAAGTGCGCGGCTTCGGTCGGCAGAAGGGGCAAGTAGAGCGATATCGCGGTTCAGAATTCACTGTTGAATTTCTGCAGAAGCTGAAAGTGGACGTTGTGATCGACGACGACCGCGTCGACGATGTGATTAACGCCATTGCGGAAGCAGCGAAAACAGGCGAGATCGGCGACGGCAAGATTTTTGTCTCATCTGTCGACACCGTCGTGCGCATTCGCACCGGCGATCGTGACAGCTCAGCTCTCTGATTTCAGCGTGTCCTGAACCACCTGCTGAACCTTTTCATCAGAGATCTGTTGTGGCGCAAGCTCGCTTAACCACAACATGTATTCGTGGTTGCCAGCAGGACCGGTAATCGGAGACCCCACAATTCCCTGGGCATTCCAGCCCAGGGAATGTGCAGCAGAGATCACTGATGCAATCGCATCCCTGTGAGCCAAACCATCTCTGACCACACCCCCTTTACCCACCCGATCGCGTCCTACCTCAAACTGAGGCTTCACCAACACCAATGCTTCGCTCCCCTGCGGTTGCAGCAAGGCGCGAATCGCTGGAAGGACGAGTGCAAGGGAGATAAACGACACGTCTGCGACAGCCAGTGTGGGGAGGACGTCATCAGGCCCATAAAGCTCAGCTGCGCTCAGTCGACGCAAGTTGGTGCGCTCTCTAAGAACAACGCGTTCATCAATGCGCAAACTCCAGGCCGTCTGGCCATAGCCAACGTCAATGCCATAAACCCGACCGGCCCCGTGTTGCAGCAAACAATCGGTGAAGCCACCCGTCGAAATTCCACCATCAAGGCAGGTGCGCCCCTCCACCGAGACAGGAAATGCCTCCAGCGCTGCCAGCAACTTTTCACCCCCTCTTGAAACAAACCGAGGAGGCTGCTCCACGATCAATTCGAGATCGGGCAAAACCGTGTGACCTGGCTTGTCGAGCAGCTGGCCCCGACGGTCTCTGACCTTGCCAGCACGAATGAGCTGTTGTGCTTGCTGACGGGATGCCGCCAAGCCCAACGTCAGCATGTGGAGATCTAAACGCTGTTTACGAGCCATTTCGACATAAAAGCACCGTGAAACCGAAACAAATACCGGAGTTCCACCCGGAGTTCCACAGACCTCCCTGAAGATCTTCGCAAGCCGCACGCAGTCCGTGTCAGCCAACAACGTCTTCAACATCAAAAGCGGACGCCGCCCATCCCTTCGTGCCACGTTTTGTCGCAAGTCCAGCGAGGCGTCGAACCGCGTCCTCGAACTGCTCGCTCCAGGCTCATTCGTCACCCTCGATAACCACCCCACAGATCTTCCTCCCTTTCAAGTGATCGAATGTCGGGGCGGCCTGTGCTGGGTGCGTCAGCAAGCTTGGGGACAGAACGTTCAGTGGGAAGTTGAGCATCGCCGTCTCACCTCCGCTTAGCGCCACGCGCAATGTCCAAGCCTTCAGCGCCATACATTGGTTGAGTTGTCGCCACGCGCTGGCCCTTGATCGAGAGATACACCCTGCCCGAGATGGGCGAGATCTGGACAGACCGGGCCAAATACCAAAGTTGGCTGGATGTTGAGGTTGCGGCCTGTGAGGCCAACTGCAGGCTTGGTCGTGTTCCAAAGGACGCGATGCAAACGATCCGCGAACAGTCGGCGTTTGAACCCGAGCGGATCCTTGAGATCGAGGCCGAGGTCCGCCACGACGTCATCGCCTTCTTGACGAATGTGAATGAGCACGTTGGCGATGCTGGGCGTTACATCCACGTCGGCATGACGAGTAGCGACGTCCTTGATACAGGCCTGGCGCTGCAGTTGAAAGCCTCCGTCGCGCTCCTACGCCAGGAGTTGGCGAGCTTGGACGCCGCGATTACCAAACTGGCGAGTGAACACAAAGCCACCGTGATGATCGGCCGTTCTCACGCGATCCATGGCGAACCGATCACCTTTGGATTCAAGCTGGCTGGCTGGCTGGCCGAAACCCGCCGCAATCGTGAGCGCCTAGCTCGGCTAGAGGGTGATGTAGCCATAGGCCAGGTGAGCGGAGCGATGGGCACCTACGCCAATACAGATCCAGAGGTGGAAAAACTCACCTGCGAGATTCTTGGCCTCACTCCCGACACGGCGAGCACCCAGGTGATCTCCCGCGATCGCCATGCCGATTACGTGCAGACCCTCGCCCTGGTTGGCGCCTCGCTCGATCGCTTCGCCACAGAGATTCGCAACCTGCAGCGCACCGATGTTCTGGAGGTCGAAGAAAGCTTCGCCAAGGGACAGAAAGGCAGCTCGGCCATGCCCCATAAACGCAATCCGATTCGCAGCGAACGGATCAGCGGTTTAGCGCGAGTGCTGCGCAGCTACGTGGTGGCAGCCCTTGAAAACGTGGCTCTCTGGCACGAACGTGACATCAGCCACAGCTCAACAGAACGGATGATGCTGCCGGACTGCTCGGTGACCCTGCACTTCATGCTGCGCGAGATGACCGCCGTCATCTCTGGCCTCGGGGTTTACCCAGAGAACATGATCCGCAACATGAATGTCTACGGAGGCGTGGTCTTCAGCCAACGGGTCCTGCTCGCCCTCGTGGATGGGGGTATGAGCCGGGAGAATGCCTACGAAGTTGTGCAGCGCAACGCCCACAGCGCTTGGAACACCAATGGTGGTGACTTCCGCGCCAACCTTCAAAGCGATCCCGAGGTGAGCAACAAGCTCAATGCAGACCAACTGGCTGAGTGTTTCAGTACCCAGCTGCACCAAGCCAACCTAGGGGTGGTCTGGGAGCGACTCGGCCTCTGAGTCAATGTTCTGGACTCCCTATGCCGACTGGATTTACGTGGTGGTTAGCGTGAGCGGGATGCTGCTCATCATCGTGCTGGTGCTACGCCCTGAAGCAAAGCCATGACCCAAACAACTAGGACGGAACACGACAGCATGGGGGCCGTCGAGGTGCCGGCTGAGGCCCTTTGGGGGGCACAGACTCAGCGATCTCTCCAGAACTTCGCCATCAGTGATGACCGCATTCCTGTTGATCTGATCCATGCTCTAGCGCAAATCAAACAGGCGGCAGCGATCGTGAACGCTCGCCTGGGGGTGTTGGATGACAACCGACGCGACCTGATCGTGAAGGTGGCGGCTGACATTGCCGAGGGGCGTCACGACGACCAGTTCCCTCTGAGGGTTTGGCAAACCGGTAGCGGCACCCAAACGAACATGAATGTCAATGAGGTGATCAGCAACCTCGTGTCGCAGAGCGAGGGGGAGCCATTAGGCAGCCATCAGCCTGTACACCCCAACGATCACGTCAACCGCTCTCAGTCGACCAACGACGCCTTCCCAGCGGCGATCCACATCGCTGCTGCCGCTGGCATCCAACACCGGCTGTTGCCGGAAGTCCAACGTCTCAGCGAGGCTTTTGCCTCCAAGAGTGAGGCCTGGCAAGACATCGTGAAAATTGGCCGCACCCACCTGCAGGATGCGGTGCCGCTCACCCTTGGCCAAGAAGCTTCGGCCTGGCGCGATCAACTCAGCAGTGCCAGGAACCGAATCGAAACATCACTGCAGGAGCTATTCCCGCTCCCGCTCGGCGGCACCGCCGTTGGAACGGGCCTAAATGCCCCGGAAGGATTCGCCGACCAGGCTGCGACTGAACTGGCGCGCCTGAGCGGCTTGCCCTTGGTCTCGGCTCCGAACAAATTTGCTGTGATGGCAAGCCATGACGGACTGGTGAATGCCATGGGCCAGCTGCGACTCCTCGCGGTGAGCTTGCTAAAGATCGCCAACGATCTCCGTCTGCTCGCCTGTGGCCCCCGCGCCGGCTTAGCGGAACTGCATTTGCCTGAAAACGAACCAGGCAGTTCGATCATGCCTGGCAAGGTAAACCCAACCCAGTGCGAAGCGATGGCCATGGTTTGCACCCAGGTGATCGGCCTCGATGCAGCCGTTGCGATGGCCGGGGCCGGCGGCCACCTGCAGATGAATGTCTACAAACCACTGATCGGCTTCAACCTGCTGCAGACGATCAAGCTGCTCACCGATGCCTGCCACTCCTTCAGGGTGGCCATGGTGGAAGGCATCGAACCCAATCGCAGTCGCATCCAACGCGACGTGGAGCAATCCCTGATGCTCGTCACTCCGCTGGCACCTGTGATCGGTTACGACAAGGCCAGTGCAATCGCTAAGTACGCCCACGAGCAGGGATCAAGCCTGCGCGATGCGGCCCTAGAGCTGGGCTATGTAAGTGCAGCGGAGTTCGACCAAATTATTGACCCTGCGGCCATGACAAACCCTTGACCCGCTCAGGCAGCCCGTTCAGTCGCTGGATTAAGACCGCTGGATTCGGCAGCCGCGGCCTTGAGCAGCTGGTCAGCCTCGGCAACCGGGAAACGATTAATCGCGTTTAAGGCCAAACGGGCGTTCTTGCGCAGCTGCTCACTAATCGCCTCGCAGTAGGGCACCTGGGCCAGTAAATCCACCGTGCGCCGCATGATCCGCACCACATCGCCTTCATCCAAAGAGGTGTTAGCAATCAGATCATTCCAGGTTGTCCCCTTGGCCCAAGCCTCCACCAATCCCATCAATTCAGGCTCCCACCAAGCTGGCACCACCACCTTGAAGCGCTCCTGAGCCCTTAGAAGCTCCCGACGGATCCCTGACAAATCATGCAGGGCCTCTTCCGCAAGAGGAGGCACCGGAAATGCGCTCCAAAGATCTGGGCGATTCACCTCCGTGCTGATCGCCTCAAACACTGCGGCCAGTTCTGCCGGAGGCAACTCATCGAGATGACCGCTCATCAGTGCCAGGCCTAGCCAGAGCTCGTTATCGCCACGAAGAGCGGCAACGGTGCGACCGATCTCCGTTGGTTCCAAGTCATCCAGGCAGCCAAAGTGCCGCAGGATCTCAATGAGCGCCAAAAATGTCTCCCAGTGCCGGTTCGAACGGTGATGGAGCAATTGCTGGCGCTCATGAATTTCATGCTCAAGATCTTCCATGCGTCGCCGGTGCTTCTTGAGTTGCTTGCGATCTCCCCAGCGATGCGCCGGATGCCCCTCCAGTTGATCTTCCAACTCCTGGACTAGGCGAACTTGAGACAACACTTCGCCAGCCAAGTCGTACTGAGCTGTGGTCATGTCATGACGACGTGCCATATGCGCCACCGCCAAAGCCAAAGGGCCACTGTCCTGATCTCCGTGACGGAGCTCACCGGAACGGCTGAGATCAGGCGACGTCACGCCATCAACTTGCAAACAGCTCAATTCCGCATGGAAACTCACGACCCCCTGACAGGGCAACAGGATCCAGACGTTGTCCAGCGTTAAGCAAAGCAGCAAGGGGAACTGCCCCGGGCCATCGCATTTCTCCACGATCACTGCAGGTGTTACGCCTCCACGCAGCCGAGGAGATTTAAGGCTTACCAACGTTCCAACGCTTGCGAACTGGAGGGCAATCGTCAGTTCGTGGGCCAGGGATTCTTCAGCCTGCTGCTGAAGAATCCTGAGCAGACGCCTCTCCTCGCGAAGATGGCCACGCTGTTTTTCGTATTCCTCAAAGTCTTCCCAAGGCACATCACCGGCCGTGCCTTGCAGTTGGGCCAGCTGCATCCGCAACTCACCCAAATGTTCTTCCTCCTCCACCAAATCCAAACTGGCGAGATATCGGCCAAAGCTGCGCTCCACCAGCTCTCTTGCCTTCGCTAAGTCATGACGCTGCAACAGGTTGAGCACCATGCCGTAGCTGGGGGTGAATTGACTCACCAACGGATCAGAAGGGCTCGTGGCCAACTGAGCTGCCTCACGCACCCCCTCAAATCGACTCTGAACGGTCACCACATAGCCCTGCGTGTCTAAGCCGCGACGGCCCGCGCGACCAGCCATTTGCAGGAATTCACTGGCCATTAAGGGGCGATGACCCCGTTCCGTGCGCTTCGAGAGCGATGCGATCACAGTGCTGCGCGCCGGCATATTGATCCCCGCCGCCAACGTTTCGGTGGCAAACACCACCTTCACCAACCCCTGCTGAAATAACTCCTCGATCAGCTCTTTCCAAGCAGGCAGCACTCCGGCGTGATGGGATGCAATCCCGCGCAGCAACGCATCCGCATGCAAGCCATCGCGCACAGCCTCAGGATTTGCGGCTGTATAAGCATCAAGCCGCTCGCGAATGATGACTTGCTCGGCGTCCGTGACTAAACACTGCACCCCAAGGTCGCGAACAGCCTTGTCACAACCACGGCGACTGAAGATGAAATAGATCGCGGGGAGCATCTCCCGTTGCGCCATTTGGGCCACAACAAAGCTGATGGGAGGTGCCTCCGGCTGAGGCGGCCTTGGCGAGCGACCTTTGCGTTTGTGCCCTTTTGGAGCACGCCAAACCTTGCAATTGGGATGAATTCCAGTCCCTTCTTCATTCAAAAGTGGATGGAGACCCTTGGCACTACAAAAACTGAACTGCAGGGGCACCGGACGAAAATCACTAAGCACCAAACGCGTCGGGCCGTGCACCTTCTCAATCCAATCGGTGAGTTGGCCCGCATTGGCAACGGTGGCGGATAACGCCACCAATTGGACTGAAGGTGGACAGTGGATGATCGATTCTTCCCAGACGGTGCCCCGCTGAGAATCATTCATGTAGTGGCACTCATCGAGCACGACCGACTCCACATCGGCAAGCGGATCGTCATGCTCATCCACTTCGGCATAGAGCATGTTGCGGAAGATCTCGGTGGTCATCACCACCACTCGAGCCTCACGGTTAACGCTCAGGTCACCCGTCATCAAGCCAACATTTTCTGTTCCAAACTGTTCGCGAAAATCGCGCAACTTTTGATTGGATAAGGCCTTAAGAGGCGTTGTGTAAAACACCTTTTGGCCATGGGCAATCGCCCGATGAATGGCGTACTCGCCTACCAGCGTCTTGCCAGATCCCGTGGGCGCACTCACCACAACGGAATGCCCTTGATTCAAGGCATCAATCGATTCCAACTGGAACCCATCCAAAGGGAATGGAAACAGCTGGGAAACATCCGGTGACACCATCGTTGGATCCTAGGGATTGCGCGAGCAGGGAGCAGCAAACTGAACAACATGAGCAACCCGTCTCAAGCACGTCGACGTCAACTCCGCACATGGAGGCCCAACCCTGATGGATCAGGGCTGCTTCCGGTCAATGCGACCGATCAAGGCGATGAAGCGCAGCGGTGTCTGGTGGATTTAGCCAGCAATGATTACCTCAATCTGGCTCAGCACCCAGAGCTCATCGCGGCAGCAACAGAAGAAATCAAGCGAAGCGGGGTGGGAGCCGGTGGGTCCCGGCTAGTGAGCGGTAGCCGCCCGGTGCATGACCAACTCGAACACCAGCTAGCGCAGTGGTTAAACCGAGATCGCGTTCTGCTCTACCCGAGCGGATTTCAAGCCAATCTTGCCGCCGTTCTTGCACTCGCCGACCGCCACACGCCAGTCCTGGCGGACCGGCTCTGCCATCACTCCTTACTCACAGGAGTGCAAGCCAGTGGTGCGCGGCTTCAGCGCTTTGCCCACAACGACCTCATCGATCTCAACGACAAGCTGAAGCGCTGCAGGGATCGGCACCCAGGGCACCAACCGCTGGTGATCACGGAAAGCCTGTTCAGCATGGAGGGCACCAGTCCCAACCTGAGCGCCATGGCAGAGCTCTGCTCCAGCCACGCTGCCAGACTCCTGGTTGATGAAGCCCATGCCCTGGGCGTCCTGGGAGAGGGGGGACGTGGTCTTAGCCATGCCCTTCCGCACAAGGCTGTGACCATGCTCAGTGGCACTTTTGGAAAGGCCTTTGGAAGTGGTGGAGCGTTTCTCGCCTGCGATGCAGACCTCGGCGACACCCTGCTCCAAACCAGTGGCGCCTTTCGCTACACCACGGCATTAGCACCATCCCTTGCCGCAGCGGCTCTCGCAGCATTAACGCTGATGCAACGCCATCCCTATTGGTCGGAAGAGCTCATAGCAACCAGCCAACATTGGCGCTCCGCTCTCGCTGCCGCTGGATGGACGCGTCCAGGCGGGACAGGTCCGATTCTCCCCCTGGTGATCGGTTCAGACCAAGCAGCTCTTGATCGCCAACAAAACCTTGAAGACGCTGGGTTATTGAGCATTGCCATCCGCCCCCCCACCGTTCCCGAAGGAACAGCCCGACTACGTCTGGTGGTGCGTCGGCTCCTTCCCGATGGGACATTGGACGCGCTGCTTCAATCCCTCTCTCGGAGCTGTTAGGTCCTGATGAAACAGGTCATCGCTATGCACGGCTGGAGCGGAGACAGCCATTCATGGGTGCCCTGGATCCGGCATTTCACGCATCACCATTGGTCTTGGCAAAGCGGTGAACGTGGTTATGGCAAGCGCCAGGAGCAGATGCCCTTTTGGCAAGACGATCAAGATCCAATAGAACTGCAACGCCGCGTGGTGATTGCCCACTCCCTAGGCCCGCATCTGCTCCCGGATGCCGTGTTCACCAACGCCACTGATGTGGTGTTGCTGGCAAGTTTTTCCAGATTTGTGCCGCAAGGAGCCAAAGGTCGTGCTCTCAATACCGGCTTGAAGAGCATGCGCCGCTGCCTTGGTAGCGACGCTGAAGCCGAGATGCTCACAACCTTTTTGACGCGAGCGGCAGCACCATCGCCACCAGTCGGCCTCCCACGCGGCCCCATCCATGAGGGACTGTCGAGCGAGGGCCGTCAACGCTTAGCCGACGACTTAGATCGACTGATCGCAAGCGCAGAGTTACCGCTAGGGCTACAAGCAACAAGCAGAGTGCTGGTGGTAGAGGCAGAACAAGACGCAATCGTGGTGCCAGCCGCCAGACAAGAGCTGCGCGATGCAGTTCAGACCCGACTGCAACGTCCAGCAGAGCTCTGGTTAATGCCCGGTAGTGGGCATGCACTGTTGGTGCCAGATCTCTTGATGCGCATCCAGCGATGGCTTGATCAGCTCCCTGGAAAGCGATGAGCAACACCTGGGGGGCAAAGGTTCTACAAAGCTTCGATGGCGCAGCAACCCAATACAACCGGGCAGCCCATCTGCAAACGGCCATGGCCTGGCGACTAGCAGGGCACTGCCAGAGACTCCCCATTCCAGCAGGTCGATGGCTGGATCTCGGGAGTGGAACGGGATTGCTTGCCGATGCCATCGAACAACGGAACCCCGGCAGGGTGGTGGAACGCATCGATGGAAGCCCATCCATGCTGGCCCGCAGCTCCCGTCCAGACCACACTCAGCTGTTGGATTTAAATCAGCCCCTCCAATTCTGGGATGACGCTCCGACGTTGATCGCCTCAAGTTTCTGCCTGCACTGGTTGTCCGATCCCGGTACAAGACTGCAGCACTGGTTCGAGTGTCTGGCACCAGGTGGCTGGTTAATCGTGGCGCTGCCAGTTGAAGGCTGCTTCCCGCAGTGGCACGCAGCGGCCCGCCAAGCGGCAGTCCCCTGCTCGGCCCTGCCCTTCCCAACAACCAAAGCGTTGCTGGCCTCGATTCCCAAACAGCAGATCAGGCAACAACAGCAGCTCAACTTCAGCGAACAAGCCAGCCACATCACGGCTCTCTTGCGGCCGATGCAAACCATTGGCGCCGGCACCAGCACCCGCTCAGCTCTCAGCGTGAAGCAATGGCGTCAGCTCAGCGCCCACTGGCCTGAGCGATCTGCTGAAGGGCAAGTCAGATTGACCTGGTTGATCCAACTCCTGGTGATCGAGCGATGAACACGCCTCCCCTTCGGTTGGTGATTTGCGGAACTGACACGGATGTCGGAAAAACCATCGTGAGCGCCCTCTTTGTTCAAGGCTTAGAAGCCACCTATTGGAAGCCAGTCCAAAGCGGAACGGAAGGCGGTGGCGATCGTCAACGGGTGATCGATCTGCTGGAGCTTCCAAAGGAGCGATGGCAACCAGAAGCTTATGCATTTCAGGCTCCTGTTTCACCGCACTGGGCTGCTGAACGAGAGGGGCGATGCATTGATCCCGAGCAGCTCCAGTTGCCAGCCATCGATGGACCCTTGGTGGTGGAGACCGCTGGAGGCTTGATGGTGCCACTCACACGCCACTGGCTGCAAATCCAACAGCTGGAACGCTGGCAGCTTCCAGTGGTGCTGGTAGCCCGCAGTGAGCTGGGCACCTTGAACCACACGCTTCTCAGCCTGGAAGCACTGAGAAGACGGAATATTCCGATCCTTGGGCTAGTGATGAATGGCCCTTCCCATGCCGACAATCCCCGCACCCTGAACGAACTCGGCGACGTCCCTTTGCTCTGCGAATTACCACCGTTAGAGCAACTGAATGCCGCGGCCCTTGCCAAGCAATGGCATGTTCAGAACGTGAAAGCTAAGGTCGAAACCGAGATCAATCGTTTATAGGCTTCGAGATGAATCGCCGTCAAACCGGAGTCGCTGTGGCTGTTGCCCTCCTTTGCGCAGGAATTTTGGTGTTATTCACTGATATTGAGGTTGGGATTGTGCGTTGGGTCAACTGTGGCCCGATCGCCACGGAATCAGAACAAAACAGTGAAGTGTGCCGCTGAGCTCAGCAGAGACGAATTCATCCACTGGCAGCTGTGACGACGACGTGCCTCAGAACCATCATCCCCACCTCTGGCCTCCGTTCACCCAGGTCTCGACAACGCCTCCGTTAGAGAGGGTGCTTCGAGGGGATGGTGCTCTTCTTTACCGCGATGAAGGACCTCCATTAATCGATGCGATTAGCAGCTGGTGGGTCACCTTGCATGGCCACGCCCACCCTCATGTCGCAGAAGCAATCGCTCGTCAGGCCGAGACCCTTGAGCAGGTCATTTTCGCTGAATTCACCCACCCTCAAGCAGAACGTCTCGCCGATCGCTTAGCAGCCAAAACCGGATTGGAGCGAGTCTTTTTCTCCGACAACGGCTCCACCGCCGTGGAGGTGGCACTCAAAATCGCCATTCAGTGGTGGCATAACAAAGGAGAGCCAAGACAGCAGATCATCGCTTTCGATGGCGCTTATCACGGAGATACGTTTGGAGCGATGGCCGTCGGAGCACGCAGCCTTTTCAGTGAACCCTTTGACCCACTGTTGTTCCCGGTCGCCCGCATCCCATGGCCAGCGACTTGGTGGGACGACGATCACGTCGAACAGCATGAACAAACAGCACTGAACCAGCTCGAAGAAGCCCTCAAGACACCAACCGCTGCTGTGATCCTCGAGCCGCTTGTTCAAGGCGCCGGCGGAATGAGCATGGTGCGTCCAACCTTTCTTCAAGAAGTGGAAAAGCGCGTTCGCAACGCTGAAACCTTGTTGATCGCCGACGAAGTCCTTACTGGCTTTGGGCGTTGCGGCGATTTTTTAGCGAGCCAACGGGCAGGCGTCAAACCCGATCTCGTCGCGCTATCCAAAGGACTAACCGCTGGATTCCTTCCGATGGGAATCACCATGGCAAGCGGCGCCGTATTCGACGCCTTCGTTGGCAAGGATCCGAGCTTGACGCTTTGGCATGGCCACAGTTTCACCGCCAACCCCCTGGGTTGCGCGGCAGCGAACGCCAGTCTGGATCTACTCGAAGCAGAACCTGACAAGTACCTGGGGTTCGAAGCGAGGCATCGATCGCGCTTAGAGGTATTGGCACGCCACCCAGGAATCAGGCGTGTGCGCTTGACGGGGACCATCGCAGCCTTTGATCTCGTGGTCACCGACCAGGAGGGCTACCTGAACCCTGCAGGCAAAGTATTGCGCCGGCTGGCGAGAGAACGGGGTGTACTGGTAAGGCCTCTCGGCCAAGTGGTGTACCTGCTTCCACCGCTTTGCATCAGCGATGAGCAGCTCGATCACTGCTATTCCGTTCTCCAAGAAGCGCTCGACCTTCTGCAAAAACAAGCAACCAGCTGAGCCCTCAGGGACCCAGCCGCAGGGCCGCCTCGACGTCAGCTCGAGACAGTCCGTAGGGGAACACACAGGGGCGAGGCGCTTCATTTGGGCTCCAGATCACCGCGAGATCCGTTTGTTGCAGCCGGATCTCAGCCGTCCATCCCTGTTCCTGCCATGACCAGCCACACGGATCATCGTCTAGTCGCTGCGCTCCAAGCTGCTGGAGCCAAAGCTCAAGAGCCTGCAGCGAATGCTGATTCAAAGGAGTTTCTGCTGGAGGCATCGACACCATCAAGGACATCCCTAATCAACGGCTCCTCTGGAGTCTGCTCGGCCACCAGCCAACTGGGCTGAACCTGAAGCTCCATACCCCGACTCCAGGCCACCCCGACTCCCAGCAATAAACACAAAAGCAAGGCCCCGAGCAACATCAACAGCGATAACCACTCCCCTCCTGAGAGTGGTCGTCGCTCACCAATCGCCGTTGGAGAAGACATTGCAGGGGAAGGCAGCGGAGCATGCTGCTGTTGCCAGAGCTGATCCTGCTGGATTAATTGAGCGTCATAGAGCCGACGCAACGAGGGATCAGACAAATGGTCATAGGCCTCACGTAACAGCTGGAATTGGCGAGCTGCTTCCGAGGCCGGCAACGTCGTGGTGTCGGGATGAACTGACTTACTGAGACGTCGAAAGGCGCGGCGCAAGGTCTCGGGGTCGACTCCACGGCCTACTCCTAACCGTTCGTAATGGGTCGAGGCCGACATCACGTCCTGTTCGAACCGAATCACGAAGGTGCATTGTAGGAAGAGTCGCTGCCCTGGCAGCCATGCCAGAAGCAAATAGCTTTTCTGATGCCGGGCCTGACCTATGGCACTGCCTGGGCTGGCAGCCCAATGACACCCAGCTCTCTCAACTCAAAGAGCTGCAAGTCTTGCTGCGCGATTGGAACAGCAGGGTCAATCTCACCCGATTGGTGGAAAACGAAGAGTTCTGGATCGCCCAGGTCTTTGACAGTCTTTGGCCGCTCGAACATGAGCTAAGCACCCCAGATCTGACGCGTCGCTGCATCGATGTAGGCACTGGAGGCGGGTTTCCTGGTCTCGCAGTCGCCATCGCCCTCCCCGGTACCACTCTCACCCTTGTCGATTCAGTCGGCCGCAAAACTGCGGCAGTGGAAGCCATGGCAAACGCGCTTGGGCTAGGCAATCGCGTGGACGTCCGCACCGAGCGCATTGAGATCACTGGTCAGGAGCGGTCCTGTCGTGGGACGTTCGATTTGGCGATGGCCAGAGCCGTGGCCACACCCCCCGTCGTGGCGGAGTATCTCGTTCCCCTTCTGGCCGATCAAGGCCAGGCTCTGCTCTATCGCGGCCACTGGAGTCACGACGACGAAGCCAACCTGAAACGAGCCTTGGTTCCTCTTAAAGCCAAACTTGCGGACTGCAAGCAGATCAACCTGCCGGCTGGCCGGGGGTTGCGCACCTTGGTTCGCATTGAACCCTTGGCACCCTGCCCCAAGAGCTATCCCCGACCCGTTGGTCTACCCAGCCGTCTTCCCCTTGGTGATCAGGCAGACGACAAACGTTCCTGAGGAACGCCACCTACCCGTTCCTTTAAACCCCTCAGCAAGCCTGGGATCGTTTCAGACCAGGGACTTTGGTTCAAAACATTGCGAAGGTCTGTCTCGCTGATCTCCTGATCCAGGGCATCGGCATTGGCACCAGGGGCCCAATGTCCTGCATGACCAAGAATTCCATAACGCGCCCTGGCATACCCCTCGAGGTCCCAAGCCTCAATCAAATTGTGGAGCCAGAGCAAAACGGGAAGATTGATACCTCCAGGAGTGTCTTTCCAATGGGGCAACCCTTCACGCCAGGTCATCAGCCAAGGCTCACCAAGGGCCTTTAGAGCTTGCGTCTGCAACCGATCTTGAATCGGGGCGATGAGCGCGCCAGCTGTATCGAGTTGACGCACAGCTTCGAGATGAAGATCGAGGTCACTTGGCCTGGATGCACCAACACTGATGGTGTGAACGCGTGGATCACGCAGGCAAAACAGATCGTTAAACACGATCGGGTGAAGGGGGGCGCAGAGCTGTTTCAACAGCAGCGAAGGGGTATGCAGATGGCCACCTTTATCGGTGGGACTAATGATGAACACACCCATGTCATGGCGTTGGGCTGCGACCAACGCTGGTTCGTTGTCTTGCCGGATGTAGTACCAATGCAAATTCACATAATCGAAGGCATCAGAGTTGATCGCAGCTTCGATGACACTGGTTTCACCATGGGTCGAGAAGCCCACATGGTCGATACGGCCCTCTCGCTGCCAGCGGCGCACCACCTCCATACAGCCGCCTGGTCGCAGCGTTTGCTCCAAATGATCCAACCTGTTGATGCCATGAATCGCCAGCAACTCGATTCGCTGAACGTTTAAACGCTCCAGACTCAGTTCGAGCTCGGCTTCAAACAGCGCCGGGTCATCCCGGGGGGGCACCTTGGTTTGAAGGATGCGATCTGGATCAGGCGAATGGGGGAGAGCCCAGCCAAGTTGCCGCTCAGAGCTGCCGTAATGACGCGCTGTTTCCAGATGGTGAAACCCAAGCTCCACCGCACGGTGAAGAGTGTTTTCCACCGTGTGTTGAGCCTCCTGAGTAATCACGTCAGCCTCAAGATCCGACCAACTTTGCTGAAACCTCATTCCCCCTAGGGAAAGAACAGGCATGGCCAGCTCTGTGCGACCAAAGCGTCGTGTTGGCAAAGCCTGGGAAGCGATTGATGCCATCGCAGTTCAGTGTTGCGGCTGCCGAGGAAGAATCCGTCGTGGGCGAGCAGGTGAGGGCAAACCGAGTGGAAGAAGCTCCTGAGAATCAAGCTGATCTTGTAGTCCCTTGAGGTCATCAAAGGCAACCCAGTGAATGCAATCCACAGGGCAAGTTTCTATCGCCTCTTGAATCCGCTCAGAACTGTCCCCGTCCTGGCGAATCGCTCGGGAGCGCCCCAAATTGGGCTCGATAATGAAGGTATTGCAGGCCACATGAGCGCAGTATCTGCAACCAATACAGACAGCCTCATCAACCCAGACAGCTTTTTCAGAGAGGGCACCACCCAGAACGGGTTCCATGCCAGTGGATTGAGAATCCTCAAGAGAGGAAGCGCTATAGGCAACAGCGGGATTACCGAGCGAGTCGTTCACGAATTGATCCCTAGCCCGCTGCGAATCAGGCATCCCAACGGGTCACGACAAGTTCAATCGATCCATCCTGGCAATCACGCTGCTCGGCAACCTCAAAGCCCTCAGTGAGGGAAGCCTTCAACACCGTGTTGAGGGCGTAGCGCTGCGTCAGGCGGGACAAGAATCGTTCGATCGGCATGGACTGGCGCCACAAATCCAGGTCGGTCACAAACTCATAGGCACCATTGGCTTCATTCCAAACGAAACCGAAATCAGCAGAGTCCTGAAGGGTGACTGCCAATTCAGCTTCTACGGTTTGGCCGCGATAACCACGGACAGGATGGCCTCCCTGTTTGGGCTCGTAACCAAGGTCCTCAAGGGCGGAGACCAAGGGCTCACGCTGGCGAAGTTCCGTTTTGACAGTACTGAAATGGGACATCAGGAGGGCTCGACGAACTGTGACTGGGACTGGGTTTGGGTTGTGACGTAGGCATCAGACGTTGGCTGACGGCGTTCCACCGTGCCTAAGGCTGATTCCAACCGTTCCGTCAATTGCAGACAAGCGTCACCTTCAACGCCTTCCACTTGTTCCTCGACGCGGCCGTCAGGACGAATTCGGAAACGAAGCGTGCGCTCAGGCATGCACCACACCCAACAATGAATAGATGTTAAAGGCGCGAACGCGAATCCGAGGGAGGCTCGTGTTAGTTCGTCCTATCAGCTGAACAATCCCTCATCCATCAAAGTTTGGAGTCGATCCAAAACATCAGGGGATTCCATCTGCTCAAGAGCCGTGCGGGCTTCATCGCGAACAGACCTCTCGCCATCTTGCAAAAGCGCACGCACAAAGACCTCAATCACCTCGAGGCGACGGGGTTCAACAAGATGCTCAAGCAGGCGGTCGAGAGCCCAGATGCAATTGCTTCGCACCACAGATTCACTGTCGATTCGCAAGCTAATCAGCAACTGGCCAGCCGCCGGATCTGCCTTTGCCGCAGAGGTCACGCCAGCCTCAGCAAGAGAAACCGACGCCCACAAGCGCACAGCCGCCACATCGGTCTGCAAAGCGCGAATCAAGGGATTCAGCACGGGTGCATCGGGATAATTCCCAAGACTCCAGGCCGTGGCTTTCCGCACATAGGCATTGCTGTCCTCTTGCAGCAATTTCAGGAGGGGTCCCACAGCAGGGGGGGATGGATTCCGACCGAGGGCGTAGACAGCGCTCATGCGCACAACGGGGCACACCTCGTGCAAGAGAGGCAGCAGCAGCGGAACCGAACGGGGATCTCGATGTTCACAAAACACGCGCAACCCTTGGAGCCGCTGGTCATGCCCTTGCTGCAGCCAATTCAGAGCCTCATCACACTGACGAATGGCCCCAAGGGCATCCTGCTCAGGATCGTCGAGATCGATTTCTTCGAGGGGATCACCCACCTGTTCAGCTTCGAGCTCACGGGCGAGCACATCCGGATCGATGGCCAGATTGGCCACACGTGATTCACGATCCAGGGACGGGCGATCGGTCATGGCATTGATCGTAGAAGCATCAGGTCAACTGACCGGAGCTGGCGCAAGCATGTCACCAGGCAACCAGATGCGTGCACTCACCGCAAACAGAGCGAGGCCAAATAAAGCCACGATCAGAACAGGAAGAATGGTGCTGCGAAAAAAACTCACGGTTCTAGTTTTCAATCCATTGTGAAGGGTCACTAAACGGCAAGACGCGAATGCCGCCCTCGCAAAAGGAGAGAGAGGGACACAACCGTAAGGATTAAACCGGACCAACCTGCTGCTTGCTGGTGCAGAAGGAATGCACCCGAGCCAAGCAGCGCCCCAAACAGAACACAACTACTCAGCACAAACCGAGTAAGGAGATCTCGCAGCGATTCAGATGCCTCCACCTCACAGCGCCGCCGCCAACGACTCCAGCCAGGCCCTGGGGGCTGAACGCGCTGCACGAACCGCTCAAGCACCTCCGCTGACTCCGGGGGAGTTATCAACATCACCACCACCCAAACCACTGCCGTGATGGCAGTGGTGACCATCAACCTGAGCCCGTAGTCCGAAATTTGAAGAACGGGAATCACAGACGTGGCCAAGCCAACAAAAAATCCACACACCATCGATGACAGCTCTGCAGCCGCATTAATTCGCCACCAGAACCAACGCAAGACCAGGACCACACCAGGCCCTGTACCGATCGCGATCACAAGTCGGAACACGGTACCGATGCTGTCACTAATCAAAGCCGTTAACACCCCTAACACCAACAAAAGAACGCTGGTGGCCTGTCCAACCAAAAGCAGCTCTTTCTGCGAAGCATCAGGCCTCACAAAACGCTGATAGAGGTCATGGGTGAGATAGCTCGCACCCCAGTTCACAGAGGTGCTGACCGTGCTCATAAAGGCAGCCACTAAGGAAACCACCACCAAACCAAGAACCACAGGCGGGAGGTAGGCCACCGCCAGAGCCGGATAACTCAACTCCCAATCAGCCTGATCGGGCAACAACACCAGAGCCGCTAGGGCCACCAAAACCCACAACCAGCTGCGCAGCAGGTAATTCACCACAAGAAACACCCAGCCAGCCAACCGCGCCTGACGCTCATCACGGGTGGCAAGCATCCGTTGAATGAATTCACCCCCTCCATCACTGCGCCGAAAACTCCACCACTGCACCGTGAGGTAGGCCAAGAAGGTGGAAGCACTGATGCCAGCTCCTCCAATCCAATCGAATCCAGAGTCAGTCCAGCGCCAAGGGACAAGCGACAACACCTCGGGACGACCCAAATCGTTGAGGCTGGCAAGCAGAGCATCCATCCCGCCAGCGGCATGGATGGCAGCCCAAGCCACAGCCAGAGCCCCCACCATCGCCAAAATCAATTGCACAAAATCAGTGATCACAACGGCCCAAAGGCCACCGGCCGCCGTGTACACAAGAACCAAAACAGCCACAATCGCCAACAACAGCACCGTGTCGGGAAGACCGCCGAGTGCTGGCAAGGGCTGATCGGACACAATCCCTAGCGCTTGCACCACCTTTCGCATGGCCAAGAACGCATAGCCGATGCCGATGCAATTGATCGGAAGGGCCAGCAAAAAGGCTTTCGTGCCTCGCAGCCAAGCCGCTGTGGCTCCTCCGTAGCGGAGTTCTGTAAAAGCAGCGTCTGTCATCACGCCGCTGCGCCGCCAAAGGGGCGCAAATATCACAGCCATCGCCACATGAGCAAGACCGAACCCCCACCACTCCCAATTCGCTGCCAGGCCTCTGGTGCCGACCAAGCCCGCCACATATAAGGGTGTATCGATGGAGAAGGTGGTGGCGGCCATCGAAGCGCCTGCCAACCAACCGCTCAGGCTGCGTCCAGCAACGAAATAATCCTCTTCCCCCTGATTGCGTCGAGCTAGCCAAAGCCCGAGAAACAAAGTGCCGATTAAATAAAAGACCAGCAAAAACCAGTCAATCGGTGCCATCGGATCCAATCAAGTCTGCTTTCGCAGTCTCCTCTAAGACCGTCGATTGCGACGCAATTGTCCACAAGCTGCATCCTGATCCAAGCCGCGGCTAGCTCGCAAACTCACAGCAACACCACGACGCTCCAGAACGCGCCGAAAACTCTCAATCCTCTGCGCTGTAGGTCGCTGAAACTCCTCTTCCTCAATGGGGTTGTAGGCAATCAGATTCACGTGGCTCTGAAAGCCACCCACCCGATCAGCGAGTTCGGCTGCGTGGTGCGGATGATCATTGACCCCACCCAGCAGGATGTACTCAAAACTCACCCGCCGACCCGTCTTTTGGAGGTAGTAACGACAATCATCCAGAAGTGCGTCGTAGGGATAGGTCTTCGCCGTAGGAATCAACTCCTCTCTCAACGCTTGATTCGGCGCATGAAGGCTTACAGCCAAGGTGAACTGAGCCCGCCCCAACTGTTTGAGCGCTAAGTCAGCAAGCCGAGGAAGGGTATGCGGCACTCCAACGGTGCTCACTGTGATCCGACGTTGGCCAATGCCCAGATCGTCATTGATGCAGCGAATGGACTCGAGCACAGCCTCAATGTTGAGCAAAGGCTCACCCATACCCATAAACACCACATGAGAGGGACGACGCTCCATCACCTCTCGAATACTGAGCACCTGGGCAACAATTTCATGGCCGGCTAGGGAGCGTTGCAACCCTCCTTTACCAGTGGCGCAAAAACGACAGGCCATCGGGCATCCGACCTGGCTTGATACACAGACCGTGAGGCGTTGATCGGTAGGGATACCAACCGTTTCCAAGGTTTCGCCGTCCTCGGTGCCCAACAGCAATTTGGTGGTGGCATCAGCTGCCACCCGTCGCTCTTGCTCATGCAAACGCCCTACCGACACCCCCTCCTCTTGAAGGGATGCACGCCAAGCCTTGGGAAGCACCGTGATCGCTTGAAGATCCCGAGCCCCTTTGGCGTAAAGCCAATCATGGAGTTGCCGGCCTCGAAATGCGGGCTGGCCCTGGGCAACAGCCCACTCTTCCAGCTCGGACTGGCTTCGACCGAGAAGCGCGCTGATCACCAGATCAACAAGCCGTGACCGATTTTGAACTCCACAACCAAAAGGGCAATGAAGCCGAGCATGGCGGCACGACCGTTGAGCTTTTCAGTGTGGGTATGGAACCCAAAACGGGGAAGTGTCCGCTTTGGGATCAAGGAGGGCTCAATCATGAGCGACACCTGCAAGGAGCAACAGTTTGAAGCGGCAAGCACCGCTCATGCGAAGGAAAGCGAAGAATTATTCATCGCTTAGGAGACCTTGCTCCTGCAGATTCTCCACAGCAGCTGGGTCAAGAACCTGCTCTTCTGCAAGCTCGTTATCGGCATCTGGACGGGCAAAGGCAGCAAAATTGCTGGCCTCAGCCTCAATGCCATGGCGGCTGCGGGTGGCCTCTAGGTCTGCGGCGCTGGGATCGTCCAGCAAAGCCGTTGATTTAGCGGCAGGAGCTGCCGGCATATCAACGGTGTAATCAGGGCGAAGATTCTGCATACGGCGATAACCGGCAGGATCTTCCGAGAGGATATCGGGATGAGGACCTGCTTCCGCTCTTAACTCCTCTTCAAAACCGCTGAAGCCTGTACCTGCAGGAATCAAGCGACCGATGATCACGTTTTCCTTGAGACCACGTAACCAATCGCTCTTGCCCTCAATCGCTGCTTCAGTAAGCACACGCGTGGTTTCTTGGAAGGAAGCCGCAGAGATGAAGCTATCGGTATTGAGCGATGCCTTAGTAATACCAAGCAAAACCGGTGTGAATTCGGCAGGCGCTCCACCCGTGATCGACATCGCCTGATTGGTATTTTCCACCTGGCGGAGTTCGATCAACTCTCCGGGGAGAAGCGTGGTATCCCCAGCATCCTCGATCCGAACTTTGCTGGTCATCTGGCGAACAATCACCTCAATGTGCTTGTCGTGAATCGACACTCCCTGCGACTTGTAGACGTTCTGGACTTCGGTCACAAGGCGATGCTGAAGCTTGGCAATCGCTTCCTGAGCCGCGTCCATTAACGGCTTACGGCTGCGCAGGTCCTCAAAGAAGCACTCAAGCAACTCATGGGGGTTGATTGGACCGTCAGTCAGAAGTTCGCCGGCGTTCACCTGCTGGCTATCACTCACCATCACGTTCCGACCAAGAAGGATCGGGTATTCAGCGATCGCATCGTCGGATTCGATCACGGTCACCGTGGTGAACTCATCATCTTCTCCCTGTTTGATTTCAACGGTTCCTGGCTTTTTGCAAAGGATCGAAGACTCACGGGGACGCCTCGCCTCAAGTAACTCCTCAATACGAGGTAGACCCTGAACAATGTCACCGGTTTTCTGACGTTCAAAGACCAGAAGGGCCAAGCCATCACCGCGCTGGACAAGATCTCCATCGCCAACATGCAACAGCGAGTCGGGCGAAATCATGTAAGGACGCCCCAAACGCATGGTGACGGAACTAGCACTCACCTGCTCCACTTCGCCACAGCAATCTGAGGGCTGCCCCTTCGCAAGCTCTTCACCATCCACCAAGCGCTGTCCCACGGTGACGACGGGGGCCCCAGAGGTCTTGATCGTGATCGTGTCCTCAGGCCTTTCAACGATCAAACGTCGGACGGGCTCCTCTTCTGTGGCTTCTGGCATCTCAGCGACACCAGGCTGCTTGCAAAGAATCTGCGTGGTTGCAACCAAATCACCCGCCTTAATGGACTGTCCGTCTTCCACCTGGAGTTCAGTGTGAGTGGAGCCATGGCTGGAGTCGGAAATGGTGTCACGACGCACCAAAATGCTTTCCAGAATCACGAGCTGGAGACGCTCAAGCGTTTTGGCCCTCTTATCGGGAATCGCTTCCACATCCACAGTCATCTGTGGAGTGGTGTCAAACGTTTCCAAAATCAATTGAGTTCGCAGCAACTCCACCCCTTCAACCGATTTAACCAACTCGTTGTCTTTAAAGGCCAAACGTTGCGTCGCTTTGATCCCGAGATGGGGTCCATTCGGCTGCTTGACATGACCCAAATCAGGAAGCTGGGCCTCATTGGGGATGGTGTATTCCTCCACAGGACGGAGCAATAGGCCAGTGCCCTCAGGGGTTTCAACTGCCTGAACAAACACCATGGCATCGGAACTGATGCCCTTGGCGATCGCTTCGCCTGGATTCACCATGACGCCATCGCCCTGGAAACGCTCGAGCGCTTTCTTCTCTGTACAGAGATGAAAACTGCCGCTGCGAACAATAATTTCGCGAAGAATATCGTTCTTCTGAGTCACACTCACGATGCCTGCGGTCTGGCTGAAAATGTCCTTCACCACTTCGGTGCCGGCTTCAATCCATTGACCGTCAGTAATCATCAGCAAAGAAATATCTTTGTTGATTTCATGCGTTTCCTGAGGGATCCACAACAAGGTGCCTCCCTTATTGACCTCATAACCATTTTTGGCAGAACGAGCTTTCTTAATTGCAAGTCCCGGTGCAAATTTGACCAATCCACCGGTTTGTGTCCGAAAGCGATCATCTGCAAGCTCAGCTACTACTTCTGCATTGCCTATTTTGCTTCCAGGAATGGTGTTGAGGCGATAACGCGTTCCATCCTTGGCTTCCAGATTCCAGATCTCACCAGCGTGGGTTGATTCGCCGAGAAGTTTGAAATCTCGAAGCGTCATTGACGTAGTAACGATCTGCACCTCACGCGAATCACCCAAGGCTTCGCGCAAGCGAATTGCACCGCCATATTCACTGGCCTGACTGGCTTCAGCCAACACTTGAGCCTCGATGACGGAGCTACCAGACGAGACCACAGGGCGTGCGTTTGGCGGCAAGTTGTACACATCACCAGCAAGAACCCACATCCGGCCCAGCCGCTGGGCTTTGTGAGTGATGTTGCCCTGCCTATCAGTCACCTCGCGGGGCTGAATGGTGGGGTCATAGCTGACCTGACCAGCCAGGTCGCAAATCACATCTTTAGTTGCTTTCTCGACGCTCTTCTGTACGGCACCAGCCGCAATTGTTGCAACTGTCACGTCAGAGGCGATCTTCTGACCGTCATCGACAAACAGAAGCGAACCATTGGTGATTTCGATCTTCTGTGCCTTACCACTTCCGCTGGGCTTAATCGTGAGCGAGAAGTCCACATCGGACTGCTGTGCATTCACACCATGGGGTGTGCGATAAGGACGAACTCTTGCTTTCGATCCAAATTCAACGGTGCCTTCCAATTTTGAGCGCACCACGCCACTCTCAGCCGTTGACACACCACCGGTGTGGAACGTTCTCATGGTGAGCTGGGTACCAGGCTCGCCAATGGATTGAGCGGCGATGATTCCAACCGCTTCGCCCAAATCAACGAGGTGATTATGGGCAAGAGCCCAGCCGTAGCACTTGCGGCATACGGAACGATTGGCTTCACAGGTGAGCGGGGAACGAACGCTCAGCGCGGAGACACCGGCAGCTTCAAAGCGTTTTGAGAGGGGTGGATCGATTTCGGTGTTGCGCTCAACGATCACCTCACCATCAGCTCCAAGCACCTGATCAGCGGTCAATCGTCCGACCAGGCGATTGCCAAAACGACCGTCCTCTGCCTTAACCATGATCGAACGCATGGTGCCGCAGTCGTCCTCACGAACAATCACGTCTTGGGCGACGTCCACCAAACGGCGGGTGAGGTAACCGGAGTCAGCCGTACGCAGCGCCGTATCCACCAATCCCTTACGGGCTCCATAGGAGGAGATCACGTACTCCGTGACCGTGAGTCCCTCTCGGAAATTGGTGCGGATCGGAAGGTCAATGATCTCCCCCTGAGGGTTCGCCATCAGACCGCGCATGCCCACCAGCTGCCGGACTTGGGACATATTGCCCCGAGCCCCAGAGTTGGCCATCATCCAAACCGAGTTGAGCGGATCGTTGTCGTTGAAGTTCTTTTTGACAGCATCAACTAAACGCTCGTTGGTCTCAGTCCAGGTGTCGATCACCTTGGTGTGACGCTCAACCTCTGTGATGACACCGAGCCGGTAGGACTCCTCAGTCTCCGTAATCAGCTCTTCAGCCTGAGCGAGCAGATCTTTCTTTGCAGCGGGAACCTTGAGGTCGTTCACCGAAATTGAAACGGCAGCCTGGGTGGCGTACTTGAAGCCCAGATCCTTAAGTTGATCCGCCATCGACGCGGTAGCAGCCGTTCCGTGATTCTTAAAGGCCCATGCAACAAGGTCCTTCAGGGCCTTCTTATCAACAACTCGGTTGCGGAAAGGAGGCGGAGTTTTGGCTAGTGCTCGAGATTTGGCATGAGCAGCTGCTGCTGCCTTAGCAGCCTTGGCGGCTTTAGCAGACTTGCGGGATTTGGAGGGAGTAGAGGTCATGACAGCGCTTGAAACAGAAGGAAAGGGAAGGCTTTATGAGAGGGGCTTCAGGTGGCTGCCACCGCGTCGATGATCGTGTGATTCATCACCACACGTCCAACGGTCGTCAGGATGTAACGGCTAATCAGAGCGCCATCTTCGTCAAAGCGGTCACGGCGATAGGTCCATTGTTCAAAACGAGTGCCGTCGCTGAGGGTCTCGCTTTTGATCGGCTCTTCACGCTCATCTTCATCCTCAACCTCACCGTTAAAACGAACCCAAACCCAATCATGCAAGGTGATTCGGTTGTCTTCAAAAGCATGAATCACATCTTCCAGGCTGGAGTATGTGCGGGAGCGATCACCAAATTCAATGGGATGCATGTGGGGCTGCAGAGCCGTTAGGTAATAAGAACCCAGCACCATGTCTTGGGATGGCGTGATGATCGGATCACCAGTAGCTGGAGACAGAATGTTGTTGCTCGCCAACATCAACATGCGTGCTTCCGTTTGTGCCTCGATAGCGAGTGGCACGTGAACGGCCATCTGGTCTCCGTCAAAGTCAGCGTTGAACGCTGGACAAACGAGGGGGTGAAGTTGGATCGCTCGGCCATCAACCAGCTTGGGTTCAAAAGCTTGAATCCCTAGACGGTGGAGTGTGGGGGCGCGATTCAGCATGATTGGGTGACCATCGATCACCTCCTGCAAGACCTGCATCACTTCATCATCGGCGCGCTGAATCAGCTTTTTCGCTGCCTTGATGTTGTTAACGATGTTTTGACGAATCAGGCGATGAATCACAAACGGCTGGAAGAGCTCGATTGCCATCTCCTTAGGCAAACCGCACTGGTGCATCTTCAGCTTGGGTCCCACCACGATGACGGAACGACCGGAGTAATCAACACGCTTGCCAAGCAAGTTTTGGCGGAAACGACCCTGCTTGCCTTCAATAATGTCGCTCAGTGACTTAAGCGGACGATTATTAGCTCCAACAACAGTTCGACCACGTCGGCCGTTGTCGATTAGGGCATCAACCGCTTCTTGCAGCATCCGCTTTTCATTGCGAACAATGATTTCAGGAGCAAGAATTTCCTGAAGGCGGGCGAGACGGTTATTGCGATTGATAACCCGTCGGTAGAGGTCGTTAAGGTCAGAGGTCGCAAAACGACCACCATCCAGCTGCACCATTGGGCGCAGATCTGGTGGAATGACAGGGATGGCATCCAACACCATCCATTCAGGGCGGGCGTTGGTGGCTATGAAGTTATCAATCACCCGCAGGCGCTTAATCAACTTGGCGCGTTTCTGCCCCTTACTACCAGCAATCTCCTCACGTAATTGTTCAGCAACAGCATTGAGTTGGAGATCCTCAAGCAGCTGCTTCAGCGCCTCGGCACCAATTCCAACGACGGGTTCATTTTCAATTTCTGAATCTTCTGCATAAATCTCGTCTTCAATTTCAAGCCACTCATCTTCCGTGAGCAATTGCTTGTACTTCAGGTCTTTGTGATCACCCGCATCCAGAACCACATAACAGTTGAAATAAACAATCTGCTCAACATCCCGCAGGGGCATATCCAAAAGGATGGCCACATAACTGGGAATCCCTTTCAGGTACCAAACATGGGAGACGGGCGCCGCCAACTTGATAAAGCCCATGCGGTGACGTCGCACCCGACTCTCTGTGACCTCAACACCACAGCGCTCACAAACGATGCCGCGGTGACGGACTCGCTTGTACTTACCGCAATGGCACTCCCAATCCTTAGAGGGACCAAAGATCTTTTCGCAGAACAAGCCGTCCATCTCCGGCTTGAGCGTGCGGTAGTTGATGGTTT